>Ga0209541_10007661_pt1 | contig 18068 bp, 18 predicted proteins | sample RifCSPlowO2_01_FD_184027 | JGI IMG/M metagenome (GOLD analysis project Ga0209541, IMG submission 184027) | Groundwater microbial communities from Rifle, Colorado - Rifle CSP2_plank lowO2_0.1 (SPAdes) (version 2) | ecosystem: Environmental > Aquatic > Deep subsurface > Groundwater | place... | reverse complement strand
TAATCAATAAAGAAGACATAAAATCTAGATATGACTTATTAAAGTATTTTGCTAATAAGACGGAAGGGTATGTTGGCGCTGACATAGAGGCAGTATGCAGGGAAGCTGCAATATTGGCTTTAAGAGAGGACATTGAGTCTAGAGAAATTGGTATAACTCATTTTGATAAGGCTCTTGAAAAAGTAAGGCCTAGTGTCACTAAAGATGTTGAGAAGGCATATGAGGAACTGCAGGAGCACTTTACTGCTTCAAGAGCAAAGCAGATGCTTGATGAAAAACCCGGATATATGGGATAAAAATAATATAAAATTCAGAACATTAACTAAATTCAATTAATAAAAATAAAAAATGACTAAACTAAAACCAACAAAAATCGGATTAATCTTGGGGTTAATGCTTGCAATTCTTTATACATTACGCACAATTGTTCTTTTGTTGTTTCCAAATTTTGCTGTTAACTGGGCAAATAAAATAATGTACAATATGATTCCTATAAAAGAACCAGTTATAACTGTTGACGCTTTTGCAGTTGGAGTTGTTGTTTTGTTTATTGCTGGATTTATATGGGGGATTGTTTTTTCATTGGTTTATAATAAGGTTGTGAAGTAAGTTTTTTCAAAACCTTTAAATAAACTTATTCTAACTTTTCCTTTATGAAACCCGAATATGGCGATGTTGTTAAAATCTATACTGACGAGCAAACTTACGAAGGAATTCTGATGCCAAGGCCTGAGATTTTTGAGAAAGACCATACCATAATAAAACTGGACAACGGCTACAACATAGGAATTGACTACAAAAGGATAAAAAAGATTGAAGTCATTAAAAAGTACGAAAAAAAGAAAGAGGAAAAAACAAAGCTGACTCATAAAAAAGGCCTGCCGACAGTTGCAATTCTATCATTTGGCGGCACCATTTCCTCAAGGGTTGATTACAAGACAGGCGGGGTTTATGCAGATTACACAGCAGAGGATTTTGTTGCAATGCTGCCGGAGCTGGGGCATATTGCCAACTTAAAAACAGAGAAAGTAATGGGCATTATGAGCGAGGACATGGCTCCTGAGGACTGGCAGCTGATGGCGAGAAGAATTGCAAAAGAGCTCAATGACAGCAATGTCGCTGGGGTTGTTGTTACGCAAGGAACAGACACTTTGCATTTTTCAACAGCTGCAATTTCATTTTTTTTGAGAAACTTGAACAAACCAGTTGTTTTTACAGCTAGCCAGAGAAGCATTGACAGAGGAAGTTCAGACGCTTTCTCAAATTTATTGTGCGCAGTTAATGCCGCTGCAAATTTTGACGGCGCTGCTGTTGTCACTTGCCTGCACGGGACTAGCGATGATAACTATTGCATACTGAACAGAGGCACAAAAGTGAGGAAAATGCACACAAGCAGGAGGGATGCCTTTCGCCCGATAAATGAACTGCCTTTAGCAAAAATTTATGGGGACGGAAAAATAGAAATTTTAAATCATAATTACAACAAAAGAAACGATGAGATAGTTGTTGTCGATGACGGGTTTGAAGAGAAAACAGCGCTTGTTTATGTATACCCAGGCATGAGCCCCGATGTTCTTGACTATTACAGACAAAAAAAGTATAAAGGTATTGTAATTGCAGCGACAGGGCTCGGGCATGTGTCAACGCTCAATCCAAAATATTTATTGACAAAAAAAATAAAAGAACTTGTTGACAATGGTGTGCCTGTCGTTATCGCTTCCCAAACAATTTATGGAAGGGTTCATCCTTATGTTTACACAAACTTAAGAAAGCTTTCTGTCCAGCTTAACTGCATTTTTGCAGAAGACATGCTGCCAGAGACGGCTTACATAAAGCTGGGCTGGGTTTTGCCGCAAGCCAAAACAATAGATGAAGTAAAGGAAATGATGCTCACAAATTATGCAGGAGAGATAAGCGAAAGAACTGACGAGAAAGCGTTTTTGTATTGACGTTTCAAAAGAAATCATAATGATTCCAATAAAAAACCTGATAAACAAAATAAAGTGGGACAAGAGGGAAAACCCAAAGAAATATTCGATTTTTTATTTTGATAGAGTTTTTAAAAAATTAATGAAAATCCCTTACACAAAAATTAAAAAACTTGAAGGTTCTTTTATGGTTCTGGACAATGAAGAAGAAACAAACGTTCCATTGCATAGAGTTAAAAAAGTAATGAAAAATAATAAAATTTTTTGGGAGAGGAGATGAAAGATTATTTTTTTGGGGCAATAATCGGAAGTTTTGTCTTAATAGGAGCAACAGGCGGTTATTATTTTAGAGACTATTTCCCACCAGTAACAAGACTTGTCCATAGGGACGATGAATTTAGTAAATCTGTAACGGGTGTTTTAGGTGGTGCAACAATAGGTTTTATAGGCGGAATTCCTGCCGCAATTGCAATAAGATTTTTTACAAATAACAGAATAAAATAAAAAATGGAAATCAATTACCAGGAGATAGGATTTAAATGCGGTTTAGAAATACACCAACAACTAGAAGGCAAGAAATTATTTTGCAATTGTCCTACTTTAAATTCTGACAAAGAAGCTGACATAAAAGTTGAAAGAAAGCTAAAGGCAGTTGCAGGCGAAACCGGTGAAATTGATGTGGCTGCCGAGTTTGAAATGCTAAAAAATAAGAAAATAATTTATGAAGCCAATTCCGAAGATGTTTGTTTAGTTGAAACTGACGAAGAGCCGCCGCACGAATTAAGCAAACAGGCTCTTGAAACAACAATAAAAGTTGCTTTGTTGCTTAATGCGAAAATCGTTGATGAAATACAGGTTATGCGCAAGATTGTTGTTGACGGCAGCAATGTGAGTGGATTTCAAAGAACAGCTTTAGTGGCAATGGACGGCTTTATCGAATCCTCTGATGGAAAAGTTGTAATTCCAACAATCTGCTTGGAAGAGGAAGCAGCCCAAAAAGTAGACGAAGGCAAAGATTTTGTAAGATACAGGTTAGACAGGCTTGGCATTCCGCTAATAGAGATTGCAACAAGCGCTGACATAAAAAGCCCAGAGCATGCAAAGGAAGCTGCAGTTTATATTGGAATGGTTTTAAGAAGCGTTGAAGGCGTCAAAAGAGGACTTGGAACAATAAGGCAGGATGTCAACATTTCAATCAGGGAAGGCGCAAGAACGGAAATAAAAGGCTTTCAGGATTTGAGAAGCATTCCTAAAATCATAGAATACGAAGTAAAAAGGCAGCTCGATGCAATCAAACAAGGAAAAAAATTAATCAAGGAAGTGAGGAAAGCTGAGCAAGACTTTACAACGTCTTTTTTGAGGCCATTGCCGGGAGCTGCAAGGCTATACCCCGAAACAGATGTGTTGCCAGTTAGAATCGACAAAATTTACATTGAAAAATCGAGAAAAGAACTTCCGAAGCTATTAAGCGAAAAAGTGGAAGAATTTGAGAAAAAATACAAAATTAGCCAAGAGCTTGCAAAAGAACTGGTTGACAATGAAAGCTTTGAATTATTCATTAAAAAATTCAAAAATCTGGAGCCGTCAATAGTTGCATATACTTTGATAAACATCCCGAAAGAAATAAGGGCAAGATTCAATTTAGATTCGTCAAAATTAAAAAATGAGGATTTTGAAGAGGTCTTGGATTATTTGAACAGGGGAAAAATAGCAAAAGAAGCGATTATTGACCTTTTGATAAAAAAAATAAAAAATGAAAAAATAAAGCTTGAAGAATTTGAGGCTGTTTCTGAAAAAGAGCTGGAAAAAGAAATAAGGAAAATAATTGAAGAGAAGCCTGGCTTGAATATAAGCGCATATATGGGCTTGGCGATGGCAAAGCACAGGGGCAAGGTTGACGGAAAGAAGGTTATGGAATTGCTGAAAAGATTTGTGAATTAAAAAACGCGCCGGGGAGGATTTGAATTCGGGATGAAAGGGCATTTACCCAATCATGCCCCCGGCCTAAAGGTTAGGAACCTTTCGCTCTGTTTGGCTTTTTTAAGAATCCAAGCTGAGCTACCGGCGCATTAAAAGAATGGTTATTAAATTGTATTTAAAAACTTACTTCCGCTAGATTTATAAAGTTCTTCAAGAATACTTTGTGCAGTATAACCAATAACCTTTATATATGACCCTTATAGTGCGGTTTGCCAAAAATGGAAGCTGAGATTTTAAGCGAAATCAGGGATTCTGAGAAAAGAGCAGATGAGATTATAGAAAGGGCTGAAAGGGAAAGCGCATCTATACTGCATGATGCAGCAGTTAATTCTTCAAAGCTGTTGGCTGCAAAAGAAGATGAAGCAAAAAAGGCACAGGAAAAAAAGATAGCGGATTTTAGAGAAAAGGCTAAAATAACAAAAGAAGAGAAATTAATCGAAGGCAAAGCATTGGTAAAGCAGCTAAAATCAAAAGCAGAAAAAAATATTGCGAAAGCAGTCGAGCTTGTTTTGGAAAAATTCGAGGCAATGATATAAAATGCTGAAACCGCATGAGATGAGCAGTGTTATAATAACAGGCCCAAATGATTTGCAGGAAAATGTGATTAAAGAACTCCATAAGCTTAAAATCCTGCATATTGTGGAACACTCAAAAAATGAATTAGCTGATATAGGAAAGCCGCTGGAAAATGCAAGCAGGCTTTCTGAAATTTTGGTAAAAGTAAGGGCTTTGATTGCAGCATTGAATATCGAAAGGGGAGAAAATGGATTTGAAATCAAAATAAACCTGCCGGATACAGAATCAACTGCAAAAAAGCTGAATCAGGAGGTAAGCACAAACTTGGAGGAATTAAGAAAAATAGAAGAGGCTATATCAAAAAATCTGGCTGCAAAGCAGGAGCTTGAAATATTGAGAGAATTTGACATTCCTATTGAAAACTTTACTTCCTACAAAACATTGGCGTATTTTACAGGATACTTGAAAGACAAGAATAGTGCAACAGCTATAAAACAGGAATTGTCAAAAACAACAGAAAGTTTTATGCTTCTTGACAATATTGTTAAAAAAAGATGCTTTATTGTTTTGTTTATTGATGTAAACAGCAAAGAGGAAGCAAGCAGGATATTGAGAAAAATAAATTTTTCCCCAGTTAATTTTTTGAATATTAGCAATTTTAAAGGAAATGCATTAGATAACTTAAAAAAAATAGACCAAGAAACTATAAAAATTCAAAAAAAGAGCGAGGAAATCAAAAAAAGTATGGAGAAAATTGGCGATGAACATAAAGGATTTCTAATTGCTGCTGACGAATTTCTGAGCGAGCAGCTTGACAAGGCGGAAGCCCCGTTGAGGTTTGCATCCACACAAAGCAGTTTCCTTATAAAGGGATGGATTCCGTCAGACGAATTAAGCAGCACAATCGAAAGGCTAAACAAGATTGCAAAAAACAAAATATTTGTGCATTTTGAGCCTGCAAAAAAGGAAGACAAGGTGCCTGTAAAGCTGAAAAATCCAAAATATGCGAAAGCATTTGAATTTTTTATTGACTTGTACAGCATGCCAACCTACAAGGAGATTGACCCAACCTTTTTTATTTTTGTGACATTCCCGATATTTTTCGGAATTATGCTTGGGGATGTTGGATATGGCATCGTAAGCTTGGCTGCTTTTTTGATTTTAAAAAAGAAAATGCCAAAGGCAAAGAGTTTTTTTAATATCATGGTTTTTGCTTCTTTTGTGTCAACATTGTTTGGATTTTTGTTTGGAGAATTTTTTGGATACGAGTTTATTCATCCAATTGTAGGCAGGGAGCATGAAATGTTTAAATTGCTGTACATAGCGATAGGCATAGGAGTTGTGCATGTTAATATCGGGCTAATCATAGGATTCATCAACGAACTCAAATCACATGGATTTATGCATGCTATTTATGCAAAAGCAAGCTGGATTGTTTTGCAGATTGGCATTGCATTGCTGGCATTGACTTATTTTGGCAAAATTTCAATCTCGCCTTTGTTTGGCTCTATATTCTTAGGGGTATCAATTTTAATGCTGTTGAAGGGCGAAGGAATAAAAGGCCTTATCGAGTTGCCGAGCATTTTGACAAATATAATATCTTACGCGAGATTGATGGCTATCGGCTTATCTTCAGTCATATTGGCAGTGATCGTCAATGAGCAATCAAAGGAATTTTTCCACAAAGGGGGATTTTTTGTGCTGATTGGAGCGCTAATTTTTATTATTGGCCATGTAATAAACATAATGCTTGGCTTGCTTGGAAGCTTTTTGCACTCTTTACGACTGCATTATGTTGAATTTTTTTCAAAGTTTTTTCACGGCGGCGCTGAAAAGTACCATGCATTTGGAGCAAAAGAATAATCACACACAGTCGAATGCGAGTGAGCTTTGAGCTGGCGAGTGAGTCAGATGCGTACGAGAACGTTCGAGTACGCTCTCACGTTCAACTCACGAGCCTCACAACTCACTGCGAACTCGCTCACAACTGACGAAAAAAACCAATAATAAACAATTCAAAAAATAAAATTAAAAAATAAAACATTCGGAGGTAACGAAAAATAATATTTTTCGAAACTTCCTCATGTTAAAAACATTCGGAGGTAAAAAATGGCAGCGGACATATCAACGGGATTAGTGGCCCTTGGATCTGGACTGGCAATTGGCTTAAGTGCAATTGCAGCAGCTATTGCAGAAAAAGAAATCGGGACAGCAGCAGTTGGCGCAATGGCTGAAAAAGAAGAGCTTTTTGGTAAAGGCTTAATTCTTACAGTTATTCCAGAGACATTAGTTATATTCGGGCTGGTAGTTGCTATATTGATATTGAATTTAGCAAAAGTTTAAGCAAACACAATGGGACTGGAAGCAGTAAAGGAAGAGATATTGAACAGCGCAAAGGAAAAGGCAAATTCTTTGACTGCAGAAGCTAGGAAGGAGGCTAATAGAATAATGAGGGAAGCTGAAAGAAAAGCTGAAGAAATGAAGGAAAAAAGCGAGGCGGAAACAAAAAGAATGATTGATTTGATTAAAAGGCAGGAACTGGCATCAGCAGAGCTTGAAAACAAAAAGATGGTTCTTGAAGCAAAAAAGCAGATTATTGATGCTGTTTTTTCTGAAGCGAAGCAGAGGATTGAAAGCCTGGATGACAGAAAAAGGGAAACCTACATAAAAAAGCTGCTTGAAAAAGCAAAAAAAGACATCCATGTAGCGCATGTTTACTTAAACAAAAAAGATGCAAAGTCCCTAAAGGAGCATGATGTTGAAACTGCCGACATAATCGGTGGCTTAATTGCGGAAAATAAAGACAAGACTGTAAGGGTTAACTACAGCTTTGAAACATTGCTGGAGAGCATAAAAGAAAGCGAATTGCAGAATATAAATAAAGTTCTGTTCGGTTAAAATGCTTAAACTAAAAGAGCCATTAAAAGAGCAAAAAAAGCTGAAGTTTGGGACATATCCTTACACTTATGTAAGGACTGCTGTAATGAAATCCCTGCTTTTCAGGAAAGAAGATTACCACAAAATGCTTAAGATGGATTTTAATGAAATTGCAAAGTTTTTGCAGGATTCCCATTATAAAAAAAATATAAATGAATTAGCCACAGGGTATTCTGGAGCTGATTTGCTGGAGCTGGCATTGAACAGGAACCTTGCTGAATCCTTTAAAAAACTAATAAGAATCTCGCCTTATGAACTTGGTTTGCTCATAAAGGAGTACACGATAAGAAAAGACATAGAGGACATAAAAACAATTTTAAGGGGAAAGCTGACAAATGCAAATGAAAAAGGTATATTAGGCTCAATAACAGCGGCAGGAACTTTAAGCTACGATTTTTTAGTTTCACTTTTGAGGAAAGAATCCATCGAGGAAGTTCTGAAAAGCAACAAAATAATTGATTTTGTGTTATTGAAGGAAGGGCTGAAATATCTAAATGAAAAAAAGAGTTTGGCAAGCATTGAAAATTTATTTGACAGGTATTACTACATCCACTTAATTATGTTTTCAGGAAACCTCCCAAGAGAAGGCGACTTATTCAGAAATTTTTTGCTTGAGGAGGTTGAGATACTAAATATATTGACATTATTGAGGATGAAAAGGTCAAAGGTTGACAAGAATATTGTGAAAGATTTTATTATTTTGTCAGGAGACAAGGCTAAGGATTCAAAAATAATGTCTCTAGCAAGCCTAGACAACTTAGAAGAAATCTCAAAAGCTTTAGAAAAAACTAAGTACAAAAATGTGATTGCAAAAGGCATTGAAGAATTCAAAAAGAATGACTCATTAATAACCCTTGAAGCAGAGCTTTACAAATATTTGCTGAAGCAGTCTGTTTTGTTTATGCACCAGCACCCTTTGTCAATAGATACAATACTCGGCTATATGTTTGCAAAAGATGCTGAAGTCAGAAACCTGAAGATAATTGTGAAAGGAAAGCAGCTCGGATTAAGCGAGGGGTTTATAGAAAGTCAACTGGTGTTTTAAAATGGATAATAAAAAATATAATTTCATTTTTATCGTTTTTATTGGATTATTTTTGATTTTTTTTATTAGTGGCTGTACAGTAACTGAAGAAAATATAGATGAAGTTGCTGCAAAAATGCAAGATGCCTATAATAATATAAATACTATACAATTTCACCAAGTACAAACATTCAAAATTGATCCTAAAGAGAGTAGTCAAGAAAATTTAGAAGATGATCTTAAGCGTGGAGCAATTCTTTCTGAAGGTTATTTAATTACTAAATTTGTAACAGACGTATATATTGAAAAACCAGATAAAGAAAAAATAGACTACTCAAGAACTGAAGGTTATATGGTAGACCAAATTTCAAAATTAATAGCTGGAAATGAAATGTATGAGGAATTTTCCGATCGAATTTACAAGTTTACTTGTGTAGAACAAATAAGAAAAGAACCAAATTTTCTAAAAAATCTGCAAGACATTTTAAACAAGCACAAATTAGAATTAGTTGGAACTGAAACTATTTTTGATAGAGAAGCATACAAGATTAAATTAGAAACAGACCAATTCATGTGGATTGATAAGGAAACATATTTGCCATTAAAAGAAGTTACTAATTTATATGAAATAATATATTCAAATTATAGAATTAATGAAGATTTATCCGATAGTATTTTTTTTCCACCTTCAAATAAAAAACTTATTGAACAAGGTTGTCCATTAGAGAAAAAAGTGTCTGAAGCCCCTGAATCTGGTGAAGAGCCACCACCAGCCAAAACTATACCAGGAGAATCTCCTACAACACTACCACGGAAAACAATAGTCGAAGGTGAACCATGTGATGCTGAATCCTTTAACGACGGGATAGCATGCTATGATTATTGTATTTCAATTGGAAAAAATGCCGCGTCTTGCGGTGAAGGTATATGCAAATGCATATGAATAAAAATAAAAGACAGAAAATCAACATCAAATAAAAATTAAAATGGTTAAAATAGCCGTTATTGGAAGAAATGAATTTAATGTTGGCTTTCAATTAGCTGGAATAAAAGATATTATTGAATCAAGCAATAACACATTTAATGATTTAAAAAACCTAAAACAGAAAAAGGACATTGGCATTGTTGTTGTAGATGAAAAGATGATGGAAAATCTTGAGCCATACCAAAGATTTGAGGTAGAGGCTTCTGTTGAGCCTGTGTTCATAACCCTGTCTACCGAGATTGAGCAAGACAGTTTGAAGAGACTTATTAAAAAATCAATTGGTGTTGATTTGTGGAAATGACTGATAAAGGAATATTATACAGAATTGCAGGACCTGTTGTCGTAGCCAAAGGCATAAAGCCGAGAATGTACGATGTTTGCAGGGTTGGAAATGAGAAATTAATGGGAGAAGTGATACAGATAACAGGCGAAAAAACAGTTATCCAGGTTTATGAGGATACTTCTGGAATCAAGCCAGGCGAGCCTGTTGTGGATACAAGAGAGCCATTAAAGGTTGAGCTCGGCCCAGGAATGCTTGGCAGCATTTATGATGGTATACAAAGGCCATTGCCTGTTCTTATAAAACAAATGGGCGACTTTATTAAAAGAGGAGTTGATGCGCCTGGCCTTGACCAGTCAAAAAAATGGGATTTCAAGGCTATTGTTAAACATAATGAAACAGTTGCTGCTGGACAAATTATAGGAGAAATCGAGGAAAATCCAGGCATTATGCACAAGGTTATGATGCCCCCTAATCAAAAAGGAAAAATTGCAGAGATAAAGTCAGGAAAATTTACAGTCAATGATATTATTGGAAAGCTTGATAACGGGTTTGAATTAAGGCTGAAGCATAATTGGCCTGTAAGAGTTGAAAGACCTGTCACTTCAAAGCTTAAGCCAGAAGCGCCATTGATAACAGGCCAGCGGGTTTTTGATGCATTGTTCCCACTTGCTAAAGGAGGAGTTGCTGCAATACCTGGGCCGTTTGGAGCCGGGAAAACCGTTTCTCAGCAGCAGCTTGCAAAATGGTCAGACGCTGATATTATTGTTTATGTTGGTTGCGGAGAAAGAGGCAATGAGATGACAGAAGTGCTGACAGAATTTCCAGAACTTACAGATCCAAAAAGCGGCAAGCCATTGATGAACAGAACTGTTTTGATTGCAAACACAAGCAATATGCCGGTTGCAGCAAGAGAAGCAAGCATCTATACCGGAGTTACAATTGCAGAATACTTTAGAGATATGGGCTATTCAGTTGCTTTGATGGCTGATTCAACCTCAAGATGGGCAGAGGCAATGAGAGAAATTTCATCAAGATTAGAGGAGATGCCCGGTGAAGAGGGATATCCAGCATATCTCTCATCAAGATTGGCGCAGTTTTATGAAAGAGCTGGCAGAGTAACAACACTTGGAACAAAAAAAGAGGGAAGTATAAGTATTATAGGGGCGGTAAGCCCTCCTGGGGGGGATATTTCAGAGCCTGTATCACAATCAACCTTAAGAGTTACAAAAGTTTATTGGAAGCTTGATGCAAAACTTTCCCAAAGAAGGCATTTCCCTTCAATCAATTGGCTTGATTCATACTCTAATTACATCAGTATTTTAGAACCATGGTATTCAAAAAATGTTGCGCCAGATTGGAATAATCTAGTTGGAGAGATGATGTCAATCTTACAAGAAGAGGATAAATTGATGGAAATTGTGCAGCTTGTAGGTTCTGACGCATTGGCGGACAGGCAGCAATTAACATTGCAGGTTGCAAGACTGATAAGAGAGGTTTTGCTGCAGCAGAATGCATTTCATGAAATTGATACATATTGCGCTTTAAAGAAGACATACTTGATTATGAAGTCGATACACCAATTTTCAAAACTTGCGAATACTGCGCTTGATAGTGGTATGAGAACACAGCAAATACTTTCCACTAAAGCAAAAGACAGGCTAAGCGAGATAAAGTTTGTAAAAGACTATGAAAGACTCCTTGATGAAATAACAAAACAGATGGAAAGAGAGTTAAAAACTTAAAATTATTTTATTTTTAAAAATAAAAATAATGCGCTATGTAATCAAATAACAAAATAAAAAATAAAATTAAACTCATGCTAAAAAACTTCAAAGAAGTTTTTGGCGTCCCAAAAATTCTATAAGGATTTTTTAGGACATTAAAAACAACATTAACAAAATTTTATTGAAAAAATTAATTGAAAATGAAAGAATACAAAACAATAACCAGAATAGCAGGACCTTTGATTTTTGTAGAAAAGACAGAGCCTATCGGATACGCAGACATTGTAAGAATTGCATTGCCAAATGGCGACATAAAAAATGGGCAGGTTCTTGATACAAGTGATGACATTGTTGTTGTGCAGGTTTTTGAGGGCACATCAGGCATTGATATCGATACAAGAGTCAAATTTTTAGGAGACACTTTAAAGCTGAATGTTTCAAAAGACATGCTTGGCAGGGTGCTTAGCGGCTCTGGAAAGCCAATTGATAACGGACCGGAAGTCATACCAGAAAAAAGGCTTGATATTATTGGGGCTGCAATAAATCCATTTGCAAGAGCTTCTCCTCATGATTTTATTCAAACTGGAGTGTCAACAATTGATGCAATGAATACTCTTGTCAGGGGACAGAAGCTGCCTCTTTTTAGCGGCTCAGGTTTGCCCCATAATGAAATTGCACTGCAGATAGCAAGGCAAGCAAAAGTTGTAGGCAAGCAGGAAAATTTTGTTGTGATATTTGCAGCAATGGGCATCACAAACGAAGAAGCTCAATACTTCATCAATGATTTTGAGCAGACAGGAGCTTTAGAGAGGAGCGTTGTTTTCCTTAACCTTGCAAATGATCCTGCTATTGAGAGGCTTGTAACGCCAAGAATGGCATTAACTGCTGCAGAATATTTCGCATACGAGCATGATGCGCATGTTCTTGTCATTTTGACAGACATGACTAATTATTGCGAGTCATTAAGGGAGATAGGCGCTGCAAGGGAAGAAATTCCCGGAAGACGAGGCTATCCTGGCTATATGTATACAGATTTAGCTACAATTTATGAAAGAGCAGGAGTTATAAAAGGAAAGAAAGGAAGCATAACACAAATTCCAATTTTAACAATGGTTGGCGATGACATAACGCACCCAATTCCCGATTTGACCGGATATATAACAGAAGGCCAGATTGTTTTGGCAAGGGAATTGCACAGGAAAGGAATTTACCCAAGCATAGATGTTCTGCCTTCTCTTTCAAGATTAATGAATCTAGGAATCGGGCCGACAAGAACAAGAGAAGACCACAAGCAAGTTTCTGACCAGATTTATGCGGCTTATGCTGAAGGTCGTGATTTAAGAGGGTTAGTTGCAATTGTTGGCGAAGAAGCTTTAAGCGAGAGGGACAAGAAATTTTTGAAATTTGCTGCCGAATTTGAGGACAAGTTTGTAAGGCAGAAAAGAGATGAGGACAGGAGCATTGCAGAAACTCTTGACTTGGGATGGAAGCTGCTTGGAATGCTGCCAGAAAATGAGCTGACAAGAATAAGCCCGGAATTGAGGAGGAAATATTACAAAGGAGAAGGGAAATAATAATGCTAATGACAACAACGACAAAAACGAATACAGTAGAAGCGGTACAATATGTTAAAGACTTAATCCAAAGTGGCAGAAAAGTTGGAGTTTTTTCTTGTGAAGATCCTTACAATACACCATTTCATAGAGATTTGCTGCAAAAAACTGATTATATGCTCTTAAAACAAATAGCAGCAGGAAAAGTGGAACCGGCAACTTTGGATTTAGGATTGCAGGCAAAAGGGATAAACACCTGGGGTGTATTTGGGCATTATGGGGATGTGCATGGCCATGAAGTATGCGCAGCAATAAAAGCATTAAGCAGCGACTACAGCAACTTTGGATCAGATTTGAGAAAACACATAGATTTATTGTCCAAACAATATCAATATCAAACAAAAAAAACATTAAGGGAAAATATAACAGATTGGGTAAGAACCCAATACGAATTACTTTTAAAAATAATACCAGAAAAACAAAAAACTTTGAAAGGTGCTGTTCAAGGCGACATTGTTATTTTTGGTGGTGTAGTGGAGAATTCTGAAGACGGTAAAAGTTACAAGTCACACATACTGTTTTCTAATCAAAATGGCAACTGACATCAAACCAACTAGAAGCGAATTATTGAAATTAAAGAAGCAAATAAGGCTGGCTAAATCAGGCTATGGTTTGCTTAAGAAGAAAAGAGACGGCCTGATTCTGGAATTCTTTGAGGTTCTAAAAAAAACTAAAACCCTGAGAGAAGAGCTGGTTAATGAGTATAAGGTAGCGCTGGAAAAAATTAATATTGCCAGAACTCTGGAAGGCGACTTGAAAGTAAAGTCAATTGCAATGGCAATAAAAGACATTCCTGATATAAGGCTTGCAACAAAAAATATTATGGGTGTCAAAGTTCCAAAAATAGAGGCTTCTGAGATTAAAAAGGCATTTATGGGAAGAGGTTATGGAATTTACAGCTCATCGGCTATTGATGAAGCCGCTTCTGCTTACGAGAAAGCCGTTGAGAAAATAATTCTGGCTGCAGAGGTTGAAACTTCAATGAGAAAGCTGCTTAATGAGATAGAAAAAACAAAAAGAAGGGTCAATGCGCTTGAATTTGTCGTTATACCGAATTTAGAGAAGATAAAATCGTTCATCCAGCTCAGACTGGAGGAGATTGAAAGAGAGAACATTTTCAGGATGAAGAGGATAAAGGCAAAAGCTTAACTCAATAAAAAATCAAAACCCAAAAAAATAAAAAATTCAACAAAAATAATCCAATAAAAATCAGAATAAATACAATAAAAAATTTACTTAACAAACAACATCAATAAAAATCTAATGAATCAAAACACAAAACGAAAAATAATATTAAAACTTCCAATTATAATAAATATCATTAATTTCTTACTTGTTGCCGCTTTTTTTGTTTACCTCTATTTCTGGATTAAAAGGCATTAAGGCAGTTAAAACCAAAAACCTTTTAAAAAATTGCTTATCAACTCCCCATATGCAAAATTTTTTTAAACTCAAAGATTTAGACGCGCGAGGAAAAAGAGTTCTTGTCAGAGCTGATTTTAATGTCCCTCTGGATAAAAAAACAAACGATATAACAGATGACAAAAGAATAAGGGAAAGCCTGCCAACAATAAGTTATCTTGCTGAAAAAAATGCAAAAGTAATTCTTTGTTCCCATCTTGGCAGGCCGGACGGCAAAGTTGCTGATTCTTTAAGAATGGATAAAGTTGCATTAAGATTGCAGCAATTATTAAATAAACGAATAAAAAAATTAAACGACTGCATTGGGGAGAATATAAAAAAAGAAATAAATAAAATGAAAAATGGTGATGTTGTTGTTTTAGAAAATCTGAGATTTCATCCAGAAGAAGAGGCAAATGATGAAAATTTTTCAAAGCAACTGGCGGATTTGGCAGAGTTCTATGTTAACGACGCATTCGGAACTTGCCATCGAGCGCATGCATCAACATACGGGGTGACAAAATACTTGAAATCCGCAGCTGGTTTTCTTGTCGAGAAAGAATTAAGGGTGATGGGGAAAGCAATTGAAAACCCTGACAGGCCATTTATTGGCATTCTTGGCGGAGCAAAAATTTCCGACAAAATAAAAGTCATAGAGAACTTATTGGCAAAAGTCGACAAACTGCTCATCGGGGGAGCTATGATTTTCACCTTCTTTAAGGCTCAAGGTAAAAATACCGGAACTTCAAAAGTCGAAGATGATTATCTAAATTTAGCTAAAAAATTATTACAAAATAAAAAAATTATATTGCCTGTTGATGTTGTTGTTGCAGACAAATTTGATGCAAATGCAAATTCAAAAGTTGTTGATGCAAACAATATCCAAAGCGAATGGATGGGGCTCGACATAGGCCCGGAGACAATAAAAAATTACAAGGAAATTTTAAAGAATGCAAAAACAATCATTTGGAGCGGCCCAATGGGGGTATTCGAGTTTGACAAGTTTGCAAACGGGACAAAGCAGATTGCAGAATTTTTATCAAATCTAAAAGCAACAACTATTGTTGGAGGAGGCGACAGCGCTGCAGCTGTAGAAAAATTCGGATATGCAGGCAAATTAACGCATGTCAGCACCGGCGGAGGGGCTTCTTTGGAGTTCTTTGAAGGGAAAAAACTGCCCGGGATAGAAGCTCTGGAAGAGAGTTACAAGAGATTTAGACAATAACCTTGATATCTTCGCTAAAAATCACTTTTACATAACTTTCGATATCGTTTGTTAAGCTTGTTATTGAATTTTCTGTCCTGACAACCTCATTTTTTAGCCTTTCAAACTCTTCATTATCTCTTTCAATCTTCAGGTTAACATCCTCCAACTGCTTGTTAAAATTCCTGAATTTTTCAGGCACCCCGGATGATTTTATCTTGTTGTCAAGTTCTTCAATCTCTGCTTTGAATGAGAAATATTTTTTCAAAAATTGCTCGAGAAATTCCTTGTTTAATTTTCTGATTTCTTCAATTGATTTTTCCTTTTTCTTCTCATCAATCTGCAATTGGTTTTCTTTCATTAATTTTTCCAAATTCTTCAATACCCCCAAAATTTCTAAGCCTTTATCGTTTGCAAGAGTTTCAATCGGCTGCTTCAAATACTCTAAAACTATTTCTTCGTACTCAAAAGCAACATGCGAATACTTTCTCAAAGGTCTTTCCAGGATAGAAAAAGACTGCAAAATCCGGTTTTCGTCATTGTAAAAAGCATTTGCTTTGATTTTTTTCTCTTCGTTCAATCTCAAGAAATTATTGTGCTCATCACTTTTATTGAATTTTTCTATCTCTGCCATTATCACATCTTTTTCGCCATTAGCTAGCTTAATTGCAACCTCTGTATTTTTAAAATCGATGCTCAAATTTATTTTCTGCTTTGTTTTTATTTTCAAGCTTTGTATTTTTTCTATCGTAGCATTAATAGAAACTATCTTTTTATCATTAAGTGTAGATTTAATATCAGAAAAAATAATATGGAAATTTTTCAGATTTTGGGCTATTTTGTTTGTTTCATTGGCAAAGAATTCCTGCAGTATTGTATAGCTTCTTAATGTTCCTTTGTTCAAGTCATTTATCAACTCGTCAAAAAGCTTGCAGAAATCAAGAAGGTAAAAATAATTCTTGTTGTTGATTTCCATGTGGCCCAGAAAAGAGTTCACAGCCCTTATGTACGCTTTCCTGTTGCCTTCCATGTACTGCTTTGCCTTGAATGGGATATTAGGATTCTGCAGTTTTGCATTCTCAAGAACTTCAACATTAATCCTTGCCCTTTGCAGTTCTTCATCAACTTTCATCAGGATTCCTTCTATCCGCTGCTGCACCTCTTCCATTAGTGGCTTTGATTTTTCATTAAGCCATTCCTCTAAGTTTTGCAGGCTTATTTCTGTTACTTTTCTAGCTTCCTGCTCTTCTTCATTTTTGAAGATTTTTTTTAAAAACTCGAGCATTTTATATTGCAGAAGACCTAGTGCATATAATTTTTACTATTTTATAGGGCTAAAAATGAGCTTTATAAAAAGTTTTATAAATACCCTATTTTTTCTAGCCTGTATGGTTTTATTGAGCATAGTGATTTCAATCAGCATTCTGGCATTGCTTTTTGCTGCTTATTTGACAAGGCAAATTCTAAAAAAAGATACAGGAACAGCTGCAATGCAGGAAGTTGCAGCTGCTGTCAAGATTGGAGCAGAAGCTTTCCTAAAAAGGCAATACACAACAATAGGGATCCTTACCATTGCTCTGGCAGTCATCATTTATGGAATTTACACATTTCTAAACCAGCACTCACTTGGATGGAAGACTGCTGTTGCATTTTTGTTCGGGGCTTTCAGCTCTGCATTAGCTGGAATTGTCGGAATGCTGGTTTCTATAAGGACCAATATAAGGACATCCAGCGCTGCAGGAAGAAGCTTGAATGAGGCATTTGTCACTGCTTTAAGAGGGGGTGCTGTTACTGGCATTGTCATAGTTGCTATGTCTTTGCTTGGAGTTTCCTTGATTTATTATTTATACAGTTTTGGAGCTCCGGAAAAGGAAGTTCCTTTCTTGATAGTCGGGTATGCTTTTGGCGCAAGTTTTGTTGCTTTGTTTGCCCAGCTTGGCGGCGGAATTTATACAAAAGCCGCTGATGTCGGCTCTGATTTGGTTGGCAAGGTTGAAAAGGGAATTCCAGAAGATGATCCTAGAAATCCTGCTGTTATTGCTGACTTAGTTGGGGATAATGTTGGTGATTGCGCTGGAAGAGGCGCTGATTTGTTTGAAAGCACTGCAGCTGAAAACATAGGTGCAATGATTTTGGGTGTTGCATTGTACCCTGCTTTTGGATTGAATGGAGTGTTATTTCCGTTGGTTGCAAGGGCATTTGGATTAATCGCAAGCATTATAGGCATTATTTTTACAAAGCTCAGAAGCGAAGATGAGGATCCGATGACTGCATTAAACAGGGGATATTACATAACCAGTTTTCTTGCAGCAATTGCTTTCTTTGGTACAACAAAATGGCTTTTGAAAAATAACACTTATCCAAACGCATGGCTGTGGTTTTTCTTTGCAGGATTGGTTGGCATTGTGACAAGCATTTTGATAGTTTTGATAACTGTTTATTACACAGACCATAAATACAAAATGCTTGTCAC
>Ga0209541_10007655_pt1 | contig 18079 bp, 19 predicted proteins | sample RifCSPlowO2_01_FD_184027 | JGI IMG/M metagenome (GOLD analysis project Ga0209541, IMG submission 184027) | Groundwater microbial communities from Rifle, Colorado - Rifle CSP2_plank lowO2_0.1 (SPAdes) (version 2) | ecosystem: Environmental > Aquatic > Deep subsurface > Groundwater | place... | reverse complement strand
TTTGATTATTCTTGGAAAAAAGCACTTCGGTCAGACTATACCATTTGCCCCGTTTTTGGTTCTGGGTTTTCTGCTTAGTTTGTTTTGGGGTACGCAGATCCTCCGGTGGTATTTAATGGTATATTGAAATTAATGCCCACGCGTGCGCGGACTATCAACTATCGACAATTAACAATCAACCGCAAATCAAGAGGATTTACTCTCATCGAGCTTTTGGTCGTAATTACTCTTTTTGGCATTGTTTCAATTTTAATCACCGCGTCTTACATCACCTTCGAGAGAAACCAGCGAATCAGAAACGCAACCCAAACTCTCAAAAATGATTTAAGGTTTGTCCAAAACAAGGCACTTGCAGGCGATAAGGGGGCCAACAGCGAATGTCCTGTTACCTCTACCCTTGTTGGATGGTATGTGACATTTGATACTTCCCAAACTTCAACTTACACTTACGCCGGTGTATGCAATACAAGTGTATTGCCTTTTAGCCCCAAAACAGTAAATTACCCCTCAGGCGTTACCCTGCATAGCATAGAAATAGGCGGCAGTGTGTTGAGCGGTACTATCGTCAAGGTTTTGTTTAAACCTGTTTCAACTGGAGTTTCGCTCCATGACAATAATGCCCCTCCTTTTCTCGATGCAAACGGCGAATTGGATAATACTCTCACTCAAACTGGAAATTTGGTTATTAAACTTAAGGATCAGCACTCAGCAGCTGCTAAATATCAGGTAACTGTCCAGACTTCGGGTGAAGTAAGCGATGCTAAACTTTAGAATGTATGGCACACAAAAATAGGCAAAAATTGGTAACGGGGCAATCACTCGTTGAGGTTGTAGTTAGTATCGGTATTGCAGTGATTTTGGCAATTTCTTTAATTACTACAAGCCTGATTACCCAGAAAAGCTCAAGGTCCGCGCGCAACAATAGCCAGGCAACCAAACTAGTTCAACAAACATTGGAACAGTTGAGAGTCTTTCGTGATCGTAACGGGTTCAAAGTTAGTACCTTTCCCGATGCTTTAACACCGCCAAGTGTCTGCTTTACATTTACTACCCCGGATTTAAATAATCCATCTACTTGGTCATTAACAAGCGGTTGTTCGACTCCACAAACTGTTACTCTTGGTACAACCATTTTTACACGCAAAGTAGAAATGATAAATGAACCGCTAGTCGCAAATGCAGCAAAACGATTAATTACGGTTACTGTCAGCTGGGATGAGGCCGGTCAAACAAGATCGGTTAAAAGCCAAACTTTTTTAGGCCTATGGCAAGATTTTCCATGATTTTTCAAAGAGGCTTTACCCTACTTGAGTTTCTCGTAGTTATTGGTTTGCTTTCGATTACCATAGGATCGATTCTACTTTTTCTAACGGCGGTTCTTAAGGGTACGAATCAGGCAAATATAACTTCTGAGGTAAAACAAAACGGCCAGGTAGTTTTAGATACGTTAGAATCTCAGATAAGAAACGCGACTGATGCGGTTTGTTTGAATCAATCAAACAACAATTTGTGCAGTGATCCGACGGCTTCAACAACCCACATCAAACTTTTAAGAACCAACAGTAACCCTTTACATGTAAGATGTGTTGCGTCTGTTAGCACGACCCAAAATGGTAAAGTAGAAATCGCAGCTGCCGATAATCCTGCTGATGCTGACTATAGAAGTATTACGAGCACGGATATTGTTTCCGGCGTGGATATAACAAATTGTGCATTTACCATAACTCCTACGTCAGGAGGCGTTTCTGCCCCGCCGATTGTGGCCGTAAACTTTGCTGTTAGCCAGGGTGTTGATGCTACCTCCAGGAGCGATTTTTTGGCAAACGTCAGTTTTCAGACAACGATTTCCCTGAGGGGATACTAAGACAGTTCACTGTTGACCCACCTAATCTTAGCATTCGCCTTTCCACTATTATTCATATACGGCTCATGCTGCGATTTATGGCGGGCAGGCAATTGACAAGACCAGAGGAAGAAGTAACAATGGAATTAAGGATGAAATCAGGCCAGATATTAATACTGGTTCTTCTTATTGTAGTCGTATCTTTGGCAGTCGGCTTATCTGTCGCCTCCAGAAATTTGACTAATCTTAGAATCTCAACCCAAACACAAGAGTCGCAAAGGGCTTTCAGCGCCGCAGAAGGCGGTGTTGAAGATACTTTGTCACGGTTGAGTGCGATAAAAACTGATATTACTACTGGCGCACCAGCAGGTGCACAATCCGGATGCAACATTTCAGGTATGGAAGCTAATTGTAATAATAGGGCTGTGGGTGATATGCATGCGGACATAAATGTTAAAGCTCGAAACACATATGAAACGACAGTGCCGCTTGGTGAAGTTGCACAAATAACACTAATCAATCCCGGTCCGCCTGAATCATATTATCCAGGGACGTTATCTGTTGAATGGTTAAAAACAGGTGAGGAAGAAGCCGCGATTGAGCTTACTTTGGTTTGCGATACTTCTTTAAATGCCGCCAATTGCTTTTCTACTTCTGCTGATCAAAAAAGTATTAATTATTCCCAAAATAGGTTTGCATTTATGTCAAACACTATTTCAGGGATGACTGGATTTAGAGACTGCGTAACAGCGTCGCCTGCCCCTCCATGTTCAATTGCCACAACGACAGGGTACCAATATAAAATCTCGCTAGATTTATCAGACCCTAACAATAAAGCTAGAATTTTACGCATTAAGCCATTTTACAAACCAGTGAGTATCTTGATTTCCGGCTCTGGTACTCCCCTCCCTACCCAAATCTACGAAATTAATTCAGTAGCAAAGACAGATCTTGGCATCACAAGAAGAGTGCAGGTTACCAGAACCGCCCTGCCCGCTTTGCCTGCGGTTTTTGATTATGTTCTCTATTCAGAAGGTGATATAGTCAAATGATGAACAAAAATACAAAAATTATCCTTTCTGTTTTGGGTATAGGGGCAGTTGTTGTGCCGGCAATTTTCTTAATTCTTTTTACAAAAAATTCACAAGTAGAGACGAATTTGCCTTCCGAAAACAGGACAATTGACCAAAAATCAATAGAGTCGGCGGTTGATAAGATACAGCCGAAAGAGCCCCAGTTTCCGTCACCTTCACCCGCCACGCCTTCCGCAGAAAAAAATCAGTCTCAAAAGCCTGAAAGTACCAAGTCAGCACAGTAATTATCATGCCTGCCCAAGTATTCGGTCTTGATATAGGCCGCTCGTTTGTTAAAGTTGCAAAAGTAAAAGTATCGGGCAAGAAAAAATTTTTAGAGGCCGCCTCAAGCATTCAGTCTCCCGCGGGCGGCATTATGTCTGAGTCCCCTATCGACCTTAAAAAACTTGCAGATTCTATTAATAAGTGCGTGGATGAGGCAAAAATAGGAAGCAATAAATGCGCAGTTTCTCTCTTGGAATCGCAGGTGGTAACCAGGCTTATAGAACTGCCGCCTCTAACCGACAAAGAACTTTCCGCCGCAATTAATTGGGAAGCCGAGCAGTATATACCCCTGCCTATAAAAGACGTAAACTTGCAGTACAAGGTGGTCTCAAGACCCGAAACATCGGGCAGGGATAAAATGCAGGTTCTTTTGGTTGCCGCGCCTCTGAGGGTTATTGACAAATACCTTACTGTTGTCAAAGAGGCAGGGTTGACTGCGGCTTTTTTGGAAAGTGAATCTTTTGCCCTTTCCCGCGCCTTTACAAAGCCTCAAGATCCGGTAACTATTATTGTTTCTGTTGGTGCGGTTTCTACAGAACTTGTAATTACATACTTGGGAAGTGTTTTATTCACAAGATCTGTGGCGACGGGGGGTATTAATTTAACTCGCGCAATCATGGCAGAATTCAACCTGCCTCAGGATCAGGCAGAGCAGTATAAACAGGCCTATGGGATTTTGGAAGATAAACTTTCGGGAAAGGTAGCTGCCGTTTTAAAACCTATACTGGATGTTTTGGTCTCCGAAATTTTAAAAGCAGTCGAATTTGCCCACGGTATTCTTAAGGACAGCGAGACGAAAAGGTTGGTGGTTTGCGGAGGAGGTGCTTTTCTTCCGGGAGTAATTCAATTTTTAGCCGAGAGAACGAGTCTGGAGGTTTCATTCGGAGATCCTTGGCAGGATTTTGAAAAGCAGGGTCAGGTTATGAAAATGCCGGGCCAGGGCTCGGTTTTTGCCGTGGCAACCGGTCTTGCTCTGAGAAACTAATCTTGCTACGCTTAAATAAGGTATACGAAATATGGCGGACATAAATCTTGTTCCCCAAGAGGAAAAGAGGACAGAGCGCTTTGAAAGCCTTAAAAAGCGGCTTTCTGTCGGGTCAGCAGCTCTTTTGATCTTAACTGCCGTATTTACTTTAGGAGTTCTCGTATTTTTTACAACGCAAGTTTCTAAAAGAACTCAGCTTATTGCTCAGGTTGAGGATAACGCTCAGGTTATAAACAGCTATAAATCCACAGAAGAGCTTCTTGTTGTGGCCAAAGATAAATCCGCAGTTGCGGAAAAAGTTTTGACACAAAGGACCGATTACTACCAAACTTTTAACGGGTTTGCCAAGCTGGTGCCGCAGGGTATTTATTTTACTGATATCAAATTTGCTGCCAGTAAAATCGTCATGAATGGTAAGGCAAAGTCATCAGCCGAAGTCGCGGGACTGGTTTCTTCCCTGCTTACGCCTGAAGGTTCGAAGATCGTTTCAAACGTTACTATTGATACACTCACAGCAGACGAGACTGGCACATATACTTTTTCGATTGCGGCGCAGTCTGCCAAGCAAAATTAATTTATGGATTTATCAGCGGTTACCAAAGCCACAATTAAGGCTGAAAACAGTTTTGAGATTGCCAAATACTCATCTTTGGCAGTTCCCGCGGTATCGATCTTGGTCTCTTTTGCGGTTCTTTTGATGATCGTATGGCCAAGGTTTTCTCTTGCACTACAGATTAACAAGTCCAATACGGAACTGGTGCAAAAAGCTGACAGCCTCAAACAAAAATCCGTTATTCTGGTAAGTCTCGATAAAACGGAGCTTGAAAAGCAAGTTGTAGCCGTGGAACAGCTATTGCCGTCAGACAAAAAAGTGTTCTTGCTGATTTCCCAGATAGAAAGGGCTGCCGCTTCATCAGGCGTTCTTCTTAATAGAGTGGAAAGTGCGCCGGGATCATTGGAAGCTGTATCGGGTGAGCCGCCAGCAAATGCTCCGGTTCCCTCAGCCGGAGCCGCGACCGAGATTGCCCCGAGTGTCAAAGTCAACGTGTCCCTAACAAGCGGCTATAGTTCCCTATTGCAGTTTTTGAACAATGTTTCGACCATTCCCAGGACAGTTTCAATCAGTGATTTATCAGTTTCTTCCGCAGCTTCCGAAGGTTCTGCTCAGTTGAAAGTGAGTATGAGTATTTTTGCTTACTTTAAACCAATGCCGACAGACTTAGGTTCAATCGAGACGCCCGTAACTGAACTTACGCAATCTGAGAAAGACAAACTGGAAAAAATAATAGATACAGGTTTGGCGACTACTCCGTCTGTATCTGTACCTCAAGTACCTATAGGCAGAGAGGATATCTTTGCCCCTTTTTGATTTAAGTATAAAGTATTAGGTATTAAGTATTAAGAAGATCCGGGCGGTTTTTCTTTGTCCTTCTTAAAGCTTGGATTTTTCTCCATTTTTCGATTTCCCGATGATTTCCTGAAAGCAAAATTTTTGGCACTTTTTGTCCCCTAAACTCTTCCGGTTTGGTGTATTGAGGATACTCGAGGAGGTTTTTTTTAGCTGCGAAAGATTCCGATTCTAAAGATTCCGGATGGATGACTTTTGGGATCAATCTTGTTGTCGAATCAACAATTGCCATGGCGCCTATCTCACCACCTGTTAGAATAAAGTCTCCGATGGAATAGGTCTTGTCCACGAATTTTTCTGTCCTTGCATCCGTGCCTTCATAATGTCCGCATATGAGTACGATTTGTGATTTCTTTGACAAAATCCGGGCGCTTTTTTGGGTGTATTTTTCGCCGGAGGCCGAAAGTAAGATGCTAAACGGTTTTCCGTCAATACTTTCAAGAGCTTTGACTAAAACATCCACTTTCATAACCATCCCCCGTCCTCCGCCATAAGGCTTGTCGTCAACGGTTTTGTGTTTATCACCAGCAAAGTCGCGAATATTGATAATTTCTATCTTGATTTTTTTTAAGTCCTGGGCCCGTTTTAGGATGCTTTGGGAAAAAACACCCTCAAACATTTCGGCAAAAAGTGTGAGGATGTGGAAAGTCACGCTTCTTCGATTTCTAAAGCCACAAACTTATTTTCCTTAACCGCCCTTATTTTAAGCAGGTTTTTGATGGCTTTGACCATTTTGCCTTCTTTGCCAATTACTTTGGCGATGTCTTCTTTAGGAACATTTACAATAAATTTGATGCCGCCTTCGGCTTCCTGTCTCTTGATAGTAATTTTTTTGATGTCAGAAACCAGGGGCTCGATTAAGGTGTTAAGAAGGTCTTCCATTTGACTTTAAAATTTTTGCGACTGCCTCAGTTGGTTTTGCGCCTTTTGAAAGCCAAAAATTGATCCGTTCCCCTTTGAGGATTATTTTCTTGCCCAGCTCGGAAGGATTAAAGGACCCCAAGATCTCCAAAAATCTTCCTCCCCGTTTCGTTTTCGTGTCCTGCGCCACTATCCTGAAGGAGCCTTGGTGCTTTCTGCCTACCTTAAAAAGTCGTATTTTTACACTCATAGGGAGCAATTATGCCAAACTTTATGGTTTTAGTCTAGTTAGGGCATCTTTTGCGGCGTTTTGGGCGGCTGACTGCTTATTATTGCCTGTTCCCCTGCCCATTTTTTTTTCGCCTATAAAAACGTCTATTTCAAATTGTCTTGCATGGTCAGGGCCCCATGAGGAGATCAGCTTGTAAATTGGCGAAACGTGATATTTTCTCTGGACGAATTCCTGCAGTTTGGATTTATTGTCAGGAACGGCAGATTCAATTAAACTTTTCCAATCGGAAAGGACGGTTTTTTTTAAAAATTCCTCGACTTTATCGATTCCCTGGTCAAGGTAAATAGCGCCTACCAGTGCTTCGAAAGTATTGGCAAGGATTGAAGGATTTTCGCGTCCGCCTGTATCCTCCTCACCTTTCGAAAGAACTAAATGTTTCCCGAGTGAAAGACTTGTGGCAATTTTAGCTAAAGTTTCTGTTCTGACTAAAGAAGCTCTGGATGTGGTGAGTTTTCCCTCAGTCGCATTCGGAAGCTTTTCATATAAAAAGCTGGAAACGACGATAGAAAGTGCCGCATCGCCCAAAAACTCCAAGCGTTCATTGGAGGGGTCTTTGTATTTTTTATGTTCATTCAGGTATGATCGGTGGACAAAGGCAGTTTTAAGAAGAGTCTTGCTCGAAAAAGAGATGCCGATTTTTTTTTGGAGAGTATCAAGATTGTTGTTGGCCTTCAGCATGATTGTAAAGAAAAGCAACTATATCGGAAACTTTTTTAAATGACGGGATTTCCTCGGCGGGAATTAAAATATCAAACTTCTTTTGAATTTGGGTTATCAAATCCTCGAGGTCAAGATCCGTTATCGAAAGATCTTCGTCCAAGAGCGAATCTTCCTCTATTGAGTCTTCAGGAATTGAAAACTGTTCGGAAATTAATTTTCTTAACTGGTCAAAATAATCCATTTAATTTCTTTTTAACTTAGGATAGGTTTTTATGATAGCCCCCAAAACACCGTTTACAAAAGCCCCGGATGTTTCGTTCCCATACTCTTTGGCAATTTCAACAGCTTCGTCAACCACAACTTTATACGGTTCTTTTTTTTCTTTAAACATAAGTTCCCAGATAGAAAGCCTTAAAATAGCCAGATCCATTGGCGAAACTTGTTCAATCGGCCAGCTGGGCGCAAATTTTTGGATTATGACGTCGATTTCTTTTTGACTTGCCGCTATTTTTCCTGCTTCGGAATCTTTGTCAAAATCAATGTTTTTTCTAAAGCTTTGCTCAAAGAGCTTTTTTACCGTTGTTACTCGAATTTTATGTCTCGGATCGGCTTTTCTTTTCATCGGATGCCCCTTTGGGGCGGCCGTACGAGCCGCACTTTGAGCAGATTGTATGAGGAATTTTAAGTTCACCGCAGTTTGGGCATACTACAAGACTAGGCAATTTCAACCTGATTGCGGCCTTTCTTGTTTTTGATCTTGCTTTAGCGTGTTTTTTCTTTGGTAAAGCACCCATTTTTGTATAATTTCCTTAATTTATTAAAGTTAAATTCTATTTTACAAAAATACCAGAGGAGCGCCTAGGCCCGCAGTCCTGAGTTTATCGAAGGACAAGGACCGCAAGCTTTGCTTTGTGGCATGAACGGAGACACGTCTGACGTGCCGAAGTGTGCCAAGGCGATCTGCTGATATAAATACTAGTATAAATCCTTACCTTACTTCTGTGAACTACGAACGTTTTGCTTTCGGGGATTATAACAAATATTGGTTTTAGGTCAACCCTTTCAATTTGGCTGGATGTATTCTGACTGGAGTTTATTGAGCTTTTGAGACAGTAGCGGGAACTTTTTTAAAGAAGAATCGAAAGATAGTAATTCTTTGGCCTCATTTTGTGCCTCTGAAACAATTTTCCGATCGGCAAGATCGGCCACCTTAAGGTTTACGAATCCGGATTGCCTAAGGCCGAAAATTTCGCCTGACCCGCGCATTTTTAGATCTATCTCCGCAAGTTCAAAACCAATGTCTATTTTTTCCATGCTTCTTAGACGTTTTAGGGAGTTTGGTGAGTTGGATTCTGTAAATAGAAAACAGTACGATTTATGTTTGCCGCGGCCAACCCGGCCCCGTAACTGGTGAAGCTGGGCAAGGCCGAACCTTTCTGCCGATTCGATCATCATAATGGTGGCATTTGGTATATCTATGCCAACCTCGACAACAGGGGTTGCAACCAGAATGTCAATTGTCCCCTTTTGGAACTTTTGAATGGCGGCTTCTTTTTCTTTTGATTTCAGCTTTCCGTGCAAAAGCCCCAAGTTTACGCTTTTTGTGAATTTGGTTTTTAACTTTTCAAATTCCTGTACTGCGGCTTTCACGGATGTCATGGTCTCCGAAGGTTCTACAAAAGGAGTAATAATAAATGCCTGTCTTCTTTTCTTAACTTGCTCTTCAATGAATTTATAAGCTTTGTGTCTTTTGGCATTTGGAACAACAAAGGTTGCTATTTTTTGTCTGCCTTTGGGCATTTCGTCCAAAATCGAAAGGTCAAGATCTCCGTACAAAGTTAAAGCTAGGGTTCTGGGGATTGGGGTTGCGGTCATTGTTAAAAGATGCGGCGTAAACTTTGTGGATTGATTGATAAAGAGCCGGCCTCTTTGGGCGACTCCGAATCTGTGCTGTTCGTCGACGACAACCAAACCCGTCGGTTTTTCGGGTTTGAAGTTATTCAAAAGTGCATGGGTTCCCACCGTTACATCGCCTTTTTGCTTTTTGCTTGCGGTCCAGATGCCGATAGTCATCCCGTGCATAGACAAAATTTCTGCAAGTGTTGTCTGATGCTGAAATGCCAGAATTTCGGTAGGTGCGGCTACAAGCGATGAATAGCCGTTCAAGTGGACAGCAAAAACTGCCGCTGCGGCAACCACTGTTTTGCCGCTTGCAACATCCCCTTCAAGCAGTCTGTTTGCAGGTGTATCTTTTTTTAAGTCGGATAAAAGATCATCGATTGTTCTTTTTTGCGCACTGGTTAGTTGAAACGGCAGTTTTTTTTCAAATTTGGTAAATCTTTCATTATCAATCTTCATTTTCGGTGCAATTCTTGTTTTTTGCCAATTTAGTTTTCGCATCTGCGATGCCAATTGAATTAAAAAAAGTTCGTCAAAGGCGAGTCGTTTTCTGGCTTTTGTTATTTCACCATTTGATTTTGGGAAGTGCATAAAATTGAGTGCATCGGAGAGTTTTGCGAGTTTTTGCCCCTTTAGTATTTCTTTTGGAAGGAAGTCTTTTTGGTTTTTAAGGTATTCGGGCAGGATTTTGGCAATTTTTCCTCTGAGCCATTTGGAGGAAATACCTTCGGTTTCCGGATAAATCGGCACAAGTCTTCCTGTATGCAAGGTCTGACCTTGATTGAAGTTAGATTCGATTTGTGAGATGTTTGATCTTAGAATTTCGTATGAAGGCGAGATCAGTTTAGCGCGAAATCCTTCAAGCTGAATTTTTCCGGACAGTGAAATTTGCATTCCGGCTTTCAATGTCTGCGTAAGATAAGGCTGATTGAACCAAACTACTTCAACTGTTCCGGACTGGTCGGCGACTGTTACGACTGTGACAAATTTGCCTGATCTGGTTCTTATATTTTTGATTTGCCAAATTACTCCCTGAATGCTGACTATTTCTCCTGTTTGGATATTCTCTATGGTTTTTATCTGGGAAAAGTCATCATATCTAAAGGGAAAATGGTAAATAAGATCCTCGACCGTATTTATGTTTAGTTTCCGGAGTTTATACTCATAATATCTACCAATGCCGGGAATTTTTGAAATTGATAAATCAGGATCCATTTCGGATAAAGTTTAATCTTAATTGGATTGGCTAGCAAACTACGTGACGATAATTATTGATTAGAATGCATAGAGAAGATACAAGGCAAATTGTCCGATGATGAATGAAATTACGACTATGACAATAACCGCAACCCAAAGTTTTTTTAGATATGCTCTTTTGAATAATTTCATTCTATAAAACAGTAAAACAAGCCCAGACCTTATCTGCAAGATCTTATCTGCGATTGTTTGCTACTTAAATACGATTCTAACAAATTTTTTCTTGCCAATTCGCACAGTCGAATTATTTTTTAGTTTTGATTGTGCCTCTTTTACGCTTATGCTATCAACTTCGATCGCGCCTTGGTCTAATAGTCTTTTCGCCTCGGATTTGCTCCCAACCTGTGTGGATATAAAATCAACAATTGAAATATTATCACCAATCTTTATCTTTGGTATATCTTCTGGCGATTTTCCTTTTTGGAATACCCTTTCAAATTCTTCCCGAGCAGTTTTGGCTTCGGCTTCAGAGTGAAAAATTTTTACAATTTCTGCGGCTAGTTTCTTTTTGGCATCAATTGGCTTTAGTTTTTTCAGTTCTTCTTTTGAAAGTTCAGTTAACATTTGCCAGTATTCTTCAATTTGGGTATCTGCCATGGACATAATTTTGCCAAACATATCTTTGGGTGTGTCATCAAGCCAAATGCAGTTTCCGGAAGATTTGCTCATCGGTTGGCCGTCGGTGCCGGAAATTAACGGTGTTGTCAAAACAAACTTTTCCCTATCTGCCATTTTCTTCTGCAGTTCGCGGCCAATAAGCATGTTGAACATCTGGTCGGTTCCGCCAATTTCCAAATCGACATCCATAGCTACTGAATCGTATGCTTGAAAGAGCGGATAAAGAGTTTCATGGGTCCAAACAGTATCGCCTCTCTTTATTCTTTCCCGAAACATTTCGCGTTTAAAGAGCTGGATTGCAGAAATATTTGATGCGATATTGATTATTTCAGGGACTGTCAGCTTAAGCAGCCAGTCGCCGTTTTTTCTGATTTTAACTTTATTAAAGTCGATAATTTTTGAGGCCTGACTCTTCCAGCTTTTGATATTTTCGTCTATTTCTTTTTGGGTGATTTTCTTGCGAGCCTCTTGGCGTTGAGAAGGATCTCCCGTAAGAACCGTTCCCGTGCCAAAGACAAGAATCGCTTCATGTCCCAAATCGGCAAATTCCTGAAGTTTGCGTATGGGAATAGTATGGCCAAGGTGAAGTTTTGTGCCTGTTGGATCAACTCCCAGATAAACACGGATTTTTTTCGAGTCCATCAACACTTTCAAAGCTTCTTTATCCGGTAAAATTTGAGTAACATTCTTCGTTAAAACTTCGTCAATATTACTCATATCTGAATCTTAGCCTGTTTTGATCTTTCTATCAACGCCAACTGGGTCTTGTCAATTCTTTACGTTTGTTATAATACTTCATATTAGCCTGAGCAGCTTTTTTAGCTTATAGCTTTCTGAGTTGTTATCAGGCGAAATTCATGGATTTTTCGCCCTACAAACCCCGGACGCGTAAATTTACATCAAGACTTTCAAGAATTTCCAAAGACTCGGCAAATCACCCTTTTGTAAAACAATCTAATTTCAACAAGAGGCGCTTTTGGATAAAGTTTTTCGGGCTTTCGGTAACTGCACTTTTCTTCTCTTTAATTGCCTTAATTATTTTTACACTATTTTCCTTTGTGATTTTTGCCAAAGACTTACCTTCACCGAACAAATTAACGGCGCGCGATTCTTCTTTATCTACAAAGATTTTTGACAGAAACAATAAGCTTCTTTACGACATTTACGGTGATAAAAACAGGGCTTTGGTTAACTGGAATGCGCTTCCTCCTTATGTAAAACAGGCAACGATTGCCATTGAGGATAAGGATTTTTACAAGCATAGGGGTTTTTCGCCAACAGGTATTGTCAGGGCCGCCTTTAACATAATAGTCTTCAGAAAACTTCAGGGCGGATCGACAATAACTCAGCAGGTAGTCAAAAACACACTTCTTTCTTCCGAGCGCACAGTTACTAGGAAGATTAAGGAATTTATTCTGTCAATTCAGGTTGAGCGCAAATACACCAAGGATGAAATTCTGCAGATTTACTTGAACGAAGTTCCCTACGGCGGTACAGCCTGGGGAGTTGAGGCGGCCGCACAAACTTACTTTAACAAAGAGGCCAAAGACCTAACGCTTGCCGAAGCGGTGATCTTGGCAGGTTTTCCCCAAAGACCTTCTTATTACTCTCCTTACGGCATAAACCCAAAGGCCTACATTGACAGGGCGCAGGCGGTGGCAAAAAGAATGCGTGATGATGGCTACATTACCAAGGAACAGGAAGAGAATCTAAAAGAAGAAATTTCCAAAATTTCATTTTCACCTAATGAGCAGGGAATTCAGGCGCCCCACTTTGTTTTTTATGTGCAAGAGCTATTGGCTGAAAAATACGGTGAAAAGTTGGTTGAGCAAGGAGGCCTGAAGGTCACAACGACTTTGAATCTGGAGCTCCAGAAAAAAGTCCAGCAGATTGTGGCCGAAGAAGTTGGCAAACTTTCCGAATTTAAGGTCGGTAACGGTGCTGCCGTGGTTATCGACCCGAAAAAGGGCGAAATACTTTCGATGGTCGGTTCCAAGGATTTTTTTGCCAAAGATTACGAAGGTCAGGTCAATGTGGCCACGGCTCTTAGACAACCTGGTTCTGCCTTAAAGCCATTTACTTATGCAACGGCTTTTAAAGCCGGTTACACACCGGCTTACACAATAATGGATGTACCGACGGAATTTCCCGGCGGAGTGGGTCAGCCGCCTTATAAACCGGTCAATTACGACGGCAAATACCGCGGGCCCCAGCAGGTTAGGTTTGCTTTGGGCAATTCTTTGAATATTCCGGCTGTTAAGATGATGGCTTTGGTCGGGGTCAAAAACATGCTTCGGACCGCATATGATTCGGGAGTCAAATCTCTTGAGCCGACCCAGGAAAACCTGGAGCGTTTCGGGCTGGCGATAACCCTGGGTGGCGGCGAAGTGACGCTTTTGGATCTTTCGACTGGTTATTCAACTTTGGCGGCGAAGGGTGAATATCATGAGCCGATTTCTGTTTTAAAAGTTGAAGATCGAAACGGTAAAGTTATGGATGAAGTTAAGGAAAATAAGGGCAAAAGAGTAATTGATGAAGAAGTTGCATTTTTAGTCTCGCACATACTTTCCGATAACAACGCCCGAAGCACTGTTTTTGGCCCATCTTCGCTTTTGAATGTTGCCGGAAAGACGGTTGCCGTTAAAACCGGAACAACAGATGATAAACGCGATAACTGGGCAGTCGGTTACTCTCCCTCATATGTTGTTGGCGTTTGGGTTGGCAATAACGATAATTCACCGATGAATCCGCAGATTGCCTCGGGTGTTACCGGTGCAACCCCTATCTGGCACAGCATTATGGGTGAGATTTTGTCAGGCAAGTCTTCTGAAGAATTTTCTAAACCGGACAACGTAACTGCTTTGATTATCGATGCTTTTGGCGGCGGTTTGCCCTGCCGTGATTTTCCGAAAAGAAGCGAGTTTTTTATAAAAGGCACGGAGCCTACACGTGATTGTCTGGTGCAAAAAAATTTAGACGGCAAGGAATTCTTTGTTTTTGCCGAGTTTGATCCTGTCTCCACAGACGGAAAAAACCGCTGGCAGGAAAGCATTAATGCCTGGGCAGCGGATCAGGCTGATCCCAAATACCGTCCGCCTACAGAGCTTTTGAACGAGCCGACCAAGAATCCTGACGATATTAATGTCGTCATCAACAAGCCTGATAATCATTCACAGGTTGATTACAGTTTTGAAACAGAGACATCGGTCGAGACGGGCAGAAAAGTAACCAAGATTGAGTTTTTTGTGGATGGTTCGCCAAAGGCTTCAAAATCCGGCGACGGTCCTTATAAATTCAACTTTACTTTTGCAGAATCCAACAAAGGAAAACATAAAATCAAAGTGAAAGCCACAAACGAGGCAGACAAATCTGCAGATCGAGAAATCGAAATCTCAGTCGGCGAACCTTGGAGTGATTAATTTCTTTTAAGAAGTCGTTTCCGGTGGGATTGAGATTAAGGATTTGAACCAAGCTTCTAACTTCTTGGTTTGTCCTCTTGGTAATTTAGATCTTGTATTGAGATATAAGTTTCCTGAAAACCGTTCTAATTCTAGTGTATCTACTCCTCGTTGGCCATGTGCATCATGCCGTTCACCTTCTAGGTGAGAAGTAAACCAAATATAGAAGTGTTGGATTTGATAATTCCCGCCTTCTTTTATTTGATTGAGAAGTTTTTCCCGAAAAGTATTAAAACCGTCTTCTGCGTTGTCATCTTGTGTTTCAAATATTAGGTTTCCGATTTTATATCCTTGTAGATGGGCACTTAACACTTTGTTATTGGCTTTTTCATCTTCGGGTGGCCAATAGAATTCACCACGTTCAGGTATAAATGTTCTACTCGTTGTGTCATAGTGGAATCGGAGATAAGAGAACGGAAGGATATGCTGATCTAAACAGTTCTGTACGTAAGTGTCTGGATTTCTATTTATTTCGGCGGAAACCCAAATTTCTGAATAGACAGGAAGGATAGGTAAAGTTTCAATAGATCTTGCAATCAGTGCTTGATCTGGCCTTACTAAAGTTTGAACGGTTGTTTCTCTAGCTTTTCTTTCGGTAGCCATTCTGATGGCAGTAGTTGCGCATTATATTCACTATGGTTTAGGAAGTCAAAGTTTGTTTACTTACGAATTTGGGCTAGGAGGGATTTTTCGAGGGCTGAGGAGATTTTGTTTCTTGTTGCGGTGACCTCTTCTTGAGCCGGTGTGTCGTCGGATTTTTGGTAAGTCAAACGCAAAGTTACGGATTTTTTATCAACACCTAGTTTTTCGTCTTCAAAAACATCAATTACCTCAACGGTTTTAACAAGCGGAGCGCCTGCTTTTTTAGCGGTCTGTATAATTTCATCAAGCGGGGCTTGCTTTGCAAATATTGCCGAAATATCCTCGATAACCGGCGGATATTTGGGAATCGGTTTATATGTTTTTGTGACAGCAGGCTGACTGTAGACAGTAGACAGGTTAATTTCTAGAGCAGCGATAGCACCTTTAATATTGAAATAATTAGTTATTTTCGAATCTAAAACTCCGACTATCCCAACCTGCTCTTTTCCGGAAAAAACTGCGGCCGACTGATTTTCTAGAAACATAGGGTGTTTTTTGGCATTCGGCTTAAGTTTCATTTCACGGCCGATGATTTGGGCAATATTTTCCAAGTAGCCTTTCACCTCAAAAAAGTCTCCTGGAGAGGAAACAAGCGTAAGCTGCAAATCCTGCTTTGGCAATTCGTCGCCCTGGGCAATATATGTTTTGGCTATTTCGAAAATTTTTAAGTCTTGTCTTATAAACTGGTTTTGGCCGATTATTTCCGCCAACGAAGGTAAAAGAGACGGTCTCATGCACTGCCAGTTTTCGGTAAGGGGATTTTGGAGCTCGACTACATTGGTCCTTTTTGTTTCTGAAAGCGCAAGCATTTTTTGGGGAATGATTGAATAGGAAATAACTTCGGTTAAGCCCAAAATTTTAAGTGCCTTTTTAAGCTCTATTACCTCTTCTAACGTATCTTTTTCTGAAATTGGGATGTCACCCTTGGGAATTTCCGATTTGAGGTTTTGGTAGCCGTAGATTCTGGCAATTTCTTCTATTAAATCAACATCATCTGAGACATCATCCAGTCTCCAGCTTGGCGGCTTGGCGGTGATTGATTTTTCCTGAAGCCTTGCTTCAAATCCCAGAAGGGAGAGGATTTTAACTGCCAGATTCGGATGGATTGCCTCTCCTATGTAATTGTTGAGCTTTTTAAGATTTAAGTTTATGGCAGGAGATTTAGTTTTTGCCTTATAAATATCGATAAGCTCCGAGACAATCTTGGCGCCGGCGTTTGATTTGGCAAGATAAACTGCGCGGGAGAGGGCCCCGGGGATTCCTTCCAAATCGACGCCTTTTTCAAACCTTGAAGCCGCTTCTGTCCTGAATGAGAGGCTTTGGGTGGTTTTTCTTATGGTTTTCGGATCGTAAGCCTGCACAAATAAAACGGCCCTTTTTGTTCTTTTTGAAATTTGCGAATTGGCCCCGCCCATGATGCCGCAAAGGTCGATTAGCCTTTCGGCGTCCTCAATCACTATTGATCCTTCTGGCAATTTACGGGTTTGATTATCCAAAGTGACGATTTTTTCGCCTGCTGCGGATGCGCGAAGAATCATTTTTTGGCCTTTTATTTTGTCATAATCAAATGCGTGCATTGGCTGGCCGAGTTCCAGCATGATGTAGTTTGTGATATCGACGATGTTATTGATCGGCCTGATACCGGATAGTGCCAGCCTGTTTTGAATTACAGCAGGCGATGATTTTATCTTGATATTGTCCAAAACAATTGCCGTGAATCTCGGGCAAAGTTTGGGGTCTTTTATAATTACGTCAAGATTCAAGCCGTTTGCCGTATCTGGTTCAAGCACCAGGTTTATACCTTTGGGCAAAATAAGATTTGATTTTTCGCCTAAATTCGAAAGTATGGCGTTTGCTTCTCTGGCAAGCCCAAAAACCGAGGCTGCATCTGTTCTGTTTGGAGTAATTTCAACATCAAAAACATAATCCTCTTTTACTTTATCGATTCTTTCAACAGACGGACCTGATGCCGAAAGCGTATTCGCCAAAGTTTTGGCAGCAACGTCCGTTTTTAGATAATCACGAAGCCATGAAACCGGAATTTTTATGTTCATAAAAATTTAATTTCTAATTTCTAATTACTAAATAATTTTCAAATTAATAAATTTTATGAATTCATTAAGTCAATTAGATCAATTAGGTTAATTAGGTCAATTTAAAATTGTTCCAAAAACCTGATGTCGTTTTGAAAAAGCAGTCTGATATCACCGATTTCTGTTCTCATGGCAATTGTCCGCTCAACCCCCCAGCCAAAAGCAAAACCCGTATATTTTTTGGGGTCCAGCCCGCCGGTCTTGATGACATTAGGATGAACCATGCCCGCACCGCCCAATTCTACCCATCCGGACTTGCAAAACCGACAGCCAGTACCTAAACAAACTCCGCAGGTGACATCAACCTCAAAAGAGGGTTCTGTGAAGCGGAAATGATGGGGTCTTAACCTGCTTTTTCGTTCTTTTCCAAAAAACTTTTGGGCAAAATAGTCAAGTGCTCCCTTTAAATTGGAAATTGCCACGTTTTTGTCTACCAGCATGCCTTCGAACTGGTGAAACATCGGTGTGTGCGAAACGTCAACTTGCCTGCGGTAGCATCTGGAAATATTGAGCATGCGAATGGGTGGTTTTTTCACCCTTAGCATTTCCCTGACCTGGCCGTTTGATGTGTGTGGTGTTAAAACCTGATTGCCCAATTGTGCGTTCGGCTTGCTTTTGACAAAAAAAGTTTCCCATTCGTCGCGCGCGGGGTGATCTTTGGGCATGTTTAATGCTTCGAAGGCGTACCAGTCCCAATCCACCTCG
>Ga0209541_10007652_pt1 | contig 18092 bp, 16 predicted proteins | sample RifCSPlowO2_01_FD_184027 | JGI IMG/M metagenome (GOLD analysis project Ga0209541, IMG submission 184027) | Groundwater microbial communities from Rifle, Colorado - Rifle CSP2_plank lowO2_0.1 (SPAdes) (version 2) | ecosystem: Environmental > Aquatic > Deep subsurface > Groundwater | place... | reverse complement strand
ATTACCATTGGGAAGCTTGATCACCGCATTGTTTTTGTGATCAATGCTCACCACATCTGCCACTAACAATGCTGGTTTTTTGAGATTATTCAATTCATTATTAACATTATTAAATAATTCCCGGAGCATGGCGCTTTCTTCCTGTACTCGAGTTAGATTTTGACGTAAAGTTTTATTTTCTTCTTCCAGTTTATTGGGTTTAGTATTGGGGGTATTAACTGAAGTAGGATTAGATTCTGATTTTATAGTATCACCTAAATTGGGCACATCTAAAGTTTCGGAGTAAATAATATTCTTATCTTCTTTCATAGATGAGGAAAATGCTGCTTTATTTTTAAATGTATGGCAAAATAGTTTTATAACTCGATAATTTTAATTTTTTTATTGATCATTTACATTTAGTGGGATATAAAACTTATATTTTTCCTATTTATAATTTTAACTAATTTTTCGATCAAATATTTTTTTAATTACATCAATCATTTTTCTCCGTCGTAGAAACACAAAAAATAATAATATCTAAAAATATCTTGCAAAAGTTTTTCTCAAAAAGGAAATGTTTAAAAAGGAAAAGAACTTACTTCCTGGATAAAGAGGTGATATTTACAATGGCTGCAAAGAAAAAAGTTGCTAAGAAAGCTACTAAGAGAAAGAGAATTTAATTCTCTTTTTTTTATATTTTTTTATTTATTTATTTAATTCTGGTTTTTGATTTGTAATAGTTTTTTAATAGTTAACGACGATAAAGTTAATAATTTCTACTAAGAAAACCAGCCCAATATCCTATTCAAGAACATCATCATACTCTCTCCAAAATTATTTGCTTCCCCCAGTACAGTAACTTTCTCTATGTTAGAATATAATCCCCCTTTCTCATCGGTCCAAGTAGTAGTTATGATATATTCATTCTTAGAACTAAATCCTTCTTTGTCCAACTCTAAGGTCAATTTTTCTGTTTTAGTGAGCTCATCAACTGCCCATTGATTGCTGAATCCAGTGCCTTTTACTTTTACTATGACTTGTTGGGGTGTACTAAAAGATATTTTTTTTAAATTAATATCTATTTTAAAATGATCTCCGTATTTCATAATAGTTTTAGGGTAATCTGCCTGGACAGTTATATTTGGTTTATCTCTTACTATATATTCTAAACTTTCTCTTTTTTCTACTAGATTATTCTCAGCGCTTACGATTACTTTATGCGCTCCAGAAGTTTCTGCGCGAACTTTTATATTAGATGTTTTTTCTTGATTGATTGGTAAATCAATAATATCACACACTTTTCCTAAACAAAAATTTATTCCCCTCAAATTAGCATTGCCACTATTTTTAATAGTGCACGAAAAGCTAGCTTCTTCATTCAACATTATTTCTTTAGGATATTCACACGTGAAGCTTACTTTTCGGGAATATGATTTCTCTTCATTTTGCACCGTGAGCTGTTCAATATCTTGATTTGAATATATTTGTCCTCCTGCTTTGATCTTGAAAGTATCTTTAACAGTCATATTTTCTTCGGTGTAGATGGTTATGGGAAAAGTATATTCATAACTTGAATCCAAATTTGACACGAAGACAATCCAATATGTTTCTCGAACTTCTTTAGGACCAAGAAGCAAAGTTCTTCTGTTTCTTCCTGAGATGGTTAATTCTGCTGGAGCAGCCAATTGCAGAGTTGAAGCTACATAATAATCTTCTTTGTTTTTTACTATTCCCTTGATCAAATTGTAACTATTAAAACCAATTTCAGGGGCTAAGATGCTATCTTCTAATTGAATTTCATCGGGAATTAAATTTCCTTTCTTTACCACTTCAATCGGAAATATTAAATTACCTGGTTTAAGCTGGACATTATTAGAAGTCCATTCAAACTTAGTGGCCGGCTCTTTGGGATCAAAACCATCTCTTAATTTGATATGAGTTACGTCCACATACCCATATTCTCCGAAGGCAATATCAAAACTTACCCACCCTAAGTCGGGGAAATACACTTCTGCCCATCCGTGAGGCTGCCAAGGATTACTAAATAAAGGGGAGGTAGTATAACTAATTCCAGAAACAAATCGTGCCGGAACACCCAAAGATCTCATCATGGCAACAAATAATGAAGTCATTTCGTCACAGACACCTATTTTATTTTGCAAAACCCAACTGGCTTTTTGAGAAGTGCTTTCGGTAAGTGAATTTAAATCATACCTCACATTACTCTCCACCCAGGAAGAGAGTTTAAAAGCAACTTTGAATAAATCGTCTTCTCCTTCTGCTAGCTCGCTGGCTTTAGCAATTACCTCTACATTGTTTGAATCTATAGTTGCAGTGGGTTTAAGATATTCATCATTACCTTGGGTGTCTCTGATGGGGAAAGGAATTTTAGTTCTTACCTGTAATCTTTTATTTTCTGTTTTGATTAAAGTGTTATAACCAAAATTCTTATTTTCTATTCTACCATCATTCCAGACAAAATTTACTTCTTTACCACTCACTTCTCCGGTAGAATCCCAATTTATTATCTCTTGTCTATAATCTTTAGAAGGGTAAAGAAGTAATCGCGCTTGTGCTTCATTAATTTGAGCGTTGCTGGCTGTGGGCAGTAGGGAGAGTTGTCCCAGAACGTTTAATTGTAGGTTTAATGAATCATATTGGTAGAGGTTTTCTTGGGCTTGGACAAGGGATATGGAGAATAATACTATAATTGTTAACATTATTACCATCAACCACTTTTTCATAAATGGGAGGAGATGGTTTTAGGGATATAAAGGTTTCTACAGTTATAGCCAATCATCAAAAATCTTATAAAACCTCTTCGTATTCATTCCATTATGGAAAGAGGTATAGCTTTATTGTCTGGAGGGATAGATTCCCCTGTTGCCATTCATTTAATGCAGGAACGTTTAGATATTATTGCGGTTCATTTTCATCAACAGCCTTTAACCGATGAAAAAGAGATTGAAAAAGTAAAGCAATTAGTCAAAATTCTAGGAGTAAAGAAAGTGTATCTAATTCCTTTCACTCCAGTATTTACAGAACTCGCTAGCAAATGCAGTCATAGGCATTATTATATTCTTTCCAAGATTGCTATGTTTAAAGCGGCAGAATTGATCGCTGCTACAGAAAAAGCTTCTTTCCTCATTACCGGAGAAAATCTGGCCCAAGTATCGAGTCAAACCCTCAGTAATATGACTACTATCACTAAGAATCTTTCTTTAGAGATCTTACGTCCGGTGCTTACATACAATAAAGAGGAAATAATTTCTATGGCTAGAAAAATAAATACGTATGATACGTCCAAAGGTCCGGAGATATGTTGTTTACTGGGACCAAAAGATCCGGCTACAAGGTCTAATTATGAAGAGATAAAGAAAGAATTGGAGAAAATAGATTTGCAGAAATTAATGGAAGAAAGTTTGGAGAACGCAGAGATTGTTGAGGTACATAATTGATTTTTGCCTTTTTTTTCTAACTAAAAAATTCTTACGAAAGATATATAAATTATAGGAATAATCACTAAAACTATGAGTGAGCTGGAATTAAAACACATCCATCAGGACTTAGAAATGATGAAACAAGATTTGGCACTTATTAAGCATATCCTTATTGAAGAAGGAGAATTAAGTGCAGAAACGCAGCTACGATTAGCGCAAGCTCGAAAGACACCCATTTCTCAATACGAAAAGTTGTGATGATTTATGTGGGAAGTTATTATTTCTCCAGATGTTCAGTCTTTTCTCAAGAAACTTGACCAGCAGCTTGCAGAGCGATTGCAAAAAGGACTCCGTAAGCTGAAAACAGATGATCCTTTTCATTACTTAGAACATTTTGAAGGAAAAGATTATTACAAATTTAGAATAGGTGATTACCGAGCTTTAATAGATGTTGATTTTTCCAGCGCAAGTAATAAAAACCCCCCTTACTTATTTATCTTATGAGACCTGAAAAGAAGCCGGATAAACCTCTTTATACTAAAAAAATCATTAAGCAAGCAGTAGATTTAATCCTCAAAGAAGATAGGGAGAAAATTAAAGCTATACTTCTTTTTGGCTCTCACGCTGATGGCACGGCTAATTGGAGATCCGATATTGATATTTGTGTACTCTTTAAAGAAACCATTTCTCTGCGAGGCGCAACCTCTTTTAGAATAAAAATAGCGGCAGAATTACCTGATATTGTTGATATACAAGTATTTAATATTCTTCCTCAAAAAATCCAGAAATCGATTGCAGATAATCATAAAATACTCTTTAGTGCGCCGTTATTTGATGATTTTAATTTTACTTTAGGCACACAGAAGTTATTTTTTGAATCAAAAAGGAGAATTATAGCAACTACTGCTTAACATGAAAGAAAGAATTAATGAAAAAATAAATGAAATTTCTGACTACTTGCTAGAATTAAAAGATATTGTCCCTCCAAGATTTGATGATTATTTAAAAAGTGCTGTGACAAAAGCTGCTTGTGAGAGATATTTTGAAAAAATTATTGAGGCCATGGTTGATCTTAGTTTTATGGTAATCAAGTACAAGAAGTTAACCTTTCCAGAAGATGATAACAGTGTTTTCTTATTTTTGGCAAAAGAAGAAATACTTTCTAGTGAATTAGCATTAAAGTTACGAAAAGCTAAAGGAATGAGAAATATAATCGCTCATGAATATGGGGAAATTGATAACCTTCTTGTTTTTCAAGCGGTAAGTAGTAAAGTGCGACCAGATACAGAAGAATTTTTAAAAGAAATTAAGAAGGTTATCTAAATGGCACTACAACTCTTCAACACCCTCAGCCGTAAGAAGGAATCATTCGTTTCCCTAGACCCAAAACTCATCCGCCTCTACACTTGTGGTCCTACAGTCTATAACTTTGCTCATATTGGCAACTTACGTACTTATATTTTCGAAGATTTCCTTAAACGTACTTTACTCTTCAACAATTTCAAGGTAAAGCATGTCATGAACATTACTGATGTGGGTCATCTTACTTCCGATTCCGATACCGGTGAGGATAAAATGCTCAAAGGGGCTCAGAGAGAGCATAAAACTGTGTGGGAGATTGCCGATTTTTACACTAAAGCTTTTCAAACTGATATTCATAAACTGAATATTGTCAATCCAAATATATGGTGTAAAGCAACCGATCATATCAAAGAACAGATTAATCTCATCAAAACTTTAGAAAAGAAAAGATTTACTTACATCTCCGGTGGAAATGTGTACTTCGACACTTCCAAATTATCTGATTACGGTAAATTAGCTAAATTAAACTTAGAAACCGAAGAAAAATCCCGAGTAGAGAAAGATGAAAATAAAAAGAATAGTCACGACTTTGTGCTCTGGTTTACTAAATCTAAATTTCAAGAACAGGAAATGAAATGGGAATCTCCTTGGGGTATGGGTTATCCTGGATGGCATATTGAATGCTCGGCCATGTCTTCCAAATATTTAGGTGAACAATTTGACATTCATTGTGGGGGTATAGATCATATCAACATTCATCATACCAATGAAATTGCTCAATCGGAAGCTGCTTTCGGAAAGAAGCCTTGGGTGAAATATTGGGTTCATGGGGAATTCTTGGTGATTGGTAAAGATACTAAAATGTCCAAGAGTGGAGATGGTTTCCTAACCCTATCTTTGTTAGAAGAAAAAGGATTTGACCCTTTGGATTATCGTTATTTCTGCCTAGGTACTCATTATCGTATGCCTCTTACTTTTACTTATGAAGCGTTGGAAGGAGCGAAGAATGCTCGCAAACGTTTGTTTGAAAAGTTTTTGGAGCTGAAGAGATTAAATGACAAAGATAGAAAGATCACAGAAAATAAAAAAGAACAGGAAAAATGTTTTAACCAATTCACCGCTCAGGTAAACGATGATCTCAACACTCCTCAAGCTCTAGCCACTATGTGGGATATGCTCAAAGATGAAAAATTAAGCAGTAAAGATAAAGAAGTTTTATTATTAATTTTCGATCGAATTTTTGGATTAAATTTGGGAAGTATTAAAGAAGAAAAAGTTCCTGCAGAAGTTATGAAATTAGCTCAAGAACGTGATGAGGCTCGTAAGAACAAAGATTGGAAGAAATCGGATGAATTAAGAGAGAAGATTGCCAAACTCGGATTTATGGTAGGGGATACGAAAGAAGGATTTGAAGTAAAAAAAGCTTGACAATTATATTTATTATTCCTAATATTTTCAAATCTCCAACACTTCCCTTAACCTTCCCATTTCTTTTAAATAAAAAGTCTTAAATCCGAACTTCTTAGCCATGAGGATATCTTCATCATATTCATCACCGATCATTAAACATTCTTCGGGATTCAATTTTTTGTTCTCAATCAAGGTCTGCCAATATGTATCTTCTGTCTTCTTGCATCCAACATCTTCTGAGCTGAATATTAAATCTGCTTTCAAATCATACTTTTTCAAATATAATTCAATAGTTCTGCGCATAGAATTGCTCACAATTCCAATCTTCTTTCCTTTTTGATGCAGGGAAACAAAAACATTTTTAACTTGTCCCTGAACCAATGGTTTGGCTTTAAGCTGGGCTTCCAGAATTTCATAGTATAAATCCAATTGGTCTAATTTTTGACATAATTCTCCGGAATCATAACGACCATATTTATTGAGATCTAATTGTAGTGATTGTATTTTTTTAGATAAAGTCAAGTCATTTAAATTTAATTTTTCTTTCAATTTTTGCAGAATTTTGTTATAAATCTCTTGGTAAATTTTAGTATCAACCAAAGTATCGTCCAAGTCAAAAAGATAGGTTGTTATCATAATCTGCTCCTAATTTCCTAAAGCATGAATATTATAAAATAAAAAAAAGAAAAAGAATCAAAGAAAATTATTTCTTTGCTCCCATGATTCTGAACATGGTAGTAGTACATTTAGGACATTTACCTTTCATTGCTCTTCTAGTAACTCCGCCTTTTCCTTTCATACTTACTTCTTTAGGTTCACTCATTTGTCTTTTTGCTTTACACTTTACACAATATGCTTCTACACCTGCTGTTGCCATTTTTTAACACCTCATTATAATATTAAGAACGTTCATCTTTCACACGCTCTTTTCTCTATTCTATTGTGTCTCTTATTAAAAAGGTTTCGAAAAATAAGCTTATTTATGAGGGAGCTTTATAAAGCATGGTAGTTGGATGTTTTTTAGGCCAAATGGAGAGTTTAGCGGCCTGTTATGGCTTTATTATCCCTATCTTAACCCCAAATTTCTCTGTTTCTAAGCTCGTTTCTCCAGAAAAAGTGATCTTTTTAGCATTCAAAACAGCTCTCAAATCAGCTTCAATGGATAAAATCATGTCTTTAAATCCGGATTCAGTGCTTACTAGCACTATTTCAGCCAATTCTTCTTTCAAAGAGAGTTGTTGAGCAGATTTATATTTACGGACAGTGCTAATGATATCTACTCCCAAATCTCCAGTTAGTTCTGCTTTTTCATTAATTAACTCTTTGCGTACAACTGGCCAAGGTGAGATATGAATACTCTTATATCCTTCTTTCTGTGCAAACCACACTTGATAAATCTCTTCACTGATGTGGGGCATAATAGGGGCGATCATTTTCAAGATGCTAAGTAAAGCAGTAGAGAGGGCATATTGTGCTCCACTTCGTTTATCAAAACCCCTAATAGTGGGATTATACAATCGATCTTTGACAATTTCCATATAATTATCACATAAATCGTGCCAGAAGAATTGTTCTACTTCCATTTTACTTCGAGAATATTCAAAGGCTTCAAAACTTTCTGTGCTAGCAATCAACGCTTTCTGCAGCTTGCTTAGCAACCAAGCGTCAAATACTTCCAAATGTTTGGTAGTACTCTTCTTTTCATCATAATCTTCCAAGTGCATGAGAGCAAATTTAGATGCATTCCATAATTTAGTAATGAATTTTTGTCCGGTAAGCAAATCTTTCTCCATGAAGGGAAGATCATCTCCCAATTTAGAACCTGCTGCCCAGAAGCGTAAAGAATCAGCAGAAAATTTCTTGATCATTTCCTGTGGTTCGATAATATTTCCTAACGATTTAGACATTTTTCTTCCATGGGGATCTTGAGCATGGCCAGAGATCATAACTTTCTTCCACGGAACGCGATTATGATGATAAACACTTTTTACCAAAGTGTAAAAAAGCCAAGTTCTGATAATATCGTGTGCCTGAGGACGGAGAGAGAAAGGGTGGTCATCAAACACGAAATCATATTCTCCTTTATGTACCCAATTGCTGGCAATTTGTGGTGTTACTGATGAAGTAGCCCAAGTATCAAGTACATCTACTTCTCCCACGAATTTAGTAGAACCACATTGACAGGCTTTATGGGGTTGATGTAATTGTGGATCAACGGGAAGATCTTTGATTTCTGGAAGCATCACGTGCTGACAATTGCTGCAGACCCATACAGGAATTGGAATTCCAAAATGTCTCTGCCTTGAAATACACCAATCCCAATTTAGATTTTGAACCCAATGATCATACCTCACTTTCATATGTGGGGGATACCAGGTGATTTGATTGGCTGCTTGCAACAATTCTTCTTTTTGATCTAATACTTTTATGTACCATTGTTTAGTCTTAAGAAATTCAATTTCAGTTTTACATCGCTCGTGCACATTAACAGCATGAGTTATATCTGTCTGCTTAAGTATTAATTTTTTTTCTTTCAGTTGTTCAATTATTTTCTTCCTTGCTTCCTGTATTTTTAATCCTTTAAATTCTTTGGCTAATTCATTTAATCTTCCATTCTTTTCCAGAACTACACGAATTGGTAAATTATAGCGGAACCATTTATCTACGTCTTCTTTATCTCCAAAAGTACACACCATCATCAATCCAGTTCCTTTCTCTTTGTCCACTGTTTCGTCGGTCAAGATGGGGACTTCATAATTAAATAATGGAACTTGGGCAAATTTGCATTTGAGACTTTTGTATCTCTTATCTTCAGGATGATGGAATAAAGCGACACAGGCGGGAATCAATTCCGGACGGGTGGTGGCGATGATCAATTCTTTTGCACCACATTTGAAAACAATATCATTGAATGAAGACTTCAAATCTACTGATTCAAATTCAGCCTGAGCGATAGCTGTCTGGCAGGAAACACAATAAGTTCCTGGAGATTCTTGTTGATAGATTCTTCCTTTTTTGTATAATTCAATAAATGAGGCTTGTGAAGTGATTTGGCAGTGTTTGTTTATGGTTGAGTATGAGCGCTTGAAATCAGCCGACATACCAATATCTTTCCAACTTTGGATGAATTTTGGTTTTTCTTCTTTGATTACTTCTTCGCATATTTTGATGAATTCTTCCCTCCTCATCATTTTGCTGGAAATATTTTTACTTTTTTCAATCAATTTTTCTGTAGGTAAACCATTATCATCAGTTCCAAAAGGGAAGAAAACATTTTTGCCGTTCATCCTTTGGAAACGTACTACGATATCTTGTTGAGAATAACTGAAAGCATGACCAAGGTGCATTTTTCCCGAAACGGTGGGGGGAGGAGTATCGATGCTGAACGTTTCTTTCTTCGGAGAGGGATGAAATGCAAAGATATCATTATCTGCCCAAAATTGCTGCCATTTAGGTTCACTTACTTTAGGATCGTAATTCTTGAGCTCCATTTCAGTGTGGAGAGAGAGGTTATTTAAAAAGGTAATCTTGGTTATTTGCTATGATCTTAATATCTTGAGCATAAACCTTTTTATACTTCTTTTTCTTCCTCATGCTTATTGTTAAACTCAAAGGGGGGAGAGTTATGAACATGCGATGGAATCCTGGAGAAGAGGAAGATGACTTCGGTGACGAAGAAGACAGTTTTGACGAAGAGTGAACTGTTAGTAGTAGTTTGAATTATATTGTAGAGAATACATGGTAGAGAGCAATCTTTATATAACTCAATAACTTACTTCTGTATATGGTGGAATTTGGAAGCGGGTATTCAATGCCCATGGATAGAGAATTCTCACATCAAGGTCACGCCCATGAAGAATCTGGTGCTCCTAGTGATGGTTCTACCAATGATATCGGTGTAGGTATAGGAGATATGGGTATGAGTCTGGGTTTAGGTCCAGTTCCTAATGTCCAAGCCATTAAATCCAAATTGTACGCTGGTGGAAAAAAATTAGAATTTGTGTTTACCGGAATGGGAAAAGGTTCTGGACAAGGACAAACGCCAGAAATGTATGGTTTGAAACAACGTCAAGCTTTAACTGAAATTGCTGCTGCTAACAGGGTTGATTTTACCACTCACGCTACCGTGGGAGTTTATGGTTTAGCAGGCATGGATCAGCAGGGTAATTTTTCTAAACAAAGTAAGAACTTTTCATTACAAGAAATAAAAAGGGCCATTGAGTTTGCTGCTGATGTAGGTAGAGGTGGACCAGTAGTTGTACATACCGGAGAATTTCAACGACCAATAGTAGATGCTGATTGGAATAAAGAAAACGATCCTTGGTTTGGCAAGTTCAAGATGTATGAAGATGAAGAAGAGAGATATACTTATCGCGTCGTTGATTCTCGAACGGGGGGAGTTATTCAGGAAGCGAGAAAAAACAGAAAAGTTTCTCGTCCTGTTTGGAATAGATATGATGAAAACAACGATTCTTGGCAAGAACATGATGGAAAAGAATACCTTGATTCTGCCGGGCATAAGGTTAAGCCCGGTGATTATTTAGATTATTTTGGAAATAGATTAGATCCGGAAAAACGTGTACCTCGATATGATCAGGAAAAAGGAACTTTTATGGTTGATCAATTAGATTGGGATGATCTCAAAAAAGAAGCCATAGAAATGACTGAACGCGCTAAAGAAGTATATCGAGATTGGAAAGCGGGAAAAATGAGTGAAGAAGAATTCAAGAAATCGTATTGGACCAGATTTAAAGATGCCCCTAGTGAGAGTGAAATTAAAGTTCGCCCGGAAGAAGCATATATTATTTCTACTTTAGAAACAAATGCGGCTAATAGTCGTGGTTGGGCTCATTATTACGGTTCAGGATTTAATGAGGCAATTGACAGCATTAAAAAATTACGTAAAGCGTATCAATTCTATAAAGAATTAGAAGAGGCAACTGATGAGGAAGAGAAATGGAAACTGAAGAAAGAAATTGATACTCAGGGTTTTAGAGGTTTAGTTCCAGTTGATTCAAAATATCCTTCGGACATTGTCAAAGAAATGTTGATACGTCAGGAAGGTCACATGAAACAAGCTCAGGAAGCTTCCGCTTCCCAGTGGTCTCAGGCAGATGAATCCATGGAAACTATTCGTCATGTGGAAAGTGCTGAAACCTATGCATTCAAAGAAGCCTGTGAATCCTATGCTCAAGCCGCTCTCACTGCTATGATGCACACTGACAAATTAGCTAAAGAAGGTAAGTTAAAAAAATCTTTATCTATTGCTATGGAAAATTTATTTCCGGAAACGTATGGTTCTCATCCCGACGAATTGAAAGAATTAGTGTCGGGTAGCAGGGATAAATTTGCTGAATTATTAAAGCAAAGAGGAATGAGTCAACAAGAAGCACAAAATAAAGCTCATGAACATATAACAGCAACTTTAGACACTGGGCATATTAACATGTGGCGTAAATATTGGCAGGGAGATCCTAAGAAGACCATGAGTGAAAATGATGAAGAGTACAATAAATGGATGCTTTCAAAAATAGGGGATTTAACTAGGTCGGGAATTATTGGTCACGTTCACTTGGATGATAATTATGGCTATCAGGACGATCATCTGGCTCCTGGAGAAGGAAATGCTCCTATTCGAGAAATGGTTAAAACTTTGAAAGCCAATGGTTATAAAGGAGAATTAATCATCGAACCGGGAGCAGATTATACCACTGATGTAAGCGGATTCCACTCGGTTATGAAAACGTGGCGAAACTTTGGAACTCCGGTGTATGGCACGGGAAGTGGTGGTGGCGGTGGTGGTGGAAAGCGCAGAACTTGGAACGAGGTAGGCTATGGCTTCTTTGGACAGAATCAACCCCCATACTTTGTCTTTGGTGCTTACTCTCCGTCGGAAGATTGGACGCTATGGTCAGGAGTGCCGTTGGAATAGATTTTTATACTCTTTTCTCTTTCTTTTCTCTATGTATAAATTCAGTTTTAAGATTAGACATAATCATTGTGCAGAAACGGGATTGAGCATTAAGTTTCCTAAACATAATATCACCGTAATTGATATTCAATCCCGCAATCCTAAAGAAAAACAGTATTTCTATTATATCACTGGGAAAGCCAAAGATTTTGATAATATTATTGCAGAACTGAAAAAATCCAAAACGTATAAACTAACTAAAGAAGTGGAGAGATCAAATAATACTTTATTGTTGTTAGTAGTGTTAAATCAATTAGGTTATGTTCAAAATATTATTCAGAAATACCATGGTTTCTTTATTGATTTACATACGGTCTATGGTGGTTATGAATATTGGCATGTAGGAATACTTGATCGCGCCATGATTCTACCTCTGAAAGCAGAATTGAAAAATGCAGGAGAGGTTCACACTTTATTTATCGGGGAAGTTGATTTTGGCCATACTTTACTTTCCCCGCAGCAGAAAAAAGTATTCTTATATGCTTATGAGCAGGGTTATTACGAGATTCCCCGTCAAACTACTATTAATAAAATTGCCAAAGTGTTGAAGTTGAATCATGCAACTGTAGGAGAACATCTGCTCAAAGCTGAGAATAAGATGATTCATAGTATAGCTAAAAAGTTGTAATTCTAATTTATATTTCTATTTTTTGAGTGACCCCTCTTACCCACTCAATTACTACCCGACATATCTGGTGAAAATGTTATATCTGTCCAGTAACTACTAGTTAGTTATGACTGATAACCTAAGAGATCTGAGCGCAGTACTACGAGAAGGATTGAACTTAGAAATCTCTTCACCCCGCTATATTGAAGAGTCCGAATATACCTATCCACTCAAAACAGAGGTTTGGGATAATTGGCTTCCTTTTGCTTATCGCGCTTTTCAGCGAATGGTCCAAGAAGCATCTGTACGATCTTTTGCTAGTATTGGCAGTAGTTCTGGTGCAGATGCCATTGGCGCAATGTGTGCATTTCCTGATGTAGAAAAAATAGTTGTAACTGATGTTGATTCCAGAATAATTCCTCTAGCTCAAAGAAATGTAGAAAGGAATGCCTCATCTCAGAAAATTATTGCTCTGCAAGGTTCTTTATGTCATCCATTGCGAGAAGCTGGAATAACTGTTGATTTAATGTATGAAAATCTTCCTAACCTTCCTGTTAATGGCACCAGAGACTTAGGGTCAACATATGATTCTTTAATTATCCCTTCTGGTAGAAAAGAACTAGCTGATTATCTTCTCTCTTCACATCAGGCCCTGTTGCGAGATGCAAAAGATAGACTCAATCCTGGCGGATCAATTATTTGTAGTATTGGGGGAAGAGTTCCGTTATCTTTGTTGCGAGAAATGGTTCAACAGGAAGGATATTATTTTCAAGAATTGGTCTGTGGCTTTAAAGTACAGACCGAGCCAGGAGAAGTCCTCGTGGGGTATGCTCATGCTGAGAAAGGAGCAATAACTTTTGATTTTTATGATTATGAAAAAGCAGCAGCACGATTAATGCAATCCGGATTTCCTTTCGTGTATACTTTTCCCAAAGATGTTTCCGCAGAAGAATTGAAAGAGATCTTATGCCCTTACCGAATTTCTGCCCAAGAAGCATTGAAACAATACAGAGCAAATGCAAACACTCAGATAGGGCATGTGGTGCAGATGATTAGAGCCAAGAAAATAGATTAAATTAATTCTTTATTATTCGTACGGTTCCTTTCGTTGCATTCACTTCAACCACATCGCCGTCTTTGAGAACTTTTGTTGCCAATTTGACTCCTACTATGCAGGGCTTCTTTAATTCCCTGCTAACAATGGCTGCATGTGAAGTTAAACCCCCTTCATCCGTGATTATTGCCGCTGCTTTTGACATATATGGTGTAAAACTGGGGAAAGTATATCTTGCTACAAAAATATCTCCCTCCTGTATTTTTCCTAAGTCTTGAGAATTATTAATTATTTTTACTCTTCCTCTGGCTTTTCCGGTGCAGGCGGTAATTCCTTTCAATTCATTATTAGACTTTACTTTACCTTCTAATACTTTAGCAGTATCTTGAATTAGGTTATGATCAGTAATTACTTCTATTTTATTGTTATGGTAGTAATATATTACTTTATGGGCACTACGCAGTTTAATATTTTCTAGATCTGGTTTTATTCCGTTTAAGAGTTTAATAGTTTCTTCTACAGATAGATTGCAAGCATCTTGTAAAGTCATTCCTGGGACTAAAGTAGTTAAGTAATCATAAAAAATCCTCAAATGATTCATGGCTATTCTCCAAGTATCAACTCTATCCGTCTTTAACCAGGCATAAGCATGGACCATCTTAACCTTAGTCTGTATTTCTTTATCTTTAATGCTTCTTACAAAAGTAGCACATTCTTTTTGATTCTTTTTGAATAATTTTATTTGTTGCTTAATATCTGCAGGGTTTAATTCTTTTTTCATCTGTTGGAATTCTTCAATGGTGTAAGGAGCATCATTAGGACTGTAGACATTAAGCCATCCGTATTTTAGGATTGTTTCCTCTATTGGCTTTTCCAATAGGCTCTTTTGCATTTTTAGAAACTCTATTGGTTTTTCCAATGACATAATCAAATCAATATTCTCTGGAAAAATCTTTATTAGCTCAGGTTCGACTAAATAAATAACTGACCACGCACCAAAAATATAAGTACTATAATCATGCCCTTCTTGTACCCATTTTAAAAAAGAAGAATTAATTAATTTGTTGTTCTTGGTTTTAATTGATTTAGCTACTTCTTGAGCAGTATTAATAACTTTTTTCTTTATTTGTGGGTAAGAGTTGATATGCTCTTCCCAATCATGGAGCATTTCATCTAACATATTTTGCAATAGTAGCATAAATGAACTTTCTTCTACATAATATTCATAGACATTATTACTGGGTTTGTTAATAAACCCTTTACAACCTTGATTAATATACCAACTAACCCACATTTCATCACGGCACAAACTTGTTTCTCTGGATACGAATAGAACATATTTCTTGGCTTCACTTTTTACTTCGTGATTGTTGTTAATAGTACAGGAATATGCTTTATAGGGTATTCTTTTCATGGTATTTTTGTTACGATTCCTTTATTTGCATCTACTTCCACTCTATCCCCGTCTTTTAATACTTTTGTGGCAATTTTAGTTCCTATAACGCAAGGCTTTTTCATTTCTCTAGCTATAATAGCAGCATGGCAAGTGATGCCTCCTTCGTCTGTAACAAAAGCAACTGCTTTATTCATGGCGCTGATGAAGGAAGGCAAGGTCATCTGTGCAACTAGAATATCTCCAATTTCCACTTTTGAAATGTCATTTGGATGCTTGACAATCTTTACTACTCCTCTTACTTTACCTGAAAATGCCGGCGTACCTCTAATTTCTGTTGTTTCATTACTTTCAATATCTATAAATTTCTTGACACTAAAATATTGTTCCCTATTATGATATAAATAATTGTAAGGGGGGGTAATTTTTCGTGGAGAACCTTGGAGGATAGATTGTGCATCATAGTTTCCTAACTCTTTGAATGAAATACCTAATGATGCGGCTACTTCTTCAAAGATGGGCCTGCACAGACCTAGCATCTCATAGAATTTATCAGTGCGGTCAGTCCTTAAGTAAGTTAGTTCTTGCAATTCTACCGCTAGTGATTTAAGCTGCTTTGGGATATGAATCGGAGGTGATTTTGACTTATTAATGTGTTTCTTGATTTCACGCAATTCGTCAATGGTATAAAAATCTGTGAATCCATCCCTAGATTTAAGCCAAGCGTATTTCTTTTGAACTTTTTCAATGGGCTCTTTCCGCAGAGCTTCTTGCATTAGCACATATTGATTTTTCTTTTTGGGAATACTAATATCTCCTACCCATTTTTGGACATCATCTTTAATGTACTTAGGTACGAGCTCGGTAGTTTTTTGTTTATAATAGGATTCTAAAACATCAGTTATCCACAGGAAGGGAAAATAAAGACAGATTAGTTCTCCTGCCTGCTTGAGCTTCTTTATGGAATCTTTTTCTTTGTTTAGTTGTTTTAGATATTTTTTATTGTGTTCATGAACTTTTTCTAGTAGCTTAGTTATGGTAAATATGTTTTCTTTCTTGAAAAATTCTGTTAGAATGAGTCTGTTTTTTTCTGCTCGTACATCGCTTTGATATGCATTTGGAAATTGATACAAGTTGGTGTTGTATCCAAATCCGGGCAATCCTACTTTCTCAAAGTATATTGCATCAACCCCTTTCCAACAGAGTGAGGGCATAAATGGGGGGTAAGGTCTTTCCAGCCAGTGTCTCCATCGCATATTTTTTATGTCTGGTAGTGGTGATTTTGTATCTTCAACTTTACGTACTATTCCTTTATTGGCATCCACTTCAACAAGATCATCATCTTTAAGAACTTTAGTAGCGATTTTTGTGCCTACGATACAAGGAATCTTTAGTTCTCTGGCTACGATGGCAGCATGGCACAAAGATCCTCCTTCATCTGTTATGATGGCTGCTGCTCTTTTTAAAGCTGGAAGTAAAGCCGGAGTGGTCATGGGTGAAACAATAATATCTCCCGTTTTTACTTTGTTCATTTCAGCAATTCTTCTAAGTATCTTTACTTTTCCCCTAATTATTCCGGGAAAGGCAACTTGTCCCACAATTTGTATTCCTTTCTTTTTTTGTTTACTTATTTCTGTTCTCTTTTCTTTCTCTTCTTCATTTATGAAGATGAATTTTTTTCTTTGAGCATATTCAGTTAGAGATTCTACTTTAGAAAATCCATCTGATGCCACAACAAAAATCTGAAATCTCTTTTTGCATTCTGGTATCAAAGGGATCTTACTATTAATTTCTTCTAATTTTAAACAGATAATCAATTCCCCATATTTCGAAAATATATTTTGCAAGCATTTTCTGATAATTTCATCATTAGAAGCAAAGAAATGGTCCTGTGCTCGGAGTTTTTGGCATAACGCTCTTACACTGTGTTCGGCTTTTTCTTCTTCAACTAGAGAAGTGAGTATGGCATCCCCTGGCATCAATTCATGTATTCTTCTAATAAAAATTAGCAATTCTTTTTTTGTAGTTATATTTGTATTTTTCCACAAGAATTTTATATTTTTTTCATAGTCTTCAAGATAATGAATTAAAAACAAAGGGTCTTGATGACTTTTCTTCACCAATTCTTGCTTAATAAACTTCAGTGCTGCAATATTTTCCCATACTTCAATGGCTCCCTCAAAAATATAATCTACGCCAACAGGAGAGGGAGGTTTATTAATTCCTATCTCTTTTACCAGAGAATTAGTTAAGGTTTCAAACCACAGTTGTTGCATGATTAAAGTAGTATCTCTAGTGTATGTTTTTTGGAAGATTGGTTTCATTATTTCACTACTCGAACTGTTCCTTTCTCCGCATCTACCTCAACCATATCTCCATCCTTCAATGTTTTAGTAGCATTCTTAGTAGCAATAATACAAGGCTTCTTCATCTCTCTCGAAACAATAGCAGCATGACATAATATGCCCCCTTCATCAGTTACAAAAGCAGCAGCTTTTTCCATAGCCGGAATAAAATGAGGAAAAGTCATAATAGCAACTAGTATATCTCCTCTTTGAACTTTGGAAATATCTTCCGCTTTGAATACTAATCTTACTTTTCCAGTAACTTTCCCCGGGAAAGCTATATTCCCTTTTACTTCTGTTTCTGATTTTAAGATATTAGGTATCACTTCTCGTAGTTTATCTTCCCATTCTTTCCCAGATAATACTAAATATTGATCATCAATTAATACTCCATTAGTGCTTATTTTTCTTTCTCGCATTTCTTCACTAGAAATAACTGTCTTACCCCTTTGGGCCATTTCTTGAACTTCAATGTAAGAAAAATAAGTGATATCTTCTTTTTTCATTCCTGCTCTTGAAGCTATTTCATACATCAGACTCTTGGTATTATAAATTGCTTTATAGGCAACGTCCGTTCTCCAAGTTCTA
>Ga0209541_10007651_pt1 | contig 18092 bp, 18 predicted proteins | sample RifCSPlowO2_01_FD_184027 | JGI IMG/M metagenome (GOLD analysis project Ga0209541, IMG submission 184027) | Groundwater microbial communities from Rifle, Colorado - Rifle CSP2_plank lowO2_0.1 (SPAdes) (version 2) | ecosystem: Environmental > Aquatic > Deep subsurface > Groundwater | place... | reverse complement strand
TGTCTTTCGTGAAGCATCCGAAGTTGCCTTGTCCCACGATGAGCGGATAACGCATAGTAAAATCCTGCGCCATCTTTACCATTGCATCGTAAACGGACGCGTCGCCATGCGGGTGATACTTACCTAAAACATCACCGACAACCGTCGCTGATTTCCGCGTCTTGGCATTTGCAGTAAGACCGGCCTCCAACATAGCATAAAGAATGCGCCGGTGAACCGGTTTCAGACCGTCACGTACGTCGGGAAGCGCCCGCGCGGTGATAACGGTCATAGCATAGTCAAGATACGACTCTCGCATCTCAGTTGTAATAGAGCGCGAGACAACTCTGCCCCCTACCGGCACCGCTTCCGACTTCTTCTCGTGAGTCATACCCGCACACTAACTTTGATATCGTTGCATAATGTTTTCGTAATTCCCACCATAGAGGAACAGTCCCCAGCACATTGTCTGTTTGATTTTCTGACCTTGGACGTGCAACAAAAACATAATATCAAAGTTAGTGTGCGGGCATAATTAACCTCCAGTATAACAGAAAAAGGGTCTTCTCGCGAACCTCAAAAGTGCTGTATATACGATCTTTACCGCTCTTTTACGGCACACTCGCCGTGTGGAAATGTGCCCTCTTGTTCTATAAGTGCAATACCTTCCGTATACCAAAAGATGAGTGAACCGTCAGGAGTTGCATACCGTACGCCTTCGCGCTCAAACACGGATGCGGGGGCTGTCCATGCGACACGCGCAGTGCGTCCGTCCGAGAAAGCTAGAGAGACTTCATTACTCCCAAAGAAAGCGACTATCGAGGTCTCGTCCGAACACAGGAATGTAATAGATTTCTCGTCGGATACAGTTTGCGTATTTTCTGAAAATGGAGATTTGAATCCATAAAGAAGGTATACGACACCACTGATTATGCCTATGCCGACGCATACGAACGCAATCACGATAATGGTGTGCACTAATCGCATACACTAAGCATTATACTCGTATATGAGCGATGTGCTCTCTTTCGCAGCACTTGCAAACTATTTGCATCTAGATATACTGCCGAATATGGAACAAAACATACGCAATCCTAAAGAATCTCTCGATCTGGCTGGTCTGCGTGCGACGAAATCCCGCCTAATCGTTCTCCAAACACTTGCAGAAGAACCACGCCCTCTAAGTATTAGAGACCTCGAAAAATATCTGTCCCCTTCTCGCGTCAACTACGTGACGCTCTATCGCATGATGGGTACGTTCGTAACAGCTGGCATCGTCTCGAAAATTGAGCTTGGCCGCGGGCACGCAACCTTCGAGCTCAAAAAATCTGGAGAGCACCATCACATAGTTTGTACTGACTGCAATAGAATCGAAGATTTTGACGACACTATGCATACTAAAATAGCGGCGCGTATCATAAAGCGCTCCCACGCATTCGACCAATTAACAGATCATTCGTTCGAGCTCTTCGGATTGTGTAATTCTTGCGTTAAAACCACCGCAAATTCTTAGTTAGTATGTCTCCTATCCTTATATCCATCGCCGCCGCCGTTTTTGTGATGTCCGCATCGCTCACGGGCGTTATATTCACGAATCAGGCTATTGGCGCATGGATGCGGCAACGGCTTACGTACCTTGCGACATTTTCCGCAGGGGTACTTACCGTTCTCGCGTATCACCTCGTTGGGGAGGCGTTCCACGAAAGCACGTCTACGGTGCTCGCCGTCGCATCGGTAGTGGCCGGTCTAGTGATGCTCGAGGTTATACATCATGTTCTGCCAGACACGCATCATCACCATGAAGCGCCTGTGGATCACGCTCACACTACAGTGGACGGACGGCGTGTCCTTATTAGTGACGCCGTCCACAACGTAACCGACGGCTTCCTCATCGTTCCTGCGTTTCTAGTAGATTGGAAAATCGGAATAGCTGCTACATTCGGCGTATTCCTCCACGAACTTGTGCAAGAAATTTCAGAATTTTTTGTACTTCAGGAAGCTGGCTATTCTAATCGTAAGGCGCTTGCGCTGAACTTTGCCGTGTCTTCCACGCTTCTTATCGGCATTGCGCTTGCGTTCACGCTTGCTTCTTTTGAAGCGTTCGTCGCCATTCTAAGCGGGCTCGCGGCCGGAGGATTCCTCGCTGTCGTAGTCCGTGATCTTCTGCCTCACGCATTATCGTCCGCAAAAGCACACGACAAGTGGTTGCAGCATATTACCGCCGCTATAATTGGAGTCCTCATTATGACAAGCGTTATTGTATTCGTCCCGAACTAAAAAACATGCGTTTCCGAGATACCTGTTTCCGAGACAGATGTATAATGTCTGCATGCTCGCAGAGAAGAAAATAAAGAGCTTTACATATGCTCTCACGGGATTGAAAATTGCCTGGTTGGAGGAACATAATTTCAGATTCCATATAGGATTCGCTATCATAACCCTCATTGCGGCGTGGTTTTTTAACCTCTCGCAAACTGAATTCCTCATCATTATATTCATGATTGGGTTTATTCTTACGGCAGAGGCCTTTAACACCGCGCTCGAAGAATTATGCGATAAATTTCAACCTAGCCACGATCCTCATATCGCAAAGATCAAAGATCTTGCGGCGGCAGCAGTTTTCATAGCGGCAACGACTGCTCTTATAGTAGGCATTATCATTTTTACTCCGTACGTGCTCCCGTATATATGACAGAAATAATAACGTCTATTGATCAAACTGTGTTGGAGTCGCTGTATGCAATCCGTGATATCTCTACCGTGTACATGCTTATTTGGATCACCGAACTCGGCGGTCTGGTAGTAATAAGCGGTCTCACCTTATGCATCGCTCTTGCGCTCACTCTCAAGGCGCGTTTTGCAGAACTCGCAGGCCTTATTATCTCTGTTGCTCTAAGTGCGGGAGCGGTATATACCATCAAGCACCTCGTCGAACGCGCACGCCCGAACGAGACGTTCCAGGCCTATATCGAGACCGGCTTCTCATTCCCTAGCGGACACGCCACGATGGCGCTCGCCTTATATGGGTTTATCGTGTGGCTTCTGTGGCGCAACGCATCTACAGTATTCTGGCGTGTGGCACTACCCACCTCTGCCGTCATTATCATTGGGATAATAGGATTCTCTCGTCTCTATCTCGGTTTACACTGGGCAAGTGACGTCCTTGCAGGGTTCGCACTTGCGGGATTCTTTGTGAGGTTGGGTATAATTGTCGTAAAAAGATTCGAGCGACTTTGAATTTCACTTGATGAAAAGCCGCACAACCCTTGGAACAATGAAGGAAAATTCCAATACTTCGCTTTGCACAACCCATCGATAGAGCGCAGGTGAAAGAATCGTGGCAAAAACGACCGTGCCGAGAACGTGCATGAGAGTAAAAGGTATTTGTCCCACGAACGCAACGGCAAAAGACTGATTTGAAAAAATCGGCCCTATCATCATCGTTACTGCGTCATAGAGAATGGTTCCCGGCACACCAAAGAGGAGAAAGCTTTTCACAGAGACTTCGCGGTTCCTGAAAAAATAGTACGAGCCGACCCCTAACGAACCGTAGCAGAGGGACGTCACGGCGGTCCACATTCCCCATCCGCTAGTCACTGCGTCGAATAGAACGATGCCGAAAAAACCAAAGGAAAAGCTTCCTAAAAGCCCGAAACGTTTGGAAAATGGCATGACTGTCGCCAACATCGGCTCTAGATTCGGCGGTCTAAAAGGTATAAGTCGAAATAGAAACACAGCCGCCCAACCTATTACAAATTTGAGAGAACCTGCCGGAATTGAGATTTTCATCGGAGTGTGAGTATACCGTACGGCAAGAGTGTCTGCATGTGCACAACTTGTCGCGAAAACCTCGAGGTCAGTTTATGAACATATGTTCATAAACTGACCTCCGTCTTATTCACCTTATCCTAGATGCGCATGGTCATTCCACGTTACTAGCACCCACGGAACGTGGGGACCAATTTCTTCCGAAAAACGGGGCGAATCATAGCGAAGAACCGTAACACCTGTGTTCTCGGTTCGCAGTGTTCGCATCAATGGCTGAAATTGAATTGACTGCATGTGTTCCCCAAAGATAGCGCTCGCAACGAGATATCTAAGAAAGAAACCGTGCGTAACAACGAGGAGATTATCTTCTGCGCGATTGGAAAGAAATGCGAGCGCCTTTCCTGCCCTGTCTCTTAAATCGTCGAAACTTTCACCGTCTTCGACGCGAGGACCCGATCCCGCAAGACTGTTCCACCACGCTTCATTGATCTTTCGAGCTTCAGCATCATTGTGGAACTTACCTTCGAGAGAACGGGGCTTTTTGCGCTCTCGGAATAAATCGGAAAACTCGACTTCATGCTTGGTATTTTCGGAAATGATTTGTGCGGTATCTGCGGCACGCGGTTGTGTGCTCGAAATAATTACATCAATTGGAAGACGCGTGCACCGTTCGGCAATAAACTCGGCTTGCTTTATTCCTTTTGCCGTCAGAGGAGAATCTGCATGCTGAAAGACTGATCCTACGTTTCCCTCGCTTTGCCCGTGCCGAACGAAATAGACGGTCTTCATGCCTACAGAACGAACTTTCCGTCTTTGTAAATTACCTTTGTTGTCCCATTCTTGAGGTGCGCCGTCACTGTGCGACGAGTAGTCGAGATGATGTCGGTATGGACAGACGAATCATTGAATCCGAGCTTTTTCGCCTCATTGTTGGTGAGTTTTGAAACGTCGCCAGAGTATGTATCGCGGTAACTCATTCCGAGTGCTAAGTGCGTGTTGCCGTATGGCCCGCCCATGTTTTCGTCGAAAAGTGTCTCTGCCATAAATTTCGTAATGCGCGAGTGTCGGCTATCGGTGAGCGAATACTCTCCTATTTTGTCAGCTCCTTTTGTCGCGATCATTTCCTTCAAAAGCTTTTCATTGGTTTTTGCAGAAGCTTTTACGACACGGCCATTTTTGAACCACAGTTGAATCCCCGTTATTTTATTGCTGTAACGATATAGAGGCTGATTGAAGCGTATCCATCCCTCGGTACCGCGCCAATCTGGGCTAGTGAATATCTCGAAGCTCGGAATGTTCCGGCCGCTTCCTGCGTGCCATGCACGCTTTTCTCCAAGCTTGTACCACATGTCCATGTCCGGGCCGACAGCATGAAGACGATCTATTTGCGGAGAAAGTTTATTGAGACGGCTTCGGTACTTTTCGATGTCACGATACACCTGTTTCCATTTTGCTATTGGATTTCTTTCATCCAAAAAACATGCCTTTATAATCTGGTTCCAATATTCTTTTTCGGAAAGTCCTGCTTCCTTTGCCATCGCAGACGTGCCAAAGAGTGCGATAGTCCATGTAAATTTCCCCGCCCATTCTTTTTTGTGCCGCCAATCCATAAAGGGTTTCAAGGCAACGCCGCGTTGCATGATTTTCTTCGGGTCAATGCCTTTGAGAGCATGCGGATCTTTTTCAGCAAGAAGAAAGACGGAGTGATCCATCTGATCTACAACGCCTTTCAAGTACTCCTTCGGAAAAAAGTCCAACTGGTGCGGCTCGGCATGTTCATAGAAGTAGCGCGACGCGCTTATGTTGCGGCGCTTGTCACCCTGTTCATCATCGGGACCATAGTGCGACAAGACATGGCCGCCAGCATCCACGATGGTATTGCACACTGCGATAAAAAGCGGTTTGGCGGATTCGGAGGCAGACACACGTACAACCTCGCCTTTTTTTATTCCCTTCCCGCCGCCGAGCGCAAAATTCACCAAAACATTGGCGTACTTCTTGAGGATGGTGTCGTTCGGTGTGTAGCTCATTCCGGCTTAGAGTACACGCCACCCTCCGCTTTGTCTAGAAAATGTGTCAATGCACGATTTCTTTATCGCGCTCACCGATGTCTATAGGATAGACACCGGTGAAGCACGACACGGAAAACCTCTCTTCAAGAATGCTGGTTTACAATAACAATACTCCCCGTTAAACTGTTTTTTGAATCTAATATACGGGTGTACCTGTGAAAAAACCATGACTAATCAATCTCAACCCCAGAAAAAAAGCACCGCGCGCATTCCGGTAAAGCAATGGGCTTTATATCGTAGATTAGATGATAAGAAAGCTTGGGAATACTCCCTCCTCAAGCTTGGAGATACACATGTTACTACTAAATTCATTGAGGAAATGTGCCGTTTGGTTTGTTCGAAGACGCACCATATTCCCGATGGTCGATTTGCGCTTTTCGCAATTGACAGATATCCAAGAAAAAATCCTTATTGCAAAAAGACCTCTCTTATGCTCGCAGAAGGTCTAGCCAAACGCATCAAGATTCCCCTAATTGTCGCGTGGTATAGGTATATTAATAAAGGAGGTAAGATGACCCAATCCACTCCAAAAATACAGTACGGCAGAAGGTATCTGAATCGATTTACAGACGTTCTTTCGATTGATGATTCAATTTATTCTGGAACATCTCTAAATCGCTCTCTTAAGGTAATTGGAGGATCTGTGCATTCAATCACGCATTATGCAGTATTAAGAGGAAGAAATAAATCTTCAGAAATACCTCTGAATAATCTTGTCTTCAAGAAAAAAGGCCTCGCGTATCTTCCCACAATAATCAAAAAACCCGGATATTTTTTACAAGTCAGATGCTTAAAACAATTGAATCTCTATCAAGTCGTGAAAAAGAATTCTTACTAAATGCTATCGGAAGAAAAGCCGCAAGAAGACTACGGAAAGCTTTTAAGTTTCATTCCCAAAAATCCTTTAACGGACATAATTGAATATGTATCCTAATGTCCAGAAATACAACAAAATGTGGTCGCAGGGGAAAATCGACCGCCCACTTGTCGTACTAATAGGCGGATACGCAGGAACAGGCAAGAGCACATTAGCAAAACAGCTCCTTGATCAGTTTCCCTTTACAAACATTTTGCAGACCGCTGTCCTACGAGCTATTCTCAGAATGTTCATAAGCCGTGAGAAAAATCCATTTTTATATGTACACACGTACGATTTACCGATAATCGATGTAGGAGAAAGAACTGTTTCCCTTTACGACAGATATAGGGCTCAAGTAGAGCCGATAGCGATGTCCATAAACAAAATTGTGGAGTTTGCAGGAACGGAAAAGCAGCAACGAATTATTGAAGGTGCTCATGTACTGCCTGAGTTTCTGCACATAGAACCTTCGGTAATCCCCGTAGAAATCTACCTCAAAGTGTCAGATGTGGACCTGCACAAACGTACAATCGCGGGCCCGACGCATAATAGAACATTGAGTACAAGACAATTCAAAACGGCGAGAGCAATCCACGACCAGATTATTAAAGACGCGAAATCCATGGGAAAAGAAGTCTATGAAATAGATGAGGCATACAGCAAAGCGATGCGCTATATAGACATCTCACTAGAGAGATATTTTGAGGGAGTGGATAATCAAAACAAACAAGACGAGTTGGCGGCAAGCACCTAGAAATCCACCTTGCGGACTTCTTTGGCGCGCTCGCCGATGTCTATCGGATAGACACCAGTGAAGCACGAGGTGCATAGCTGATTTTCTGGAATTTCGGTTGCCTGGATTAGGCCTTCGTAAGAAAGAAAGTGCAGCGACGTGGCACCTAAAAATTTTCTCATCTCTTCGAGAGATTTTGTAGCCGCTAGTAGCTTCTCCTGTTGTGGAGTATCAATGCCATAAAAATCCGGATACTTTACGGGCGGCGAGGCGACAAGAAAGTGAACTTCTGAAGCGCCTGCATCAAAAACCATTTTCACAATCTGTCGAGAGTTAGTGCCCCGAACAATAGAATCGTCAACAATTATCACACGCTTTCCGGTAATTATGTACGGCAATGGTGTCAACTTTGCTTTGACCCCTCGCTCACGAACATGCTGGTCTGGTGTGATAAAGGTCCGATGGATATAGCGATTTTTTATGATTCCAATCTCAAATGGAATCCCACTCGCACGCGCAAAGCCAATCGCCGATGGAATCGCCGTGTCTGGAACCGGAATAACTACATCCGCCTTGAGAGAATGCTCTTTTGCAAGCTGAATGCCGTAATTCTTGCGAACCGCATCCACAGATTTACCTAAAAGCTCGCTGTCGGGACGTGCGAAATAGACGAATTCGAAAATATCGAGCTTGGGATTCGATGGCGCTATTTGTTCACTGCGAATTTCTGCTTCGTCCCCACCGGAGGCAGATCCGCCTTTGGCGGAGATAACGAGCATCTCGCCAGGCAGTATCTCCCGCTCGAAGTCCGCGCCGATAGGGGCAAAAGCGCACGTCTCCGAAGCGACGATGTAGCCGCCGTTGAGCCGCGCGAGAGCGAGCGGCCGGATGCCGCATTGGTCGCGCACGGCGACGAGCTTATCTTGCGACATAATGACAAGCGAGAAAGCTCCGGTGAAAAGCGGATAGACATTTTTAATCGCTTCTGCGAGATCGACGCCCTCGCGCATACGCGCCGCTATCGCCTCGACCATCATGCGTGAATCCGAGAATTCTGATGGATCTATATCTTTTGAGCGCAAAAATTGTGCCAGCTTTTTTGTTGTTGGCAGGTTCCCGTTGTGCGCAAGGGCGATCGCGCCGTCATCGGGGCCCGAACAGAGCGAGATCGAATCATTGAGACTTGGGCGCGGGTCGTCGTAAGAAACTTTATGCACCCGTGTAGCGCCCAACATGGGCTGGGAATGCTTCAACTTCGAACCTCCTGTCGTCGAGTAGCGATTGTGCCCTATCGCGATGTGGCCTTTAAGGCCGCCGATGAGCTCGTCGTTGAACACCTGCGAGACGAGACCCATGCCTTTATGGAGCGTGATGGTTGTTCCGTCGGCTGTTGCAATGCCTGCGGATTCTTGTCCGCGATGTTGGAGTGCAAAGAGGCCAAAGAAGGAGAGGCGGGCAACGTCTAACTTCTTGCCGTAGACTCCGAAGACCGCGCATTTTTCTTCGAGTCTATCCATAGGTGAAGGCAAAATTGTATCAGAAAGATAGGGAATGTGTAGTGCGTATCAGTGTATACAAAGGATCGGGCGCACGCGGTATTATTAACCGCGTGCGCCCTTCTACGCAGGCCGGTAGAAAAACCAACGTTCCCCATTCTTAGGCACACCGAACGTTCGGCGACCTCCCGAGAAGCAGTGCGGACATATCGATTCCGGTATTTTCCGATCCGGACCCAATAACTCCCGCACCAGCTTGATGGGTATCGTGAAAGTCTCCAATGTTACGGGAACAAATCTGAGTTCCTCCGCCGCCCTCATGACCGGCATGACATCGGTCACCAGAAACAGATTCTTGTCAGCAGGCGCGAGAGCGACGATTTCCCTCATGATCTCGCCGCATACGCCGTTGCCTGCGATTGCAGGGCTGACAAACACTGTGCCGATCTCCATCCAGTCCTCTAGCCGCTCCTCATACGCCTGCCAGAGTGCCGCGTATGCCTCGATGCGGTTGCCCGTTCTCTTAGGAACTTCCCGAATAACCGCACAACCCGCATCGTAGCGAGACGATAGCAGTTGCGAAGTAAGACGGGGCAGGTAATATTTGCCGGCCTTAATGAGTGTGTCTGAAAGATCAATCCACTTCTGCTCCATTATTTTCTCCTCATATGAAGCAAGCGACCTCTGGATTGAGGCCGCTTTGGAAAATTTGGAGAATACAAACGCTCTAAGCGGCCTCAATCTTCGAGACCGCTCGTCGACTGTATGTTGCCAGCGTCTTTTTCATGTATTTCATTTCTATCACCCTATATATTTTTTGTCAATTTCAGGAGTTTTTTGTGAAGCGTTGGATTCGCCGCTACCATTTCAAGCGTCCCGAACTTCCACGGACTGCCGTTAGTATCCGTCACCTTGCATCCTGATTCTTTTAGAATGAGATACGCGGGCGCGAAATCCCATATCCTGCCGTGTAAAGTCACCATCCAATCTCTCCGCCCGCATGTTACATAACAGGCATTAACCGCCGTACTGAAGAATGAACCGAGTTGTATCCGCTTGCGCCGCCCGGCGCGCAGGATGTTCCCTACGAATTTCGCGTTTCTCTTGTTCATGGTCGATGAACCACTCCCAACACTATTCTCGAGGGTCTGAATGCGCGAGCAATTAATTCGCTTGCCATTGAGGTAGGATCCCTTGCCGCGTTTCGCGAAGAACAATTCCTTGGTCGCCGGAATGTGTATCGCCGAGAGCATAACGCGCTTTTTGTGCACAAGCGCTATCATAACGCCAAACATCGGAACACCTCGTGAAAAATTCATCGTTCCATCTATCGGGTCCGCTATCCACACGTACTCGGCGTTTTCATTGTGTACACCTCCCTCTTCAGAAATGATACCGTGAGTTGGATACGCTTTTTTAATTCGTCCAACAATGAATTTATCCGCTTTAAGATCCGCTTCCGTAACGCAATCCCATGCGTTGTCGGATTTCATGTAGTGCACACCGTCTTTGCCAAAACGCTTCAAGACTAAAGCACCCGCCTCTTTAGCGAGCTTTTGAATGAAGAGGTCTGCTCCTTGCGGCATGCCCCATCTTACATGAAATTCTAGAAATACTGAAATTGCAGGGCGCGCAAAAAGTCAGTTTATGTACATATGTACATAAACTGACTTTTCGTAAATTGGCTCATTCCGACTTTACAGGGCGTTTACCCTTCGGGTCGGAATACACTCCCTGCGCACAAGCGCGAGTGCTTTCCGCCAATTTCTGACTCCTCGGCCCCCACACTTACTTTGGCATTGCTTTCCGTTGTGCCCCATAAGAACCTATTCGCCTCCGGTAAGGTGGATTATTCCGCCGAGCGATAGTATCTCTACGTTCACGCACAACGATGCCAAAGTAAGTGTGGGGGCTCGGCTCGGAAATGCAAATGAGTACATTTTCATTTCACTCGCACAACGCTCGCCAGTAATTACGCGGTTGTTGAAGTGTGATGTGTGTTAAGTTGTGTGTTGAATCTCGCGTCAAGCGTGTACTGGTCTGGGCCGAAAAGTGCGAGCGAGAGAGTTGCGATTGCAAGTGCGAAATCGCGCACACCAATATCGTTGTAGCCCATCTCGTACGCAATGTAAAAAAGATGGAGCGATAGAAGAAGCGCAACCCATCGCGTTTGGAAACCGAGTACGAGAAGCGTTCCGAGAACTGTTTCAAACGCTCCGTTTAACAGAACAATGGTCGAAGCGGAGAGACCCGTTATAATAGTCGGCCACTCGGGTACCCACGCGATCCAGTCCGAAGGATTTGTTACTTGCGAGAGTCCGAACCACAAGAAAAGCACCGCAAGCCCAAGGCGTAAAAAAGTCGGCGCGAATGCATCAGCTTTCAATTTATTCATATTCCAAACATCGTTTGGAAACTCCATGCAAATTTCTACTCGGCGCTCTGTCGCTCATTCCCCATCTTCACATTGAACTGCTTTGCACCGTCGCGTACTGCCATACCGATACCAGATATGACTATAGTGAGCAGAAGTAGACTTCCTATAACCCATGATATATTTCTTCCCATATCCGCAAACTATACGCTGTGGCACCAGACTCGCAAGGCCCACCTATAATACACGACGCGGCGACCTCGATGGATTCTGAAAGCTTTTGCGGAGCCGCTCGAGTCCGGCGATGTATGCCGCTTCGCGCAAAGAAACATTGTGTTTGCGCGCATGAGTCCATACATTCTCAACCGCCGCTTCCATGTATTTCTTCATCTTAGCGAGTACATCCGCCTTCTCCCATCGCTCACCGTGCATGTTTTGGTACCACTCGAAGTAGGAAACAACGACACCTCCCGCGTTTGCAAGAATGTCGGGTATGACCGTTATGCCGCGATGCGCGAATATGGTATCCGCCTCCGCGGTTGTCGGCCCGTTCGCAAGCTCAAGAACATACTTTGCCTGTATGAGCGGTGCATTTTTTTCCGTGAGCACGTCTTCAAGCGCCGCAGGTACGATTATGTCTACAGGAAGAGTCAGTACTTCATCGGATGATACATCCTGTCCGTCGAGTTTCTTTTTATTATAGATATCACATACAGAACCGATGCAGTAGCATCCGGCTAATTTACCACTCCGTTCTTTACACGCTTCCACAGCAGAAATATCTTCTATGCCGCCCGGAATATAGATTCCTCCTTTCGAATCGGACAGTGCAACTATTTTTAGGCCCGCGGCCGATAGACTTTCGGCAAGGTATCTTCCTACATTGCCGAATCCTTGTATAGAAACGGTCATGCCTGCCGGATTCTTACCAAGATGCGCGAGGAATGATAAAACTGCCACACTGCCTCCAAGACCGGTTGCCTCTGTACGCCCCTCCGAACCACCCCGTTCAACCGGTTTTCCTGTGACTACTGCCGGCTCATCTTTTCCGACAATATGCGCGTATTCCTCCCGAATCCATTGCATTACATTCGCATTGGTGTTCACATCGGGCGCCGGTATGTCGAGCGTAGGTCCGATAACAGGCGCCAACTTGCGCGTAAACTCACGAGTAAGCCGCTCCAGCTCTCCTTCGGAGAGTTGCTTCGGATCTACGGTAATCCCTCCTTTTCCGCCGCCGAACGGCACATCAACGAGCGCGGTTTTCATTGTCATCCAAAATGCGAGCGCCTCTACTTCTCCCATATTTACACGCGGATGGTATCGCAAACCGCCCTTGTAGGGTCCTAGAATATTACTGTGTTGGACACGGTAGCCCTCGAAGACCTCCACCCGCCCATCGTCCATAACAACAGGCACCGACACGTTCACCGTGCGGTCGGGATGCAACATCTCGGCGAAGAGCAGGGGTTCGAGCTCCAAATGTCCTGCGGCTTTTTTCAGCTGGTTTTTTGCACGTTCCCACGCAGTTCCTGCCATAATTTATAAATTCTAACTCGGATCAGCGCATCTCTTCCGCTTTTTCCTTTAAGTAGTACAAAAACTGATTGGAGAAATTCAGCAGACGCTTGAAAGGAGTCTCGATGATGAAATCCAGAATAATGACGAACACGTTGATGGAAGAGAAGGTGCGCGAGAGCCAGCGACCAGTGCGCACGACGGGAATAGCCAAGACACTGGCAAGGAGTGCCCCTGTACCCTGATTTTCAACAACCTTCCACCGTTGTGCTTGGTAACGAATACGAAAGGCAAAATAGGAGACGAGCGCCAGAAAGAACAAGAAAAGTATGATGGAGATAGGATTGAATCCGAATAATTCGAGAATGCCGATGAGCGCTCCGAATACAAAAATGACGAGCGCGAGGTAGAGGAGTCCGAAAGCGAATGTAAGGCGCGTGTAGGTGTTTCGTATGCGAATAGTACGCGCTCTCCCCTCATACAATATGCCGTGGATACCACCTAGAATGGACTCGGTATTGGAATCATCGAGAGATCCCACTCTGCGAGTTAATCCAAAAAGAAGGAGCGGGTGAAAGAGCGCATTGACTGCGAGTGGAAAGTAGTGGAGAGAGCCGAGGATGAAGTATTCATACGGCACTTCAACAGTAAGCGCGACAACCATCTTCGTTAGAAATAGATAAATGACCGCACGTATACCGCTGGATTGGATGCGCTCGTTCTCTTTCTCATACTTTTTCGCTAGAAATGTCCGAGTGTGCTCATCGAGCTCTTCCGGTGAATTGAGAATGTGTTCCGCCATGGTGCCATGGTGCTGAACGATATCGCGAATGATATGGAAATAAATACTCTCATTCTTCATCTTCGGCGCAATCTGCCACTGAAGCTGATCATCGACGGATGAGCGTATCTGAGCAACGATTCCTGAAAGTCGGGGAGCGATTTTCTCAAGATTCAAATCAGGTGATTCGGCGAGCGCTTGCTGACGCCACTCCGGCACGTACAGAATCCATAGCGCGTAAGAAAGTCGCTCATTGTCGGCAGAAAGAAGAGAGCGCCAGCAGGCACAGTAGAGTTGCGCATTGACTCCCTCATCGACTTTACCGGATACGGTGACGCGGCCTTTTAGTGTCTTATAAAACGCTTCGATTGCCGCCTCATCAATCGCATATTCGCGGGGCGAGAGTCGGGCATCTATCTCGGTTGCCGCTAAACTCACTAAGCTCCGAGCGATGCTACCATTTGCACCAGCTACATTGATGAGAGTAAGAAACTTCCAGATTATGCCGTCCAGATCTTTTGCGGCTTCCTCCGTCGCCTGCTCTTTTTCAAGATACTGCCCGTCGACGAGCTCTTGCAAAAGCATGTTGCCCGCTTGAGTACGTTGTTCCAGAAAGACGCGACGCTTTACTATCCTTTCTATTGCGCTCCGGCGAATAGTGTGCTCTTCGCGATAATCGATGAGATAACGCACCTTCTCGTAGAAGGTGGCCGCTTTCGCAATTATCTTGTTGACTTCGAGGATTTGCTCGCCAAGAGGGATGGCTCTTACGGTATCTTCCACTGCCCCGACGCGTGCTATAAGCTCTCGTATGGGCTCTGCTAGTGCCATTGTGAGAGTATTCTACCCTGCCACGGGATTTCGGCTAGGTGCTACAGATTGACTCAATAGCTCATCATGCTCTAAATCCGGAGGCGCGCGTACCTGCGATTCGCCGACGGCTTCGGCAAGGCGAGTCGTCTAGCGGTTTGCGTTTGTATATATCGACCTACGAGGTCGATATATATATTGCAACTTTATGGGTGCCGATGCTATACTGGACACATTATGGTTGTCGCGACCGAACTCAAAACTGAAATACGAAAACTGGCGCGCGAAAGCGTGCGGGAGGCTCTTGAGCATGAAATGTTGAAGTTGCGCACCTCGCTTGTGCCGTACGTTTCGCACAAAGAACAGAAGAATATAGAAAAGTTGTACAAAAAACCTTCTGGCAGAGCCGTACGCACTGTACGCATGCGAGTGTAGCATCTTCCTATGGAGTGGAGCCTGTCGCTCAGCGGACAAGCGGAGAAATTTCTCGCTCGTCGGCACTTGAGCGACGATTTCGCACGAGACCCTGTCGAGAGGGCGATCAAAAAGCTTTTGGGTGAAACGGTCACTGTTGATATGCGGAAGACGTCCGGTAAGTGGGAAGGTTACTATCGCGTCCGCGTAGGTAAACTTCGGATTATATTCTCCGCTGATTTTGAGACGCAAACTGCATATATAGAAGTTATCGACAATCGCGGAAGTGCGTATCGTTGAGCGGTTTGCGTTTGTATATATCGACCTACGAGGTCGATATATATTGCATTTTTCATATCACCCCACACCATGATTTTATGGCTACGGGGTGATATGGATTACTCCTCCGCCGAAGCTTCATTTAGCGCGGGTTCAGCTGGAGTTTCCGGTTCTTCGGGTGTCTCCTCTTCTGTAACCTCTTCCTCTACGGGCTCGGCAGGCGCTACCGCCACCTCTGGTGGGGTCCCGCTAAAAGTGGTGACTTCCTCAACCACTTCTTCGGCCGGGGTCTCCGGCGGCGCGGGTTCAGTCTGCGGTGAGCTTGTCGAATCCGGACTCGGCTCTGTCGTTGGTTCCGTAGCCGGAGGTGTCTCCTCTGGCGGCGGTTCCGATTCTGCTTGCGGTGAGCTTGCTTGCCCTGAGGAATTCGAAGGGGTCGAATCCGGCGCGGGAGTTGGTGCGGGTGTACTCGCGCCACTCACAGCCGCAGGTTGGGATCGCAAATCGAGAAGCTGCTGTAGCTCGGATTCGTTCACGCACGTTGCGCCGACGCACAGTTCGTCGGTATTGACGCGACCGAAATTGCCGACCTTCGCAAAGAAATCAGTAATCCCATTCGCCGCGTCGGCGAACCACTGCGTCAGCTGCACGAAGATGTTGTTGAGGAAGTTGCCCATGAACGAGTCTTCCGCAACCGTGAGTGAGGTGGAAGTAGCGAATCCTATAAGTTCTCCGAGCGCATTAATCTCGACGCCTGCAAACGTCAGTTGATTTTCGACAAACACGTCAATCGTACCCGGTGCATCAGCTGGCTCCAGTGCCACGCCTACCGTGTATGAAGTCGTCGTTGCCTTGGTGCCAACGCCTGGAACACTCGAGAGCGCTAGTCGATCACCCACCGCAATCGCACCCCCTTCCATATTTACACGCAACGGTACACGACCAGTGAGCGCGACTGGCTTGCCGTCTTTGACGCTCTGGCCAAGGAGGAGGCCCGGCTTTGTAGAGATGATGCCGAGCGGCACGTCGCCGGGGCGAGCGCGGCGGATAGCCAACGTTGTCCCCGTATCGAGCGCGACTATCTCGCCAGCCACGATGGTAGAGTCGGTCACTGTGTAATTTTCTGCCAAGTCGATGTCGGAGATGGTCGCGGTCGTCGCATAAATGGTTCCCGCAGTCGTGGCGCACGAACCGGTGTCGCGCACGCACAGCGATCCCTGGATTGAAAGTGTGGAGATGGGGGTAGTGGTGCCGATGCCGACGTTGCCTTGAATTATCATTCCATTTGACGGCGGTGCCGTGCCTCCATATCCTGCACCGACACTCACCGCTCCCGCCAACACTGAAGTGCCGTTCACAGATAATATTGACACTGGACTCGTCGTCCCGATGCCGACCCTGCCGGTTATCGAATCTACAACAAGACTATCAATACTAACAAGACTATCAGTACTATATCTTATAATGACGATGCCAGAGCCGCCAGCACCACCTTGACTTTTAGAACCGCCGCCGCCACCACCAAGATTAGCAGTTCCTGCACCACCATTACCACCTTCACTAGTTCCAATACCACCACCGCCAGATCCACCAGCAGCATTAGTTCCAGTGAAGCCTCCGCCTCCGCCTCCGCCTGCGTATGTTACGGACGACCCAGAAATAGATGATGCCGTACCATTGCCGCCAGTACCTGATTGACTATTAGTACCTGCTTGACCAGCAGCACTACTCCCACCTCCACCTCCGCCATGTCGAAGAGTTGCATCGCCAGGCGAACCAGCACCGCCGTTACTACCTTGTGACGGTGAAGTTGGTGGAGTATTACCAGCACCGCCTGCTGTTGAGTTAGCGCTACTACCCGCACCAGAACCGCCACTATTTCCCGCAGAAGCAGTACTCCCACCTCCGCCACCACCTGTAGAAGTTATACTACTAAAAACGGAGTTTGACCCATTAGTTTGAGTAGCACCGCCAGCACCGACGGTTATGGTATATGCCTGCGCAATGACAGCAAACCCCGTACCAGTTCTAAATCCTCCAGCACCACCACCACCAGCTTGGTAACTGCCACCACCTCCTCCTCCAGCAACAACCAGATATTCAACAGTTCCAGCGTTATTGGGGGTAAAAGTTCCGCTACTTGTGAAGGTATGGATGGTATAGTCTCCGCTCGTTGTGATTGTCCCACCAGTAGCAGCTGGTACTGTTGTTTTTACATGGAAAAATCCGGCCGGTTCCGTCGTCCCGATGCCGACGTTGCCGGTACTTCCAATTATCGTCAAAGCAGAGGTTGAGGTTGTGGCTGTTCCTTCCACGGTCGTAGTAGCAAAATACAAATTCCCTCCAGCGTTCCTGAATGCCCATTGACCAACGCCAGCGCCTGCGGAGAGAACAAGTTGGGGCGCGGTAGCTGAGAATGGATTGAGCAGCCATTGGGGTGTCGTCGTTCCGATGCCGACGTTGCCGGTGGTGTAGTAGATGTCGCTCCCCGAAGTCGTCCATTGGCTCGATGCACCTCCGATACAGTCGCCGAGGATGGAGAAACAGCCGCCCGAGAGGTCGATGCCGGAGGCGAAGGTGGATGTGGCAGAGCTTCCGGTGATGTTGAGATACGTCGTCGCGAGTGCCCCCGAAAACGTGGAGGTGGCGTTGCCCTGCACGACCAGGTAACCGGTCGTGGTGGCACCTCCCGAAATGGTGAGTCCTCCTGCCGCCGTGCCGTCGCCGATCGTGGTTGATGCTGTAGAAAGGAGGCCACCACTAAAGGTGAGTTTTGTTGAGGTGGCGTTCCCGGGGAACATCCAGTCGAGCGTCACAGCACCGTTTGCATACGTGAGCCCGCCTGCGAAGGTGGTGGTGGCGGTCCATGTGGGAACACCGTTTGAAAGAGCGAGGACTTGGCCGTCTGTTCCTGCGGTCGTCGTGGCGAGCGCGCCTGCGCCGTTCCCCAGAACAATGCTGTTCGCTTGGATGTCTCCCCAACCGGTACCGCCATTCGTGACTCCCAGT
>Ga0209541_10007650_pt1 | contig 18093 bp, 10 predicted proteins | sample RifCSPlowO2_01_FD_184027 | JGI IMG/M metagenome (GOLD analysis project Ga0209541, IMG submission 184027) | Groundwater microbial communities from Rifle, Colorado - Rifle CSP2_plank lowO2_0.1 (SPAdes) (version 2) | ecosystem: Environmental > Aquatic > Deep subsurface > Groundwater | place... | reverse complement strand
CGGAATCGCCGTTTACAAAATCCCAGCCGCCGATATAACTTGAGCGCAACTCGGGATGGGTGTAATTATAGCCCGTATCTAAGATAACAATTCGCCGTCCTTGGCCGGTATTTCCTGTGTTCTGAACGCTGGTTGCGCCTATTTGATTGTTGGCGTCAAAATCCTGAGCTTGAAATACAGGATCAACAGCAAGGGCTATGGCGCTAGTCGGGCAATCCAGGGCGATAAAATCTTGATAGCCGATCCCCGGCACTCGTCCGCATCCTGCGGCAAAAGCTTGAGCGGCCTCTGTTTCGTCTTGGGCGATAAATCTGGATCCTGTTTGACAATCGGTATCTAGAGTGCAAGATCCGACCGTTCCGTTAGTACAAGCGTTACTGATACATACTGCATTACAATCAGTGTCCTCCGAGCAAGCTAGACCGCTGTTATTACTGCAGAAACCATTATCGCAAGTCGGTTGGGTTATTACTGCTTGAGTGCCAGTCGACGGAGTTCCGAGCTGTTTTAGATCTAGTTTCCCGCCTACCAATTCAGGGTTAATGGTGTTAAGAATGACATATGCCGATGCCAATAAAACTAAACCTATAACCGCATTTGACATCATTCCCTTGGCCGTTGAGATATTCCCCGGATTCGCCGCCGAGGTCAGCCATAAAAATCCGGCTCGAAGAAATACTATAAAAACCGCCATGCCCACCAGCAGGAAGGAGTAGGTAATAAGGTTGTTAATTAAATCCTGAAAATCGGTAGCCACCGGAAGTGATAATGTTGACGCTGAATCTGTGAGCGAGAGAGGGTTAACAACCGCGTTAAATCTAACGGACAGACGACTAGTAGTAGTGCTGGCTTGGAACTTCATACTGCCGTCGCCTTGGTTTATATTCCCCTGAACGGTGACCGAATATTCTCCTTCCGGCATATCTGAAGGAACCCCAAGGGTTAGCAGGGTCTTGTCCGCATTTACTGATCCGAGAATTTCTCTAGTAAGGCCAGTTTCTACATTTGTCAATATGACATTCGTGGGCAGCTCACTTCCGGATATTTGAACATTCTGGCCCGGTTCAGCAATAACCGGTGAAAGATCGCACAAAATCATGTAGCCTGGAATACTTTCGCAAACAGCCAGCGGTCTCGGTGTTGCAGACGATATTCCGCAGGTTTCCGGAGGCAATCCGCCGGATAAATCATTGCGGGGAGCGTTATCAGGAACGGTGATAACCTTCATTCTGCCGACAGCATCATGGTAAGCTATCGTGAATATTCCGTTTTTATAGACCGTGCTGGTGTTAACTGCTTCGATATTTAGGACAATACTATCTCTTTCGCCCCACGGATGGAGATAGAAGTACATAGGCCCGACATTCCAGGAAGCAGAAATTACCCAAGGACTTCCGTTAACTTCGAATATCTGATCGGGAATTTCAGCACTGCCCGGAGGTCCAACTTTGAGGTCAATATCTTTTTGATCAGACAAGCAGAAACCTCTGACAGGACCTCGGCCACCATATGCAACATAATCACCCAGGCCCAACCTGAGATCAAAGAATCCGAACGGCGTAGGATAATCATCAAGTACCAATACGTTATCATCCCAAATGCAGATACTCTCGTTCGCATTGGTGCAAGCCGTTGCGATTAATGAACCGCTAAGACCTCGCCCTAATCCTCCGGTATCTTCTGCATTTCCGCTGACTATGATTTGGTTGTCTTTGGCTATTCTGAAAGGAGCGTATGAAGCCCAGTGGCCGTCTTGTGCCTGCCATGCAAAGTTTGAACCGCCACCGACAACAAGCTGGGGGTCATCTGCCGTGCGTCGAGGAATCCATTCGCCGACATTAACCTCGTATCTGTAAAAGCCTAGACGACCTGGAGCATCATTGCCTTCGGGAGTGGCTAGCTCGCACGGGAATGTCAGTTTATTCGGCAATATCCAGTGACCGCCGAGACATCTGCTGCCCGGGTTCATATCACTAGCTACCATAGGTTGAAAATTCCAGTATTGTCCCGTTTGTAAATCGGTGACCCAACTTTCTCCCCAGTTTCCGTAAGCAACGTATCTTGTGTCGGGGGATAATTCAGCCCACCAGCCGTTTCGTGTCTGAGGAGGTTCCCAGCTTGAAAGTATCTGTGGGAATTGTATACCTCCGGTGGCAGGATTTACGTTACAAGGAATTGAAGCCGGTTGAGCTGTTCTCGATATGGCCCCCCATAGTCTCTTGTGCTCCGTACTTATGCAAGGTCCTAAGGCTCTTGTTCCTCCACCCCGGCCGTAACTAAAAATTAGGATTGCTACCATATTCGGATCATTAGCTACATGGGCATAAGGCGAGGTTTGTATCTGCTGAAGAGTTTGTAAGTTTGTCCAAGTAAAGTTTCGATCGTATCCCTGGATGATCATGAATGTAGGTTTTCGGACGAACCGCTTTATATCATCAGTCCGGGCATCTATCCAGGCAGCTAAATTGGGGTCATTCTGTGATTCTACATCGGGATAAGCTTCGAATCCGATGTAATCCAGATTTCCCGCATTCCATCCGCTATTGTTATAGAACTGACCGTAAGTATAGCTTATCCCAATCGGTTTTTGAGGCAGGCCCAAGGCGGCTACTTTAGCTTTGTAATTATCTATTTCCTGTTCGGTACGTTCTTTACTCCAACTAGACTCGTCGTCTAAATAAACCCAAGCAACGTCGTCCCAGTAATCTTTAGCCACGGCAAGTTCAGCATCGGCCCACCCGGCGGGTGATCCGCCCCAAAGAATAATTTTGTGGCCTTGTCCGAAACCGACTATATCTCGGATGCTCTGTCCGATAGTGGCAGGATCGTTAATATCGCCATCCGTAAAGAAAGCGTTTACATAATCTTTAACCTCGTTTTTATAAGTTCCGTCTGTTATGTAATAGGCCATTAATAACGGCACTTCTGAAGCAGGCAGGTCGGTTTGAGTTTGAGCTTGGGCAGAGACAACCCCCTCCTCGATATATAGATAAACCAGCTGGACTGACAGGAAGGTAGTAGCCAGCAGAATAACCAAAAATAGCCCGAACCAATGAGTATGCTGGTGACGGGGATGGTTGTGCCATGATTTATACCAGCTCAGGGATTCTTTAAAATATTCGTGTAGCATATTTATAAATATTTTTGTGGCCCCTATTCTATATGTAGATTGTCGCCGGTTTGGAAAGTTGTTGTCCTCGGCGGTGGGCATTCAGTAATAACGGTGTTAGGCCAAGAATTTATTAGCGTCGAGTATTCATTTACGATTCTGGTGAATCCCGCTTGTTTTATTGCTCGGCATAAAAGATTTAACGCATCAATTGCCTGGGACGGATTCGAAGGACGATTGGTCATCACTATATCTATGCATGTTCCGTTACCATGACATGCTTCGGCGTGATTTATAGTCGGGGGAAAGCCTTCTGACATGACCCAATTAGTGGCTAGACCGCGTAATGCTATAAGCTTCGGACCTATTCTAACTTCGACGAAAGGACAGGTACGCGACGAATCATTTATCGGAATAGGCGGGTTAAAATTTGTTGCATCAAAATAATTTCCTGTGCATTGAACAGGCTGGCCTTCGGCAAGAATACCGCCAGGATAGGCGTTGCATTGCGTGCAGGCATTGATTTGGGTTCCGGGCCCGATAGTAATTGTAGGCGTGGGTGTTGAAGGCAGGGGCGTGGGGGTTTGAAGGCCGGGGAGGTCGAGAGTTCCTCTGATCAGTTCGGGATTTATGGTGTTAAGGATGACGTAAGAGGCGGCAAGCAAAACGGCCCCGATAATAGCATTGGTTATGTATTTTTTAGCCGTGCCTATGTTTCCGGGATTCGCCGCCGAAGTCAGCCAAAGGAATCCTCCCCAGAGAATCATAATAAAAACAGCCAAGCCGACCAGGACCAGGGAGTAGTTGTAGAGCGAGGTTAGAAGATCCTGAAAACCGGGAGCTGTCGGTATTGCCAGAGATTCGACGCCGGCGGCCTGAACCTCCGATGCGCCTTCAAGTATTGATAGGATTTGCTGACTCGTAGCTGAACCATTTTCGGTTGTTATCCCCACGTTATACAGGCCGGGCAGAATACTCGAAGGAATTAGGACATTGGTGTGTTCGCGGCCAGAATCAACCCAACCCGCGACGTTTGTCTGTGCTCCCGTATTAACTTCTATGAAATTAACGTATGGGCCAAGAAATTCCCCGCTTATTTCAAGACTATCCCCGGGATAAATCTCAAGAGGGGAAATGTCGGTTATTAGCGGTTGGAGCGAACTTCCGTAGGCGAAAGTGGCGATTCGGACAGTTGGGTTCCAGGTAGTCACCGCATAATAATTATTGCCATCAAAAACGGCATGGTGATTATGGGCTACCTCCCCAGTCCATAATCTGAACTCCGTCGCTGGATCGTCATTAAAATGACCGACCAGTCCGTTATCTTGACTTAACTCTTCTACAACCGCCAGCGGACCGGCATACCAAACGTTATATCCCCAACTTACCTCAGTTAAGATTTGAGTGGTGAATTTAATATTACCGTCGGGATCAACTTGAGCTAACCCGCTTGATTGTCCTGTACCGATAGTTTGTTTCGTCCCGCTGGCTAATCCCCTTTTGACTAAATTATACGCAAGATCCTCCTGCCAAAATATATAACCAGCTCCTAGGGCGTGAGGGAAATTTCCTTGATCAAATCCGAGAGATTCTTCGGTATCTGAATCAGATCGCCAAAGCCTTAGGTCGTAATTAGTGTTGCCTCCATCCCGGTACGCCGCCCATAAAATATTATTGAAAACTATAAGGCGAGGGAAGGATTGAGACCCAGGGCTTAGCGGAAAAATTTTTTCTAGCCTCTGATCTGTTAGGTCGGGAGCAAAACTGTACAGCCTGACATCGGCAAGAGCAGGTTGGTACATTAACCATATTCTTCCTCTGAACCAAGCAATATCAGGAAATGTTCCCGGTCCAAGATCTTTCGTGGTAATCGGCGATAAAATTGCCGCGGTTCCTGATGCGCTAACTTCTGGAGCTCCTTCGGCGACTTGAAAATCGACAGAATTGGAATAACCGTTTTGGGTCGGTCCGATTTTGACTTTATATGAACCAACGGCAAGAGCTGAGGGGATGGTAAGAGTGACCTCGCCTTCAAGACTATTTAAGTTTCCGACAAAAGCTTGATCGTTGCCGCTTGAGTCTATGAAGTGTACGTTATTGTTCAGATCAGTGCCCTGGACTGAAATTCTTTCTCCGACTTTAGCCGGATCCGGGTATATAAATGAAATTACCGGCGGATATACGTAAGAGCCGGCAGCGGGAAGCGACGATGACGGAGATGGCGCTGGTGTCGGGCCGGTATTGGCAAGGGTAAATGATACGATATTCGAAAAATCGGTTAAAGTTGGGCCGACACGAACAGTGTAAGGTCCCGGCGTCAGATCGGCGGGTATCGTTATGCTGACTTGAGTATTGTCGGCATTAATCGTCCCGACATAGGTGGACCGGTTATTTGATGAATCAAAGAATTGGACGGTTGAGCTAAGATTTGTTCCGGATATAAGAAAAACTTGGCCTATGACTACCGGATCGGGACTGACGGCCGTGATTACTCTAGAAGTGTTTTGGGCCTCGGCTTTATATGCGCCCTCAAAATAAAAATCCCTTATCCCCTGAGAGATAAAAGAGGTTAGGAGCGTTGCTATTACCAGAAATAACGCCCAGTGAGCGTGACGATGAAGTCGGTCGTTGTGCCAATTGTTATACCAGCTCAATGACTTTCTGAGGTGGAGATGGAGTGAGTGCATGATCGAAAGAAAATAGTGGGTCTGTTGCCGAATAGGCTTTCGTGACGAAACTTCCATATTTCTAGCGAGGCGAAGCAAAAATCGTGAGGCATATACAATGTATCTGTCGAACAATTTTTGCAAAGCTGCAGCAGAAATACGGGAATTGCAGTAGAAATGCTATTCGGCAACAGACCCAAGGTGGGCATTTCGTCTAGATTAATTGTAGGATATATTACCATTTCTGTCATTTTAAAATGTCCACAATCTTGATATAATTTAATAAACGTAAAATGCAAAGCGAAAAAGTAAAAACAATAACCAAGAGGATAGTAATTTTAGGATGTTTAATCTTTATTTTAAGCCTTGTGCTTTACGCCTTTAATTTTTCTAGTGCCGCTGTAGAAGATGAGATAGCCGAACGTCAGCAACAGATAGAGGAGCTTCAGAGACAGATTGAAGAATATCAGAATCAAATAGAGACCAATCAGTCTCAGGCCAAAACCCTTGAAACTGCGATTAGCTCACTAAATGTCCAAATCCGTCAGGTCAGTCTAGCTATTAAGAGTCTTGAGCTTTCAATGGGCCAAACTTCCTCTGAAATTTTGAGCACCGAATCGCAAATATCTGAAGCCGAAGACAAGATAAATAAACACAGAGATGCGATAATTCAGTTTCTCAAGATTACTTATGAGAATGATCAAAAAACACTTACAGAGATAATGCTCTCTAATGAAAATCTTTCCGACTTTTTCACCGCTCTAAACAATATCCGAGTAAATCAAGAGAAGCTTAAGGTGACTATTGACGAGATGAGAAGTTTAAAAGCCGATCTGGAGATTAAACAGGAGAATCTTGAAAATAAGAAGACTGACCTTGAAAGAGCGAGGCGCTTACAAGAAATAGAGAAGCGCTCTGTTGATTCGGCGAAAGCGACACAGGCTAAATTATTAAAAGATACGAAGGGTCAGGAATCGAAATACCAGGAATTAGTTAAAAAATCCCAAAGAGATATTGAAGCTATTCGCGCCCAAATCGGGTATTTGATACAGAATGGAGTTTCGGCAGAAGAGGCTGTAAAATTTGGCCACTTGGCTGCTATAGGGGCGGGCATTCGGCCAGCTTTCTTACTGGCCGAACTTGAACAGGAAAGCGCATTGGGAAGCAATGTCGGTAAATGTTATATAGTTGATGCGACCAGCGGCAAGACAGTTAGGTTTGCAAACGGCCAGATTTACCAGTACGGGATAAAACCAGATAGAGATCTTGGATTGTTTATAAAAATTACTACGGAACTAGGTTTAGACTCTTTTCATACTCCGATTTCTTGCGCTAACGGTTGGGGTGGTGCCATGGGTATAGCTCAGTTTATTCCGTCTACGTGGATGGGATACCGTGACTCCGTATCTAGAATAACCGGACGTACTCCTGCAAACCCATGGAATATAGAGGATGGGATCACTGCAGCTGCCTTAAAATTTGCTAAAGACGGAGCTAACACTAAGACTGCTACTGGTGAGATAGCGGCGTCTAGAAGATACTATTGCGGAAGCGCTGTGAGAACAAGCCGAATGAGTTCGGCAATTTGGTATAGTTGTGTCAATTATGCCAACAGTGTTCAGAGAAAGGCGACAGAAATCGAAAAAAATCTCTAGGCTTTATCGACCCCTTTCCGTTGTTAAACACTCGGTGTCTAACAAAATAAGAATCCGGTCCGCGCTATCTGGTGCTACTTATCGATCAGTAGTTCCTCAAGTTCTTCATCTAAAGCTTTCTTAGCGGGACTCATTTTTAAAAAATCAGAATACTTATTTTTACCTAAAAATTGAGAAATTACGATCTCTCTTTTGAGGAGCTCTCCCCATCTATTTTCTTTGGTATAATCTTGATAACTTGACCATGGATAATGTTCTTCTTTATTTTTCCATTCCTGAATCTCCCTAGGATTACGATGAATATATGTAGAAAGATATAACAATTGCTCATTATCGTTGATATGCACTGCTTTATAGGGACCCTGGAAAAGATGACCAACCTTATCGTATTTAGTGTTAAAATATTTGGTATAGGAATTTAAAATTCTTTGCATATACTGAGAGATCCCTCCTTCTTTAATCTCGATAAGAGTTAGATGGAAATGATTGGGCATAATGGCAAAATTTATCAAGTCAACACGTCTCTGTTTAATTACGTTTTTTTCTAAATCTTCTGATATGTTAAACACCGAGTGTTTAACATAATAAGAGGTTTGCCGGCCTAAATTATAAAAGTTAATTGGCGATTGGAAATAAATAATGAGAAATAATAATCTAGCCCGATCTCTTTGATCTGAGCATATAACCTGTTTATTATTGCCCCTGTTAAAAACATGATAGTATTCCCCGGTTATGATTTTATTTTTGCGCATTCTTAGAATATAGCATGTTAAACACTCGGTGTCTAACAAATGTTTCAAGACATTATCTCTCGTCGTCGATGAATTTTTCGTAATAGGAGGCGATGGTGGCGGGGTAGAGGAGCATCCAGAAGATAATTTCTTCGACGGGAAATGTTCGACCAAAATAAGTTACCAGCCCTAAGTAGTTATTGCCCGGGAAGATCCAATAATTGAAAGTTACTCCGACTATTTCGAAAATAAAAAATACGAAGAAGAGAGATGCCGAGAGCTTCAAGTATTTTAGCAAGAGGGGGGGTCTCTTAACTATCTGCCAGACCATTGGTATTATTGCGACTATCCCCATTTTTAAGTAGGGATGGCTGAATATTAGACGGGAAGGATTCGTAAGATAGATGACAGTTATCAGCATCATTACTAATATGGCCGGTATGATCGCAAACCAGATATGGGGCGATATTTTATGATTTATGTCTTCATCGAAGAAGTGTTCATAAAAAATCAATATCAACAATGTCATGGGCATATAACCTAGCAGAGCTTCGAAAGTGCTAGCCCCCAGAATACGGAACTGGAAAATAGTATTTGGAACCTGCCAAGCGAGCGTAATGTGGGCAATAAACTCAAGGATTGCTCCGAATAGTACCCCGAAAACTAATGACCCCGCAATAAGTTTTCTCCAGTTCTTCTTCTTGCGAAATCCCAGGAAAGCGGCAATGGGTAATGCGATTATAAACATCCACAATGCCGGATTGTTGAAAGGAGTCCCCGCTACTAGCCACGGGAATGACGAGGTTGCTATCAATAAGATAACAAAAACCGCTGCATCTAATAAGGCGTCTTTTTTCATAAATCAAGTATATCACAGCAAGAAAGCCATCAGCCAGGTTTTACGGTATTTTAAACGGCTCACTATGTGAGCCGTTTGATGTGCTAACAAGTGAGCGAGTAATTTGAACAATCGGAATTAAAGTGCTAACCTTTCTTTATTGTTTCTTGAAAATTATAGTAGAATGGAGGAGTCCATGAGAAGCCGAAAAAATGCAGTTTTTTTGTTTGTGATCGGAGCGATGCTCCTTTCTCTTTTTGCCGTTCAGATTCGAGGAACCGAACTTCTGCCGAACCGCGAAATACACATTCAATCAGCTAATCTGGTCCTTACTTTACAGAATCAATGGACCCTTTTAGATAAAGTCGAAGAATGCAAGCAGATTTTAAAAGCTTCTCCCGCCCTTGAGTTCGTAGAGACTAAAAAAGTTCTGGTGAGAAAACAAATTTCTCTCTGCATATTAAATATTGAAACCGGAAATGTCGTTGAAAAAAGATACTGGCTCGATAATAACGACATAAACAGAGCTAATACATTACGAAGCAGTTATCAGGCGAATACAGGCAATCTTCCGAGATTCATGCCGGTTGATCCGAAGGAGGAGTTTCAGGTTATTAACAACTGGTGGAATGGCTGGAATTCCGATTGGAGCATTGAAGTTGCCGGTTCGACCAGCAATGATATTTACATTGTGCTGGCGGATAAATATTCAGTTCCGAATTCATATATCACTCATCCCGAAGATAAAACCGGGCCCAAGTATTCCGACATAATCTATGCTCCATATTCGGAAGGTGTTCATGATCCGGAAGTCGTTAAGAGAGGACTTGCCTATTTGAATGAGAAGGTGGATCTGGCTTTTCAAGAGCTAAGAAGTCAGGGCGTAATGTCCCGGTCATTTCCTAAGGAATTGGTTGTTGATACGATATCGCCAACATTCATTAAGATTATACTAACCGTTGAGCAGACTGACCGCAGTGCCCTTATAGATAAGGCTGTAACGGATGACGAAAGACGTAAAGTGGCCGAAAGAGTGCTCGCCCGCTACGGACTTAACGGGGATAAATCGTTCAGATATACAGTGTCTAGGGCCGGGGCCGTCGGACCGGCTCAAATCATGGCTTCAACCGGCAGTCTTATTATCAAAAGATATCCCACCGCGGATCTTTTCAAAGATATTAATCTCGGCCGGGTAGACATGGTCAATGCAGTTAAGATGGCCGTATTAGTTTTTGACGACCATCTGCTTGAGGTCATTAATAGGGTGAATAAATCTGGTTCAAGGGCGAAGCAGGTGTTTAATACCCTTACCCCAGATCAGCTCGATGAGGTTAGAGGCATGATTTATAACGGCGGTTCAAGAAAATACAATATTTCTACCGGAGGCCTGAATACCAGAGATCGAGGAGCCCAAGAAACTAGCGGATTCCTTCAAAAATTAAGAGTAATCCGGGGATTAAAAATTTATAATTAAAAAGCGCTCGGTGAGAGCGCTTTTCGTTTCGGGCTATCTATAGTTCTATTCTGCCGGCGCCGGACATGTGCAGTTTTCTTCAGCCTCGGAGCACTCAGCGCATTTAGGCTGACAACGATCGCCCCCACATCCATGCGTTTCGTCGTGATCCGCCGATTCGGCGCCGCAGTCGGCGCATTTGTGGCCATCGGCTTCTTGGCCGCAAGTTTTACATTTTTTGTTGTTCATAGACTTATTTTAAATCAGCACACTTTATATGTAAAGTTGATAATTTAAAACCGACCCGCAACGGGTCGGTTGTTCATTCATCAACCGAGGCCAAAGAGCTTTGCCAGGCCTCCGACGAAGATGAGATTGAAGATGAAACCGAGAAGGAGTACGATCCCATATCCAGTCCAGAATATGGTAAGGAACAGTATCATGAATGGCCATGTTAGAGAGCATACTATCTGGGTTGATAGAGGGCCTCGTGCTAGCTCTTGGGCTTGTTCTTTATCGTTCTTAGTACCCAAAGAATTACCTGGTCCAGCTAGGGCGTTGCCTAGGACGGATCTTTCGGCGGGAGTCTTTGTATCCACGTTATAATACATATACGTACCAATCGCCCAGCCGATATTTAGATAAAGGGCTACTCCGACGATTGTGAGCAATCTATTCCGTATCTTTCCTGACCTCCGTCTGCCCATTCCGTCTCCTTGTCCCAGTCTTTGCACCAAAGATGAAAATCCTCTTTGAAATGCAACTTTTGTAAAGAACGAGCTTGCTTTATCATACACCCATACTGTCAAAATGTCAAATATTTTCGTTTTTGTCCAGTCTGACGCAAAAATAAGCAATTGCTTATTTTTGCGTCAGACTGGTTTTATTGGCTTGATTTTTGGTTGGCCGTGGTTATCGTCAGATATGTTTAATTTAAAAACGCCCCTTGAAAAGCAATGGCCAAGAGTTTACTATGATAGTATTTTTAATATACTGGCTACAGGTCAACTACGCTATACATAAAAAATTATTTATGAAAAAAACTTTTCAAGGGCGGGGTCAATATAGGGCTTACGTAGCCATGAGCGGCGGAGTGGATTCGTCTGTGGCTGCGGCACTACTCAAGAAACAAGGTTTTAATGTAACCGGAGTTTTTATGCGTCCCTGGCAACCATGGCCCGGGTTGTGTATGTGGCAAGGAGACAGGGAGGATGCTCTAAGAGCGGCGGCGGTTTTGGATATTCCGCTTTTGACCTGGGATTTTTCTAAGGAATATAAAAAAGAAGTGGGGGATTATATGATTCGGGAATATAAAGCCGGCCGGACGCCTAATCCGGATGTGATGTGCAATAAGGAAATTAAATTCGGATTATTTCTTAAGAAATCCCTGAAAGAGGGAGCAAATTACATTGCCACTGGTCACTATGTGAGGAGAATGGAGCGTAGGGAGTGGAAGGTAGTAGGTAGTAAAAGATCAGAAAAACTACATTCTACATTCTACTCTCTACTTTCAGCCAAAGACAAAAACAAAGACCAGTCGTATTTTCTCTGGACCTTAACTCAGGATCAGCTAAGATATTGCTTATTCCCAGTCGGGGGTTATATCAAGCCGGAAATAAGAAAGCTGGCTAAGAAATTTGGTCTTCCTAATCACGATAAGAAAGATAGTCAGGGGGTATGCTTTATCGGGCCATTGGAGATGAAAGATTTTTTGAAGAAATATATAAAACAAAAACCGGGTAAGATAGTAGATCAAGACGGAAAACTTATCGGACAACACGACGGGGTCTATTATTATACAATCGGCCAGAGACATGGACTTAATATCGGCAATGGAGCTGGGCCATATTATGTGACCGGAAAAGATCTGAGAAAGAATATTGTTTATGTTGGTAAGGAAAAGGATCTGTTATCTTTTCAGGTTAGGATCAGCGGGATAAGTTGGATCGGTAAGGCATTAAAACTTCCTGCCGGGATCGATGTTAGAATACGCTATCGCAGTAAACTCGAGAAAGCCGTTCTTGGCAAGAATGGTCATCTAAAATTCAAAAAACCAGTTAGGGCGATTACTCCCGGCCAGTCAGCAGTCTTTTATAAGGGCTCGGAACTTGTTGGAGGAGGAATAATCGATTAATATAAATAATTATGACCGAGAAACCAAAATCAGGACCGTTAGCCGAGGCGGTATTCAATAATGATGCTCAGGACGCTCTTTTTCAGGCAAAAACGGAAGCTAAGAGAGATAAAACAGACATTGATGGTGCAAATAGAATTATTGCCAAGCTCATAAAAGAGGGTGAGATTGCGCCGTCATCAACGGTTTCGGAATTAATGTGGGCTCTTAACCGCGAGCTGGAAAGACTTAGGGGGATAAAAGACCTCTAGCGCTAGACAGGATAGAATTCCCGTTCGATTCTATGACAAAATCCTAACCAGCCTCGGCCATTTCTCAAGAGGCTCTTGGGATAAAAGACGTATAATTGCCCGAGTACCCGCCCTGTCAGGACCGTATCTATCTAATAGCTTCCTAACTGAATCGATCGCAGATTCCAAGATCGGGGAATAATATCTGTTCCAAGCATCGACTATTACGGACATTAATATCCCTTCTAGATCGTCTTCGGTCAGTGTTTTATCATTTTCTATAACCACCAAATTTAGAGTTTTTAGTTGGCCGATAACACTTTTTGGAAAAGATTCGCCAAGATTATAGATTTCAAAATAGTTATATAATCCGCCCAGATCTTCTAAGTATCTCTCTATAGCATCAATGGCGCGGCCATCTTTAAGGTAGGCCAGTATCTCAGTCTTAATCGAGGCATAAAAATCTGCCGGAATCTCTTTCGCATACCTTTCTACTTGCTTTTTAAAATCTGGGTAATCGATTATCGCCCCCTTTACCTCGCTGAATAATCTATCATAAAAACGCCAGGAGTTATTGGTATTGAAAAGGTGCCTAGGATAGTAATTAGAATGTATTGCGTGTTCTTCTTCGTGAGTTCTGACAATACTTGAACTCCCAGAAGAGCCTAAGGTAGCATTTTCAAGAGTTATTTTGTCCCGAAGCTCCGGGAAATGGTTAAATCCGCCACGAAATTGGGCTCCACCCGATGTTCTGGCTCGAGTATCTGATGTATCCTCTTTTTTTTCTTCGGTTCCGGCTTCAGTCTCTTTCTTTTTCTCACCATTACTGTTAAATGCAAAGACATAATCTTCAATATCGAAAATTCTAAGGTATAACCCGGCCATAGTTTTCTGGATTTCAACTTTGCCTGAAGGGTATCGGCCGAACAAGTCTTTAAATAACTCCGCTTCCCAGTTTCTTCTTTCTGGATCCTCTTCTGACGCCTTTGCGTATTCCTCAACTATAGATTTAACAGCTTCTCTACTATTGACATAGGCTATCACCGCATTACGAAATCCCGCATGCATATTCGAGGGGATTGAGTGCTTATCTATAATTTTTATGTATTCATCTTTTATATCTTGCCACGGTAAATCCTGGTTACCTCTAAGCCAGTCTTCAATTTCGATTTGAGCATTTGCCATTCTCGCTCTCATCTTTGCTAGTCTGCCTTGAAAATCTTTTACTAATATCCTTCGTTGACTCGACTGCGTCTCGACAGGTATAGTGGCTAAAAATTCTCTTATTTCGTTTAATTCCCGGGAAGGGTTAAACTCTGTCAGATCAAGATGACTTCTTTTGAACTCTAAAGTCTCCGGAAGGAGTATCTCCGGTTTTTTATCTTTTTTCTCGGGAAGAGGTTCTGTTCTTAAATCCGGCTTTTCAAGGTTCGTCCTTTCCTCAGGAGTTTCCCAGCTTTCAAAAATTTTAAGCTTTATAACCATAGCTAACTCGATAGATATTTAAACAAACTTTCTCCGGTCATTTCTTCGGGCTTAGGTATTCCTAAGATTTCCATGATAGTCGGCGCTACGTCGGCAATTATCCCGCTTGATCCGGAGAATGACTTGGCTATTTCTTCTTCGGTGCGAGGCTTTTCATATTCTTTTACTACCATAAAAAATGGTACGGGACTGATATTGTGCTTGGCTTCTTCCTCCCCGCCTTTTGAGGTGATAGATTCGGCATTGCCGTGATCGGCGGTTATAATCATGATGCCGTCTTTTTGAAAAACCGCCTCTCTTAATTTGCCTATGCAGGAATCGATTGTCTGTACCCCCATGATTGTTTTTTCTAAGTTTCCGGAATGAGCGAGCATGTCGGCATTAGCAAAATTAATTACTATAAAATCATAAATGTCTTTTTGGAGTTCTTCGGTTACTTTTGCCAATATGTCATTAGCTTGCATTTCAGGATTCTCTTCTGGCTTTCTGAGGGATTTAATAAAAATATCGGTCTCGCCTTCAAAGGGTTGATTTCGAAGACAGTTGAAGAAAAAAGTAACGTGAGCATATTTCTCAGTTTCGGCTATATGAAACTGTTTTTTCCCGTTTAGACTCAAAACCTCGGCTAAGCCATTGTTTGTTTCGGGGGCGGGGAAGGCGACTAAAAGTTTAGGATTTTCAAGATAAGGAGTCATGGAAGCGACGGCTATATTTGTAAAATTTTGTCTTGGGAAAAATGAAAACTCCTCGTCTATGAAGGCTCGGGTAATCTGGCGGATGCTGTCTTCTCGGAAGTTGAACAAGATGATCCCGTCGCCGTCTTCTATGTTACCTGACGGATCAACAAGAAGAGGAGGAATTTTGTTATCGTGAAGGCCTTGGGCGTAATATTCTTCGAGCTTTGTGGCGGGATCGTCGGTTTTTTCTCCATCGCCTCTGACCATTAGATTATAGGCTTTTTCGGTCAGGTCCCAGTTATTGTTTCTATCCATGGAAAAATCCCGGCCGACGATAGTGGCGATTTTAACATTTGGATAGTTCAGGAGGTACTGGCCGAGTTTTATTAAGAGAGATTTGCCTTCTTTCAGGCCAGAATCTTTGGCATCGGTATATAAATGAAGCTTTGCATTTACCCCGTTTCGATTAGCAAAGTCGGCCAGAGCTAAAATATGATTGAAATAAGCATGAACGGAGCCGGAGGTCAGGAGTCCGGCGATATGGAGTTTACCCTTGTTTTTCTTGGCATGATCGGCGGCTTGGACGAATGCCGGATTTGTAAAAAAATCACCAGCCTCGACCGCTTTATTTATCCGGCTCAAGTATTGGAAAATTATCCTGCCGGCGCCGAGGGTCAAGTGGCCAACTTCGCTATTGCCGGTTTCGCCCCAAGTAAGTCCGACGGCTTTGCCGGAAGCCTGAAGAAGCAGGGAGGGGTAATTGGCTTTGATAAAATCCAAATTTGGCGTCCTCGCGGTTAAAATGGCGTTTCCTATTTTCGCCGTTGAATATCCCCAGCCATCAAGAATTGTGAGTACGATCGGTCTCATGGGGATATTATAGCATAAAAATCGTTGCTTCACCCTACATTCGCAAGTGATTATTATCTTCCAGGACACGTTCGTCTTGCTCCAGCGGCAAGACTCACTCGACCGTCGCCGGATTTTGTCAAGGAAAGACCTATGACAAACCTAGCAATCTGGCGACTCCATGGTCCCAGAAGATAATAATCACTTGCTCTTTGAGATAATAATAAGAAACGAGTCTCTACCCTCTTCGAGACCATCTTTTTTCGAGGATCATAAATGTCTAAATTAGCCGATAATTTAGTTAGATAATAAACTAGGGTCAGAGTCTTCGATGGGGAAACCCTGGTTTATTAACTAAATTGAGGTTAATTTAGACATTTACCGAAGATAAAAAGTAGGCCGAGAGGGGGTGGGGACGAAGTGAGATTTGCATAAAAATGAAATCCTTGATACAATATAATCATAAATTTATATTTTAATTTTACTAGGAACGCAGATTAACGCAGACAGAACGCAGATAGACGCGGATAATTATCAGCGTAGATCAGCGTAGCATCGGCGCATATCCGCGATATGGTAACTTATCAAAAAAATGTTTTCAAGCTTAAATCCGCTGATAGCGGCAGTTTCGGCGTTACTACCAGGATTGATAATCGGTTATTTAGTAAGGCAGGTACTCTCCAGTAGAAAAGCTAGCCAGGCCGAAGCAAAAGCCGAGGCCATGCTTAACGAAGGGAAATCCAAGGCTCAAGACATACTCCTTGAGGCCAAGAACAAGGCCCTCGCGATACTAGAAGAAGGCAAAAAAGAAGAAAAAGAGCGCAACTCTCAGCTTTCTCGTATTGAGAATCTTCTTACCAAGAAAGAGAATGAGCTAGAGATACGAGCCAAAGAACTCAAAACCGAAAAAGAAACTTTACTATCCAAGGCTCAAGAGGTAGCCAATTTAAAAGTGGAATTGGATAAGAATAGACAGAAGCAGATAGTGGAATTAGAGCGTGTGGCCAGTCTTTCCAGGGAACAGGCAAAGACCGAATTATTTAATAAAGTCGAAGAGGAGGCTAAAGACGAGCTCTATAAAAGAATGCTTAAACTCGAGCATGAGAAGAAAGAAGAACTCGATAAAAGGGCGAAAGAAATTCTGACACTTGCTGTTCAGCGCTACGCGGCATCTCAGATAGCCGATGCGGTCAGCACCGTAGTCAGCCTTCCTTCCGACGAGCTGAAGGGCAAGATAATCGGAAAAGAGGGAAGAAATATCAAGACGATCGAAAGATTAACCGGAGTCGATGTTATCATAGACGATACTCCGGAAGCTTTGATCATTTCCGGTTTTGATCCGGTCAGGCGACAGATAGCCAAGTTGGCTCTTGATAAACTTATCGCCGACGGGAGAATCCATCCGGCCAAGATAGAAGAGATGGTCGAGAAAGCCAAGGCCGAGATTAATGACAAAATTAAAGAAGCGGGAGAGGCGGCTCTATTTGAAACCGGTATTGGTGCCGTAGATTCTCGCTTGACTTACTTCCTGGGTCGCTTAGCTTTTAGAACGAGTTTCGGTCAAAATGTATTGCTACACTCAATCGAGATGTCTCATATTGCCGGTATGATGGCGGCTGAACTTGGAGCTGATGTAAGCGTGGCCAAGAAAGGCGCCTTGTTCCATGATATCGGGAAGGCCGTTGATCATGAGGTCCAAGGGACTCACGTTGAAATTGGGCGCAAGATTCTTCAAAAATTCGGAATGGACGAGAAGGTGGTCAAGGCAATGGAAGCTCATCACGAGGAATATCCGTATTCGACCCTTGAATCCCGAATTGTTCAGGCTGCCGATGCCATATCAGGTGCCAGACCGGGAGCCAGAAAAGATACCGTCGAGATTTATCTGAAGAGACTCGAAGAGCTTGAGAGAATCTCTAACTCGTTTGAAGGAGTAGAAAAATCCTATGCCATTCAAGCGGGACGAGAATTAAGAATATTCGTTACTCCGACTCGAATCGATGACTTAGGCGCCCTCAAGATGGCAAAAGACATCGCCAAGAAGATTGAAGAAGAAATGAAATATCCCGGAGAAATCAAAGTTAACGTTATCCGCGAAACTCGGGCCATAGAGTACGCTAGATAGAAGTGTGCTCCTATTTCATTTCTCGACCTACTTTATTTCTTCGGACAAACAATAAAATCGGCATCAATTTAGTTAACAAATTAAGGTACCCCATCGAAGACTCCGCCCTAATTTGTTTAATAACTAAATTATCGCCGATTT
>Ga0209541_10007648_pt1 | contig 18095 bp, 18 predicted proteins | sample RifCSPlowO2_01_FD_184027 | JGI IMG/M metagenome (GOLD analysis project Ga0209541, IMG submission 184027) | Groundwater microbial communities from Rifle, Colorado - Rifle CSP2_plank lowO2_0.1 (SPAdes) (version 2) | ecosystem: Environmental > Aquatic > Deep subsurface > Groundwater | place... | reverse complement strand
CGGTACAATTGAGGAAGGCGATTGATGAAAAGATTGAAAAAATTAAAAAAACGCAAATTAAGCAAAGTTAAAAAATATATGTCCCAATCGTATTGATTATGGTTGGATTTTTAGATGACTAAATGCGGGGCTTTGATTTATAAACTAATTTAATGGCAATTTTGGCTAATTTTAGCAAAAAAGAAGGCCTGGCGCGAAAAATTGCGCACAGGCCTATGATAGGTTCAGGGATTAGATTTTGATGCATTCGGCGCTTCGGGTATTGGCCAGAAAAAAAGCTTAAGTTCTCCATGAAAGAATTGGTCTGCAAATTTTTTGCTGGTCGTATAAACTTCTATAGCCCATCCACCCTTCATCTTAGTAATACATCTGATTTTTTGCCCATAAACTTCAGGGTTGCTTACATAAAGCTCCAGATCAAATGGAATACACATAAGACTAGAAACTCCTATAGCCGTAATCGTTCCGCAAAGGATGGGGCCATTATCGCATCTGAACACATATTTGCACCCGATAATTGAGTTGGGATCAGGAGAGAGTCCTGCCCGCTCCAATGTTATCCACAGTTCATACAAAAATTCATCTTTCAATTCATCTGAAACCATTTCTATCGCCTCCTTTCGTAAAGAATTGACCATTCAAAATCCAAAACATTTCTAACGCCCCGCGGATATATTCATTCACCAGCTTCGCGCAGATCAAGCTGATCGTCAGAATTTCGCAAGCGGCCCTCGGCGTCAATGCTTAAATCAGGAAACTCGCTTAACAGCGGTTCCACACGGCGCAAGTTTTTTGAACTCAAGCCGCCGGCTACGCCCAGACCGAAGTTTAGACCGAAGTCTAGCCGCGTTTTTTTCAAAGCGCTAAGATATTCGGCAATCTCAGCCGGATCAAATTCTTTTCCCGTCCCGCCGCTTGGGTCAAGCAGTACGCGATCAATTAGGCCGTCATATTCTTCGGCGATTTTTGTTGCCAGACGCTCCGGCGAATGCCTAATCATTTCAAAGGCGCGATCGCCAACTTGCAAAACAATCTGAATGCCGGGCTTTGCGCGGAGAAGCTTCAAAATCATCGGATCGGGCCAAGCAATATTCAGTTGAAGTCCATGCAAATTCGGCCCGCAACTTTTTATTATATCCTCAAGCTGCCAATACAGGGTTGTTAGTTCTCTAGTGTGATAGTGTGCTAGATTCAGCACTGCCTGATGGTCTGTAAAAATTCCCGATATCTCCTTTATTGCCGGGTACCGATTGGGCCATTTATTCGGCGTAAGACCATTTAAGGTTCTCCAATCTATAAGCGCCCCAACCATCAGTTTTCTGGAACAATTTTTAGGCATTAGATCCAACATTGCACGAACCTCGCCTCCCGACATAAATCCGGTAATTCCGATATATGGTTTCATCTATATCTCCTTTCGTTAATGGTTAGTGAAAAGAACCTATTGCCGCAAATGATTTTGCGATAATGCCTTAATATACCGCACCCAAACGAAAAAGTCAAGGGTACCGGCTTGGCGGTTTTTTACCATACAAAGCAAATTTTGGCTAATTTTAGCAAAAAAGAAGGCCTGGCGCGAAAAATTGCGCACAGGCCTATAGGAGTATCTTATCCCCGGAAACATTTCTTTTCACTACTTGAATTTTTTAACCACAGCTTTTATTAGGTCATCAACGACCCTACGATCGAGATGAGCATTTGTTATAACAAACTCCGAGGAAACATTATTTCGCGAATGATTGCCTAAAAAGCGGGCAGTAACCAAAACAAACTTTCTTTTTTTAACATCTAACTTCAATCCGGTTTGAATCGGGCCGGATTCTTCCTTGCTTAAGTCGTCTTCGAAGGATATGCTTGTGTCTACCTTTGAAAGATCTTTAAGAGAAAGCAGTTTTTTTATCGCAGGCAAAGTTTTTTTGATTATCATTCTTTCACTTTTTTTATTTCTCTCTTTTTCCTTGGCGAGTATTTTCTCCCACTCCTTCGAACGGTATTCAAAAACCCACCTCCAAGAAAGAGAACATCCCTCCACACTAAGGATATTTCTGTCTTGCCCCACTGTCATCACCCCCTTCCTTTAATTGAAAACATTCCCAACGCCTTATTAACATATTCGCCCGCCTGACAGGGTTATTGAACCCAATCCGCCAGCGACAAAATTTCCCGCTGGTAAAGATCATTTTTCAATGATGGCAACTCGGGCTGGAGTTAAAAGTCCTTTATCAAGACGGACAAAGTCAATAATCCAGCCGTAATTGTGTAGTCCTTCATAAACGGGCATGCCGAATCCAGCGAGAGCTTCAATATCACAACACTTACCAATTCGTAAGGCGGGGACACATTGATAACCATCTGGATGCGCCCAAATAGTACCCGTGAAAATCAATGTGAATTTTTCTACCTCATTAGGAATAAGAGAGGTCTGCTTCAGTATATTTTCTGCATGGAGTTGACCAGCCGGGTTACCCATACGTTCAGCTCGTTTTATCAGCTCATATCCTTTTATATGGGACTCGTTCTCTTCAAGAAATTCTTTAAATATTAAGCGATCTTTTCCAAGTTTTGCGGATTTGACTAATTTCCAACCTTCAGCCCTCTTATCATATTGCGACATAAATCCGGTAATTCCGATATATGGTTTCATCTATATCTCCTTTCGTTAATGGTTAGTGAAAAGAACCTATTGCCGCAAATGATTTTGCGATAATGCCTTAATATACCGCACCCAAACGAAAAAGTCAAGGGTAAATGGCAATGGTCGTTGATTTTTTAAAGATATGTTTATTTTTTCTTATATTTCACGGAAAGCATGATGATAGTGAATGAGCTTAGCGATTCAAGCGAAGTTAAGATTATAAAAATCCAATCCTTATTATATGCGGCGTATATAAAAAGCATTAATGCGCCAACCAGCCAGACGATCCAAGAAAATACGCTGATACCGGTTGAATCTTTTACTTTCAAAAGGTGTTTGATTTGGGGCACATACGCGGAGAGAAAAATAAACGCCCCTATCAGGCCAAGGTTTTGAATAATGAGTTTTTCCATACAAATAAAATGCCCCCAGAAGGAATTTCCGCCAAAGGCGGATCAGCCTTGGGCTGAGAACCCTCTCCATTCGCCTATGCCCTCGGACCGAATTGAACGGTCATCCGCGGCTTAGGAGTCCGCTGTTCTATCCATTGAACTACGAGGGCGAAAACCTAAAACTTCAAAATCAGGGTGCCGAGTTTGGCGCCGAATTTTGTCAAATATTGGTATTTTTCATCTAAAAACATCAAGACTACAAAGCCGATTCCGATAGTGAAAAATAAAATTAAAATATACAAAAGCTCGGAGGTCAGAGTTTTAATATGAAATTCGTGGACTTGAGAATCGTTTGTTTCCTTAGGCATAATATTGTATTTAGTAGATAATAATGCACTCTCATTATACTTAAAAATTGCTTTGTTGACAATAGCTAATACGCTTGGTACGATGCTGTATCAATGGATTTGCGCATTGGGCGTTGTGGTATGGCATTTTCTTTAAAAAAAATCTGTGATAAAATGATGATGTCCTAAATTTTCCCTTGGGCCTATAGTAAAGTGGCATTACGCGGCATTCGCATTGCTGAGGCGGGAGTTCGATTCTCCCTAGGTCCAAAGGAAAACGGAGGAATGTATAAAATAGAAATATTTAATATGCGCCAAAAAATAAAAGTCGGAATTATTTTCGGAGGAAGATCGGCCGAGCACGAGGTGTCGGTGGAATCGGCGAAAAATATAATGGCGGCGATTGATAAGAATAAATATAAAATCAGTAAATTGAAAATCGGCAAAAAAGATCGGGGCGCGCTACTTCTTGAAAAAATTAAAAGGCTGATTGGAAAGTCCGATATGATCTTTCCTGTTTTACACGGGCCGTTTGGTGAGGACGGAACAATGCAAGGCTTGTTGAAACTTGCCAATATTCCTTTTGTCGGGGCGGGCGTTTTAGGTTCAGCGATTGGAATGGATAAAGATGTGATGAAGCGTTTGCTTCGAGATGCAGGAATACCGATAGGAAGGTTTTTGACGATTAAAGAAAAGGACATTCCGACTTACGAGGCGGTCGTCAAAAATTTAGGATTGCCGTTTTTCATAAAGCCGGCAAATATGGGTTCGTCAGTTGGCGTAAGTAAAGTAAGCGAGAAAAAGGATTTTGATAAAGCAATCCGAGAAGCATTTAAGTACGATAGAAAAATTCTTATTGAAGAAAATATCGCGGGACGAGAAATTGAGTGTTCCGTTCTCGGAAATGACAATCCGATCGCTTCTGTTCCGGGCGAGGTTATTCCCAAAAACGATTTCTATTCCTACGAAGCGAAATACTTGGACGAAAACGACGCGGTTTTGGAAATTCCGGCCAAGCTTTCCGAGAACACCATTAAAAAAATTCAAAATTTAGCTGTAAAAACTTTTAAGGTTTTGAATTGCGAAGGAATGGGCCGAGTGGATTTTTTCTTGAAAAAAAACGGACAAATTTTAGTCAATGAAATCAATACGATCCCGGGCTTTACTTCAATCAGTATGTATCCGAAATTGTGGGAAGCCAGCGGCATTTCATACTCCAACCTCATAGATCGCTTGATCCAACTCGCGCTGGAGAGATTTAAGAAAGAACAAAAATTGAAAACTTCATTTTAAATCTCCAAATAGCGATTGAATAATAGCCAGCGCGGAAAGCGCAACCGTATCAGCGCACAAAATGCGCGGACCCATAGAAATTACGGCCGCGTTTTTTGTTCGGGAAATTTTTTCTTTTCAGTCGGAAGCTGATCAGCCTTCGGTATGAGGCGGCAAGATTCTTTCAATTACTTATTTTCCGATTCAGATTTTTCAAAAAGCATGAGTGTAAAATTATCACCAGCACAAAGATGCGTTTTCTGTTTATTCAACCTATATGGTGCAAACAATTTTTCATATTCCTCCGGCTTTCTAAGAATGGAATACTTAGAAATTGGAAAATCTGGTCCTTGGTATGTATGCTCCACAATAAAAATTCTATCGCTCAATTCTTGCATTTTCCCAATAGTTGCTTTTAACTCGTCCGGATTTAGTATGTGTAATAAAACTATTGATTCAAAAACTAAATCAAAAGATTTTGGCGGTAAATCTAATTCGGTAAGTTTTCCCAAGAGTAATTGTACATTATCGATGCCCTCTAAATTTTGTCTTGCTCTTTCCAGCATCACCGGGGATAAATCTACGCCCACTACCTCTTTTGCCCGCTTCGCAATCTCACTGGTCATACGCCCAACACCAACCCCTAATTCAAATACTTTTTTGCTCTCAATCAATCCTTGTAGAAATTCAAATACATCTCTCCGTAGTTCTTCGGTAGCGCGCTTGTTCTCCTCTAATGTATGCCGTGCCGACATAACACTTTGGACATCCGGCCTTTGGGCACGAGTATCCCAGTGTTTTCTGACATCTTCTCCGGCTATTTGCTCTTTTTCTTCACGGGCTTTTAAATCGTATGTGTCATTCTCGCCAGTAGCAGCATCAAAAGATTGCATGCGTTGGTTATCTATATTTTGGTCTGGTTTATTCATAAATTTACAAAGTATGAAAAAATTTTCTTCCCCCAAAATGCGAAACCTCTGTTTGATTTTGCGCGGGAGAGGATTTGAACCTCCAAGCCTTTGCAGGCACCAGCACCTCAAGCTGGCGTGTTTACCGGGTTTCACCACCCGCGCGTATTATCGGCTGTTGATTTTTAGGGCTTTTTCAATTTTTATTCTTTTTCTAGACAAACAAACAACATCTCTATTATAATATAACTTCGGCAATATTTTCAACGAATCTGTTTTGGCATACCTTAATTGATAAATTGATTGATTTGCGGCTTTCGTTATGTGTCCTTGTATTTTTAAAAAATCAGATATTTTCTTTTGAAGCCAGTTTATGTGATTTTTACTTGCCGAAATAAAAACAGTATAAAACATATAACTTGACTTCCATCTTGGGTCCCAATAGCAATAAAAAGATCCATCGCCGTCAAAATGTCCGCGAAGAAAATCAAAAAAATATTCATCGGGCACTTTTAAGCCACCGAGTGTTTTTGTTTTGTTCGCGGTAAGGCCGAGTCCTAATAAGAAGCGATAGAATAAAACATCTCCTACCTGAATGAAATAATATTTTTTTAACTTCTGAGAACCGCTTGCCTTCATTGAAATCTTGCAGTTTATTCCCAGTCCTTTTTGAAAATTTTTTATAAGATCAGCGTCTTTTGAAGTGAAGATAATATGACGACCGTCTTTTGATAAACTTCCATCTGTTGTTAATAAACCGACAACATACGCAAATTGCGGCGACCACTGGATACGAATTCTCCCTTTGGGTTTCATGCTTTTAACAATACAAGCAATGACTAACGCTTGCTCTTTGTTTCCTTTAACTTCTTTTTATAATTTCTAAGATAGTACAATTTGGCGCGGGCGACTTTGGCCGTCTTTACGATTTCAATTTTTTGGATGGACGGCATATGTAAAGGAAAAATGCGCTCCACGCCTATTCCGTCGGAAATTTTTCGCACCGTCATGGTGCCATTTAATCCTCGGCCGTGCTTGATAGCCAAAATTATTCCTTCAAAAATCTGCACCCGCTCTTTTTCTTTGGCTTCTGTTTTGCCTTTGAGTTTTTCCGTCAGCACGATTTCTTTGATTTTTTGGTGCACGCGCACGGTCATCCCGGATCGCAAATCCGGCAAATCGGCTTTGAGTTTGGGCTGATTGAGCGTTAAGATGGTTGATAAATGCGCATGGGTTGCGGCGGCTTGTTCCATAATTTTTTTATTTCTAGATATTTAATAATTATTCGCTGTTGCAGTGTAATAAAAATACCATATTTTGTCAACCTTGACAAGAACGAAATTTAATGGTAGTATGTTATGTTATCGTTCGTTGACAATTTAACCAAAAAAACAATATAACAAAAACGAAAGGGGTGTAAAATGGCTGAAGAAAAGGATGACAAGAATAAGAAGGAGAATAAGAAGGAAAAAGAGTCACAAGTAGTTACTCTTACGCTTATGGCGGGACAGGTAAAAAACCGTCAGGCGCCGGTGACAGCATTTGTGTCGCTCGGAAAAAAAGAATTGGCCGGTAAAAATGTCTATTTTTATATTGGACAGAATTATCAGCCAGCGGGAGAAAGCGCGACTGGTACTGATGGACGCGCTGGAGCATTAATTGATATCCCGGTTGACGCAAAGGGATCTACTCTTATTTCGGCAAAAGCTGATGGGATGGAATATCCGAAAGTTTCCATCATTGTTGATATTCCGGAAGAAGAGAAAAAGCAAGTTGCGCAAGTCAAGTTTTTGCATATAGAAGCAACTTGGCAGGGGTACGACGACGAGGGCAATTCCAAGTATCAGTGGATTCCGCGCCTGTTTGATGCGGACAGAAAAAGTATTAGCGGAAGTATCACGATTTCCACGGAAAGTCCCATCAGACTTAACGATGGGATAAGTACGGAAGAAAAAACACTGTTTGTTAAAGAGATTCCGGAAAAAGAGATTAAAGTTTATAGGTTGATCATTTCCGGAAAAGGACTAGTGGAAGTGGATGTGTTCGTCCACGGATGCGATACCAGACGAGAGTTTCATCTGCGCGGGAAAAAAGAAGTTGTAACAGCAGGAGAAGCGCCACAACAAAATGCCGGCTGGTGGAAAAAATTTAAATATGGGTTAAAAGGAGGGAAGCTATAATGACTGAATTTATTGTATATCTGTTTGTTGTGATTTTTAGTGCGATGTTTTTTGTCGCATTGATCGGTTGCGTAAGATCAATATCGGTTGGCCATTTCTGGAATACATTAGGATGCACCTTTCGGTGGTTTATCGGTACGGACAATCGCCGTTGGGTGACGCTTCTCGGATTAACGCTCATTGTCAGCGGAATAGCGGTAACGCATCCGGGCGATGGTTTAAGCAAGCCGTCAATGGATAGATTCCGCGCCACTTCGGAGGTTCGTTCTCTTCACGAGATTGACGAGAAATACGACAATCTTACGCGATTTGGGAAAATGGCGACAAATGCGCAATTGTGCGAAAATTCATATTTCAGCGAAGCAAATGCTGAAATGTGCAATAGAGGCGAAGCGGCTTATCGTTCATGGATTTGGTGGAAACTGGCGATTTTCTTTTGGCTGGCGACCGCTATATACTTTTTTCCGGCTTTTTGGGATGATGTGGTAAGCGCCGGAGGAAGGACTTATGATAGAATCGCGGAGTCATCAAGCGGAGAAGCGCGGTTGCAAGAGAATTGGTCCGGAAAAATTCTTCAATGGCTTTCAGGAAGAAAGAGCATGAGGCCAATCATATCAACCACTGGAGGCGGAGGCGTTGGCGAATCACCCACTCCGGGACCAGGTCTTTCAACCGGTCGGATATTTTTTAGAGAAATCATCGCCTCTCTAATACCGGAGCTTCTGGTAGAGTGGCGCAACATATTCGGAAGAAGATAAAAATAAAAACAAAACCCGCCTGCGCATAAAGCTACGGCGGGCAAAGGAGAATAAAATGGCAGAAGAAAATAAGAAAACCGAAGAAAGTAAAAAAGTTGAAATAAAAATCGGTGCTTTATTGAAAAATATAGCGCTTGGATTTGGGGGCGGAGCAGGCGTTTCATTTATGCTTGCTCTGATAATGAGATTCGCGTTCGGATATGACTTTTATGTTATGTTCGGCGTGTTCGCATTAATTTTAACATCGCTGGCTTTTGGACTTTTTCCACCAGATGTGCCGAGGTTCGCGAAATTCATTCTTTACACGACGGTTGCCGTGATTTACGGACTGGTAATTATAGCGGTATGGCCGTCAGTAGAATATGGATTAATGACAGCCGGACCTCGCTCTACTGAGGCTTATAAGGAGCTAAAGAGGTATGAAGATCTTAAACTCGGAGAAACTTTAAGGCCAAAAACATTAGGCGGGCGAGAAGTTGTCAGAAATTACCGCGAACACAGAGAAATTATTTTGAATGATTGGTATCACAGTGAACAGCGCGCTATAGTCTCAATGCTTTCGCAGAATTTAATCAATCCGGAAGAAGCGGATCGCCGGATGGAGATGCTGACCGCTCAATACAATCGAGATTTAGAAGGCATTGCGGCAATTAAGGTGTCCGAACCGAGCGGATATAAACAGAGCTCTGACGATTCGGATCCGGCGCCTTTGGGGGATAAGCTCAAGAAAAGCATCCCCAACCTGCCAGTTGTATTAAAAATCATATTCATTGCCGCGGCGGCATTTTTAATTCTTGGTCTGATTTGGACCAAGTATCTCAAAAATGGTTGGCTGAAAACTGCGGCTTTGCTGGCAGTGGGAGGGACGGCTATTTACTTTATAATAGCCATACTTCAAGCCAATGGCGTCTCCATTTGACGCTAAAATTCGTTCTTTACTTTGGGCTGCTACGCATTTTCGCGCGGCAGCCTTATTTTTTGATCACCCTCGACACGCTAAAAAAGCCGCGAACAAAATAGACTGATAAGTCGGAGAAAGCGGGGAAAGTCAATTTTTTGGCTAAGATAATACCCTTGCTGCGTTGTTAAAATTTTGGTATAATGAGTACATTATTATAAACTAAATTATTAGTTAATTTAATTAAGCAACATTATGTCCAAACGCATTATATTATCCATCGCCTTGTCATTGGGCTTGGTTTTAAGCCTGTCCACTTCGGCTTTTGCCAAATTGGAAGACAAGGATGTGTATTTTGGAGGTTCAGCCAAAGAAACCGTGGCTGAATTTGTTCAAATAAGAATCCGAGGGACTCTTTCCGAGCTTCCTTCAACCACGCTTCCGACCACTATTACCATTACTTCGGGCGGCAAACCTTATTTAGTTGATGTCGCCACCTCAACCGTGATTGTCCGGCGCTATAACGGCAAATCAACCTTGACTGAATTCGCGCCAGCCGATGATGTGGAAGTCTGGGGCGCGGCTTCTGATTCGGGAAATATTAAAGCCAAGGTCTTAAAAAACCACTCTATTTATCTGACCAACACCCGAGGCGTATTCGGCAACATTAAATCAATTGACGCAGACAATAATGCTTTTGTCTTTACCTGGAAAGATAAAGATTACAATATCAAAGTGGACGCCAATACCAAAATCATTATTCCGGGAATTAAAGCCAAAGCCGCGCTGGCTTATTTGAAAGTGGGCGACCGGGTGCAAGGCCGGGCGGTTTACAACTCCCTTACTCAGACCTATCTGGCTAAAATGATTGTCGTGGCGCGCCGCGGCGCGATTGATCTTTTGAAAAAGACCGCGAAAATGATCAACAAAACCGGCACGATTTCCAAGATTGAATCCACCACCTTGCCCGCGACCATAGAAGCGACCAAAGGAGGCATTACTTACAAAATCAATATTACGGACAAAACAGTAATAGTGCGCAAGCACTTTGGCAAATCCGATCTTTCCGAATTTAAAGTCGGAGACAAAATCAGGGTGATTGGAAAATTTATCACTCTTGACAAAACAGAGATCAATGCTCAAGTATTGAAAAACAATTCGCTTAAATCATTGGACGAGCTTAAAATAGACACGGATCAAGACGGTATTGCGGACGCGCGGGATGCAAAATTAAACGACCATGACAATGACGGAATAACCGACGATTTGGATGCGGACGATGACAATGACGGGATTTTGGATGTAAATGATAAGAAAAAATTTGACCACGACAATGACGGGATCAAAGACAAAAAAGACAATGACGATGACAATGACGGGATCGCCGATACCAGCGAAGCGGCCGGCAAACAATTTGACCACGACAATGACGGGACCGAGGATATGAAAGACACGGATGATGACAATGACGGAATTTTGGATGTTGACGAACCGTCAAAGGCCTGGGATCATGATAATGATGGAATAAGAGATGATAAAGACAATGATGATGACAATGACGGAATTAAAGACGGAGATGAAGTCAAAGGACAAGAATGGGATCATGATAATGACGGAACAAATGATAATGAAGACGATGATGACGATAATGATAGCGTTAAAGACGATGATGACGAAAAGCCCAATGACAGCGACAATGACGGCACCGAAGACAAAGACGAACAGGACGAACAATAAGGAGTAAAATCGTAAAAAACCCCCTCCGACCTAAGCGTCGGAGGGGGTTTGTTTTTTATCTGGAAAATAGCTACAATATATTTATGGAAACACCCAATATTACCCGCGATCAAGCGTCGCTCACCTATCAGCTTGAAAAAAGAGCGCTTCAAGCGATTGCTAAGCGCTTGCCCGTTTGGGCAAGTCCTGATTTCCTGACGGGCTTAGGCGTTGTCGGCGCGCTGATAATCGGCACATCTTATTTATTGTCAGGAAAAGAGCCGCTTTTTCTCTTGGTTGCGGCCGTAGGATGGGTCGTCCATTGGTTTGGCGATTCGCTGGACGGCACGGTGGCGCGTCTTAGAAAAACAGAGCGGCCGCGCTACGGCCACTATCTGGATCATTTTGTTGATTCGCTGGTCACTTTTTTTATTGTTTTGTGCTTTGCATTTTCCGGATACGGCCAGCCTCTTGTCTGGATACTAGTTCTAATCGGCTATTATCTTATCTCTATTCATTCTTATCTTTTGGCCGCGGTCATAGGCCGACTCAAGCTTTCCTACGGCCTGCTCGGTCCCACGGAAATGCGCATCATTTTCATATTTTTTTCCGTATTTTTATTATTCAACAATCCGGAATTTAAAATTTTAGGAATAAATTTTACAATCGCCGATATTTTAGGAATCGGATTTTTCACCCTTTTTCTAATACTGTTTATTTTTAACGGGATCAAAACCGCCCGCGAGCTTAATGCGCTGGATAAGAAATAAAATAAATCGTTTATTTTGACCTCTTAGCTAAATATTCAATAAGTCCGGAAAGGAATGATTTGGTATGAATGGGCAAAGAAGAATTGGATAAAATATTTTTTGACCGAGTGGAAAATTTTTGGACCAGATTTTGCGAATAGGCCAGAGAGCCGGTTTGTTGGACAATAGCTCTAACTTCATTGATTTGTTTTTTTGAAATATTTTTATTGCCCAGAGCCGATTGGATGATTCGCTTTTGAGAATTATCCGCTCGTTTCAGGGCGCGGAGCATTAAAAGAGTCATTTTGCCTTGGCGCAGATCCGAGCCGATCGGCTTGCCGATTTCTTTTTCATCGCCGAAAAGCCCCAAAACATCGTCTTGGATTTGAAAGGCGATTCCCAATGGCCGGGCAAATTCGCGCAGAGCTTTTATGGCCTGCAGCTTGGCTCCGCCCAAAATCGCCCCGATTGCCAGCGGCCCTTCTATGGTGTAGCTCGCGGTTTTGTAAATTTGCACTTTGAAAATATCGTTTTCTTTCGGGTTATTCTTAAGATCAAGCGCCACATCCAGTATTTCTCCGGCGCCGCATTTGAAAATCATCCGGTTCATTTCATTGAGCGCTTCTAATTTTTGTTCAGCCGGAAAATTTGATTGGGCAAATAATTCATACGCCCAGACCGAGGAAATATCGCCGGCCAAAATCGCCAAAGATTGGCCAAGATGGTTGCGGCGGACGAGCGGCATATTTTTGGACAAGGAACTTGAAAAGCGGCAATGCATTGACGGCCGGCCGCGGCGCAGATCGTCTTGATCAATTATGTCGTCGTGGATTAAAAAATACGAATGGACGAGCTCCATCGCGGCGCCAATATCATAAATCGCCGGATTGAGTTTCCCGCCCCCGGCCAAATATCCTTGTACAGCCAGCGCCGCGCGGATTCTTTTTCCGCCATTGAGCGTCTGATCCGCCAAATATCTTGCGGTTTTTTCAATGATTGGATCAATCTTCCGCGCTTCTCTGATTTTTTGGTCAAAAAAAACTTCCAACCTTTCTTGGATCAGATTTTTGATTTTGGTTATTTCTTGTTTGAACATAGTCTAATAATATCATTATTTTAATTATTTTGGTATAATTGCTCCATTATGCGTTTGTCAAAAGAACAGTTGATTCAAAAAATCAAACAAACTTTAAAGCAAGTCGGGACGAGCCAGATGTCTCAATCGCCTTATGATTTAGGCTGGCTTTTGCGCCTGCCTGCTGGTAGGCATGGCCTGCCTGATCCTAAAAATCCCAAAAAACCGCGCTATCCGCAAATAATTTTTTGGTTGGAAAAACTTCAGCATAAAGACGGCAGCTGGGGAGGCGCTATTCCTTTTGCCCACGATCGGGTGATCTCAACGCTTTCGGTGATCGCGGGCTTGAGCCGCTGGCCGTTGGACAAGATATGGCGCGGCCGAATCGCCAAAGCCATAAAAGCCGTGGAAATTAATTCCAAAAAATTATTAAAAGAACCGGAAGCCACGGTGGCTTTTGAGCTTTTATTTCCCAAGCTTTTAAACGATTGCGAAAAAGCGGGGGTGAAAATAAAAATTCCCGCCAGAGTTTTAAATTATTACTCAAAACTGAAAAAAGAAAAACTGTCAAAATTGCCGATTGAAGCGGCAACTAAACAGCCGACTACTTTGCTGCACGCTTTGGAGGCGCTGGATGATAATATTGATTTTCGTTTGTTTGCAAAATTTCAATCGCCCGGCGGATCTTTCGGATGTTCGCCCGCTTCAACCGCTTTTATGCTCGCCAAAGGCCTGGGCGGCCCAAAAGCCGAGAGATATTTGGACGCTCTGGTTAAAAAGAGGGTGGTGCCGCCTGTTCAACCTATTGATTTATTTGAACGAGCTTGGTGTTTGTTTCCTATATATTTGTTTGGTTTAGAAAATTATTTTTCCCGCGAACTCAAACCGCACATCAAATATTTGCAAAAATATTGGACCGACAATGGCGTTGGCTGGTCAATTGATTTACCGGTGTCGGACCTGGATGATACATCTTTAGTCTTTTATGTTCTTCAAAAAAATAAAAAAAAGCCAAATATTATAGTTTTTAAAAAATTTGAAACAGACAGGGGTTTTGTCTGTTATGAAGGTGAACGATCCGGATCGGCCAGCCACTACATTCATTTGTTTTTTGCCTTATCGACCTGTCAGAACGGCAATAGCCGCATAGCGCGAATGAGGCGAAAAATTATTAACTATCTTTCGCGCGCGCAAACCAATCAAGGATTCTGGAACGACAAATGGCATATATCGCCCTATTACGCCACCTCTCGCGCCATTCTTGCGTTGGCCGGCTACCCGGAAACAGAACCAATGGTTAATAAAGCGACTCAATGGATTTTAAAAACCCAGCATAAAAACGGCTTATGGGGTTTTGGCAAAGGAACGGTTGAAGAAACGGCCTACGCTCTTGCGGCTTTGCATTGCATCAATCAAGATATTAACGGCGAGCTCAAAAAAGCGTTCATTAAAGGGGCGATGGCGCTGCGGCGCAATAAACGAGAAAATTCAGCTCAAATGTGGATTGAAAAATCTTTGTTTGCGCCAACAAATATAAATAAATTTTTTATAATCGGAGCTCGCTTGTTATGAAAAAAATATTCAATGAAACATTAATATTGCGCGAATTGGAAAGACTAATGCCGGCAAAAACCGTTTTACTTTTAAAAAATCTTAGTCAAGCGACATTTCCCCGAAAAAACAGGCGCGCATACCGTTCCCTTCTTTTTTATATTTCAGCGTGGATCATATTTTCTGACAAATTATTCGAATCAAAAAAAATATCCATTGCTCATTTGCGCTTCTTTTCTTCCTATCTGAATGAGCAACTGCGCAATGGTTTTAGAGTCGCTGACCCAAGCGTTATGTGTTATTCTGGAATGCGTTGGCCTTATTTGCTTTTGAAAAATATTTACGCCATAATAAACAAGAGCAAAGCTAATGATAAAATGCTTTATTTATTCAAAAAAGCGGTAAGGCGATTTTTTCAGTCAATGATTAAAGAAAGAAAATTCTCTTTTGAAAAACCTCCCCATTTTGATTATTATGTCAAGAATGGTTGCCAATCCATCGGATCGGGTCCCGCTCTTTACGCTCTCGGCGCGCTGCTTTTTGCGAGGACCTCCCTCTCGTCCCGCGAATTTGATATAATTAAACAATTGGTTCACCGCTCTTCGGTTATTCTTAGGCTGGCCAATGATGTTGGTTCTCGTGAGCGAGAAAAAAAAGCCAAAAAAATAAACAGTCTTGTGATTTTGGCAAATCGGGGTATTGATTTTTTTTCAGCGCGGCGCAATGTTTTGGAGCGCATTTTCAGACATAGACGAATAATTACTAGATACCAACAAACTTCTAACCATAAACTAAGGCCATTCATCCGATCAGCCTGTCGACTGCTTGATTTTAATATTCGGCTATATCTCAAGAGTGATTATTATGATAAAAATTTTTAACAAAAACTCACCTTCAAATGATTTGTCTGCGGGCGGCCAGGAAAAAGACGGACTTCAAGAACAGCGCATAAAAATAATTCAAGAAGTTTCCAGCGCAACTGCCGGCATATTGGACATCGAAAGTATTGTCAAAATAATTCCGGAGATGCTGGTTAAGACGCTAAATTATAAATTCTCCGCCGTCCAATTGCTTAACGAAACAAAAGACAGCCTTATTTTTAAAAATATCAGCGTTCCACCAACGGTGATAAAAATTCTTGATCGGGCGGTAGGCCTTTCCATTTACGAGCTGGGCACGCCCATTAAATCGGAAAACTATCTTGCTCGTTCCTTTCGTAAAAAGAAAATGACTGAGTCTGAAAGATTATATGATTTTGAAAAACCGTTTGTTGGTTATCGCGCCGCAATGCTTATGCAGAAAATTATGCGTATTCATGTCGCGGCGGCCATACCGTTGATAATAAAAAATAAAGGAATTGGCGTCTTATCAATCGGGTCTGGAAAGCCATTGTCCCTGGCGGAGAAAAATTTTTTCCGCACCTTTGCCAATCAGATCGCCATCGCGTTATATAACGCCAAATTGCTGGACGAACAAAAAGCGCAGTACCAAGAGCTCCAGGCCGCTTACAAAAAATTGGAGGAACTGCATAAATTGCAGAGCCTTGATCGGGCCAAGAGCGAATTTATCCGCGTGGCCTCCCATCAATTCCGCACGCCTTTGTCCGGCATCCGCTTTGAAGCCGAGTATATTTTGGAAAAAAGAGAATGGGGCGATTTGGCGGCCAACGAGGCGGTTGACGGGATTATTCTCATCTACGACCGTATCTTATTTTTGATACGCACTCTCAACGACATATTCGATGTTTTGGAAATTGACCAAGGAGAAGCCAAGATAAAAAAAGAGGAAACTTCATTCGCGGAAACGGTGAAAGACGCGGAAAGCGTTATTCGTCAGCCTTTTGTCTATACGCAAAACACTAAAAAATTTATCATTGACATTGAGTCAGTCAAACAGCCGATCTTAATTGATCGAGAGAAAGTAAAAAGAATTTTAATCATCCTTTTGACCAATGCTTTTGTTTTTACGAACAAAGACGGAGAAATTTTATTACAGGCGAAAATAAAGGGCAAAGGGAATAATCGCGCGCTCAATATTTTAATAAGCGACAACGGCATCGGCATACCGGCGGCGGAAAGAAACAAGGTGTTTGAAAAATTTTACCGCGCTTCCAATGCCTCGCGCGCCGTTCCCAATGGGACCGGCCTGGGGCTTTTTATTGTTAAAACTTTCGTGCAAATGCACGGCGGAGATATTGTTATCAAGGACGCGAAAGGCAAGGGAACGATATTTGACATCTCTTTGCCCGTTTAAGTTTCAGATGGCTTGATTTTTTTGAAATTTTTTGATATAATGACAGTAATATATGACAAAGTCAGTGACCATTGATGATATTTTTAAAGAATGCATAAAGAAAAACGCGTCCGATGTCCATTTGGTGGTCGGACGGCCGCCGGTCTTTAGAATTGACGGGAATCTTTTATTGCAGGATAAATTTCCGGTTTTGGACGAAGCTCTGGCTAAAGAATTGGTGTTTTCCGCTCTTTCCAAAGGACAGCAGGAAAAATTCAATCTGGAAAAAGAGATTGATCTTTCTTACGACATAGAAAATATGGGGCGTTTCCGCATCAATTGCTATTGGGAAAGGCGGAATACGGCTATGGCCGCCAGGCTAATACCCACATCTTTGCCTACAATGGAAGAATTGATGCTCCCGCAAGTCGTGTATTCTCTTTCTCGGCTTCATCAAGGATTGGTCTTGGTGACCGGGCCGACCGGTTGCGGAAAATCAACCACCTTGGCTTCAATAATCAATCAGATCAATGATGAACGGAGCGTAAATATCATTACTTTGGAAGATCCGATTGAATTTTTGCATTATTCCAAAAAAAGCATAATAAGCCAACGGCAACTGGCCGATGATATGCTGTCTTTTCCGGATGCTTTAAAATACATCGTGCGCCAGGACCCCAATGTGATTTTAGTCGGCGAAATGCGCGATCTGGATACCATTGCTACCACCATCACTCTTGCCGAAACCGGACACTTGGTGCTGGCCACCCTCCATACTTTATCCGCCAGCCAGACCATAGACCGCATCATTGATGTTTTCCCGCCGCACCAGCAAAATCAGGTCCGTTTGCAATTGTCTTTGTCTTTGCGCGGCATTATTTCCCAGCAGCTTTTGCCGAAAACGGGCGGCGGACGCGTCTCATCGCGCGAAATTCTGATCAATAATCCGGCCGTGGCCAATCTCATCCGCGAAAACAAAATTCCCCAGATCAAATCAATAATCCAGACTTCAATGGCCGAAGGAATGGTGACGATGGATAATTCTCTAAAAGCATTGGCGACCCAAGGATTAATTTCCAAAGAAACGGCCCTGATGTACGCGACTTCCAAACAGATGATTGATTAAAAAAACTCCCCAGCCTTTCGGCGGCAGACATTATGCTTGTCTGCCTGCCCGCCGGCAGGTGGGGAGGTTTTTTATATGTACATTTTATTTTTAGCGAAATGCGTCCTAATTTTTTAGCGCGTCTTTCAATGTTTTACCGGCTTTGAATTTAGGCACTGTGACGGCCGGAATTTGGATTTTTTCTTGCGGTTTTTGCGGGTTGACACCCATTCTGGCCTCGCGCCGTTTTGAGGAAAAAGTTCCAAAACCGGTGATG
>Ga0209541_10007646_pt1 | contig 18097 bp, 23 predicted proteins | sample RifCSPlowO2_01_FD_184027 | JGI IMG/M metagenome (GOLD analysis project Ga0209541, IMG submission 184027) | Groundwater microbial communities from Rifle, Colorado - Rifle CSP2_plank lowO2_0.1 (SPAdes) (version 2) | ecosystem: Environmental > Aquatic > Deep subsurface > Groundwater | place... | reverse complement strand
AAAAACAAAACATTTTTAAGCAATATCCCTAATTCAAGCTGTGATGAAAATCGGCATAGACACAAAAGAGGACTCGCATGAAGAGATAAAAAAAGTGATAAAAATGCTCCAGAATCTTGTTGGAGAGCATCAAGAGGAGATATTTACAAACCAGCAAACTTCAGAGCAGATCAGTGCAGAGCCAGAGCCTTCAAGCGTATTCTCAAGCATTTTTAACGATCCGCCATCGCAAAATCAACAGGCTCAAGAGCCGCAATCCGCAGGCCACTCGGATGAGGCAAATGCAAGTAAAGAAGAATCAGAGTCTACAGAAGACTTATTCGCTGAATTATTTAGTGAAGAAGACTTAAAAAAGATGGAGCAGTCGGATGTTAAAAAAGAGGATGATGAGGATGAAGGGGCTTATAAGCAGAAGAGCAAAAGGCCAAACATAGAACTTTATTAAATCTCTATTATTTTCCCTTTCTTTCCAACATTTATGACCTTTGTTTTTCCTATCATTTCTTCTATGCCCTCTGCCTCATGGACATGGCTGCATAAAAGTATGTCTGGCTTGAAAGTGTCTATAGCCTTCTTAACGCCCCCGCTGCCCGGGAAGATGGATGTAAATTTTTCCATCAAAGAGCCAGTAGGATGCACATGAGTAACTAAAATTTTTTTCTTCGCATCTTTTATCCTGTCATACCCTTTTTTTATCAATTCAAATATTTCGTCCTCGCCAAGCTGGAACATCCCAATGTTTGCGCCGCCGCACCCGAATAGCCCCACATCCCTGTATTTTATGGAATATCCATGCAGGTTTATTGCGCCATAAAGCTCGGCCAGAAAATCCGCGGTTGCGACAGTCTCGTGGTTTCCAGGTATCAGAATGACTTTCTTTTGCTTCTTGACAAATGGGCCTATAATGCCTTCAGTTGATGCTTCCGCATAAGTCAAATCCCCGCAGAGAACCACCAAGTCAATATTCTCCTTCTCTGCCTGCTCTGCTAGAGCCTTAGCTTGGGAAGTGTCGCCATGTATATCTCCAGCTGCGAGAATCCTGAGTTTTCTTTTATTGCTTGTTTCCATGTTGCTAGTAAAAATTTATCTCTCTATAATTTTCACTGTATCTGTCAGATCAATTATCTTGCTCGGATTCCCCTCTTTTTCTCCCTCGTAAAGCGCAAAATCAACTCCCCCCTGTATAGAATGGTCTAAATCCTCTAGAGAGGTCATGTAATCTTCGCTGCTCCTGTTAACCGAAGTTGTGACAACTGGAACATTTACATCAGCAACAACAGTTCTTATCCAGTGGTTAGGCATTCTAATGCCCAATGTCTTTAGCCCAAGATTAACCTCTTTAGCAACACATCTTCCTTTTAGCTTAAGGATTAAAGTATATGGTCCGGGCAATCGGTTGAGCCATTCTTCACCTTCTTTTGTTACAACACAATTGCTGTGAATCCATTCTAATGAAGGCGCAATCACAGAAAACGGATTTTTCGCTCTGGATTTAAGCTGCCTGAGCTTTTTAACAGAACCTGAGTTTTGCGCATTGCAGCCAAGGCCGTAAATTGTATCAGTTGGATGTATAAATACAGAGCCGCTTATTATTGCGTCTAGTATTGATGCCCTCTCAAGATTAAACTCCTCATAATTTAAAATTCGCATAGAGCAAAGGAAAAGAAAAGAGTATTTATAGTTTGTGCTGGTTAAAGCAGAATTATCTTAGGTAGCCAATCATAAATCCTTCTTCTTCACTGCTTATTTCATCGTCCTCTAGATAGCCACCTAAGTAGTTCTCATTGTAAAAATGCTCTTCATCGTGCTCATCATACTCTTCTTCAAACAATCCTGCCATAAATCACCTCTCATCACAGCAACAAACCTTTTATAATTTCACTTCCGCCACTATAGGGTGCTTCGGCCACTGCACTGTGCATCGAAGCTTTTCAACTGCTTGTTTGTCCTTATTGTTAACTCTTTGATTTGCTTCAAAAACAAATTTTCAATAAACTCGTTGCTTAGTTCCATTTTAGTTCGCCTCCGATTGATTTTTTATCGCCATCTGCTAATTCCCATCATTTTCATGAAATTAAAGCAGGAAATGGGGGTGAAAAGAGGGAACCATTGTATTTCCCTTGTTTTCCTGCTAGAACAAGATATGTATGAATTAGTTTAAATAGTTCACACTACTGAATGTCCAGTGTCCAGTGCTTTTGGATAGACATACTATTTGCGTCCAACAATTAATTTCAATATAGAAAAAGCTTTCATAAAATATATAAAAAATCAGAATAAACAAATAGTTATGAGATGTATTTGCCTAATAGTTTCAGGCCGAGTTCAAGGAGTGTTTTTTAGAGACAATACAAGAAAAAGAGCGATAGAGCTAGGATTAAACGGCTATGCTAAAAACCTGCTAGATGGGAATGTTGAAGTTGTCGCTGAAGGGGATGAGAATAAAATAAAAGAGCTAATTGAATTTATTAGAAAAGGGCCTGGAATTGCTAAAGTCACAGATATAAAAATGCAGCATAAAGAATTGGGAAATTTTAAAAAATTTGAAATTATGTATTGAGATTTTTTCAAAGTTATACTCAAAAATCTGTCAGCTTTCTTTCAGAATTATGCCTTACAATCGTAGTGTTCCCTTCTTCTCCGCCTTCTGTCTTCTCTACAGTTATAAACTTATTTTTTTGCAGCCTGTCTATTTTTCTTTGGAAGGTTTTATAGACAAGGCTGCCGCCATTATTTTGGTATATTCTAAACAACTCGCCTATTTTTTTCCCCGAATTGCTCTTCACAAGCTCCAAAATAAGCTGATCGTCTGACGCTAAGCCGCTTGGCTTCTTTATCATAAACTCGTCAATCTTATTTAGAGCTTGCTGTGCATGCTCCAGAATTATTTTTCTTGAAGACTTATCCTCGGCTATTCTGCCTGCTTCTTTCATCAGATACAGGCCTGCCCTTATGTCAAGCAAGTCTGCTGTTTTCTTGGCTATCAGCTCAAAAGCATCATTATTCCAAACATTAGGATAAAAAGCATACTCTATTCTCTGCTTTAGGATTCCAAGCGTTTCATCATAGTTGTATGGCTTAAACTCAATAATTTCTGCCATAAGCCTTGACTTTATCCTATCATCCATATCAATAATCCATTCCTTGTAGTTTGTTATTAGTATTATTGACTTTCTGTATACTTCCTCTAGGGCCATGTAGATGAAATCATAGTCTTCCAGCTTGTCTACCTCATCTAAAATAAAAACAACTGATTTTTTGTTAAGAGCCTGCTTAACCCATCTGAATAGCTCTTCTGTCTTTTTGTTCTGGACAAACTTAAAATCCATTAAATCGCATATCTCAAGAACTATTTTATAAGTTGTGTTTCTCTGCCAGCAGTTTATATAAATTGGTATTATTTCTTCTGTCTCTTCTTCTATCTCGTTTGTTATGTGCTTGCATGCAACTGTCTTTCCTATGCCTTGCTGGCCAAAAATAAAGCCATTCTTCCCGCTCTTCTCCTGAAATAATGGCCTTATCCAGCCTGCAATAAGCCTCTGCTCCTTCTCCCTGTAAGGAACGAGCTTAGGCTGGAAAGAGTAGTCCAAAGCGACATCATTCTTAAATAAAGTCTCGCTGCTTCCTAAAATGCTCTTGAATAAATCCCCCATATTGGAATAATTAATTTAAAGGTTTATATAATTTTTGTTATCCAATACTTTTATAAACATTACATTCATATCAGGAAAAAATTTCAGCCTAAATGCTGGAATGTTTTCATTCAAAATGCTGAGCGAACAACTAAAGAGCATATTTTTGGCTAATAAAGACCCTTTTACAGACATACTTGGCCAAGAAAGCCCAAAGCAAGGCCTAAAATCGGCTTTGCTTATGAATAGGCACACCATTATAGTTGGCGCTCCAGGCATTGGAAAGACGACTTTGGCAAAGAATATTGCAAAGCTGCTGCCTGAAATTCGCGTTATTGAAGGGTGCAATTACCACTGCACGCCGGAATATATAGTCTGCCCTTCATGCAAGCAAAGCAAAAGCCATAAGACTGCAAAGCTGCACGGCCTAAAAAGGTTTGTCAGAATACAGGGCTCTCCTGACTTGACTGTTGAGGACTTGCTCGGAGACATAGACCCAATCAAAGCGCTTAAATTTGGCCCTTTGAGCTTTGAGGCTTTTACTCCTGGAAAAATTTTCAAGGCAAATAACGGCGTTTTATTTTTTGATGAGCTGAACAGATGCCCTGAAAAGCTGCAAAATGCGTTGCTGCAGGTTCTTGAAGAGAGAAAAGCTACTATCGGCTCTTATGACATTGACTTTGACATAAACTTTGTTTTTATAGGCACAATGAATCCAGAAGACACATCAACAGAAAAGCTGAGCGACGTGCTGCTTGACAGGTTTGACATGATATTCATGGATTACCCTGAAAGCCTTGATATTGAAAAACAGATAATTCTAGCTAAAGGCGGAAAGCTGGCAGAAGTAAGCGATGAATTGCTTAATTTGATGGCCTATTTTGTGAGGCTGCTGAGAAAAGATGAAAAGCTGGAGAAGAAGCCGAGTGTCAGGGCATCGATCGGGCTATATGAAAGGTCACAATCAAATGCTCTGCTTAAAGGCAGAAAAAGCGTGCAGTTTGAAGACATAAAGGACGTGCTTGTTTCCGTATTATCGCACAGAATAAGGCTAAAGCCAAGCGTAAGATACCTAGAAAGCATAGAGAGCTATATCAAAGAGCAGTTTCATAATAATATAGAGGTTACTAAGTGGCAAAACCACATGGAAGAAGAGCAAAAGCCTGGTGATTACCGGTAGCGAAAAGCTTGAAATTAAGGAGTTCAGCAAAGCTGAAGAGCTAAGCGGAAAGCTGACATTCCAGCAGCTTGAAGACAAGTTCATGCATTCTGTTCTTGAAAACGACAAGAAAACAATAGACAGCGGCAAGCTTATAAGCGATGCAATAAACCAAGGTATGAGTTCTTTCAGCCCTGACTTGATGTTCGAGCAGCTTGTCAAGAGTTATACAATTGCAAAACATGTATACGGCGAATCTATCATAAGGCTTGTTTCAGGCTACGAGCCGGATTACGTAAAAAAGAATATAGGGATTCCAGAATTCCAAAGAGAGTTGAAAGAGAATATCCAGCAAAAGATTGACGAGCTTAAGCAAGAAGGAATGTTAAATCGGGATGATTCCTTGTCAGAAAAGGGCATCGAGCTTGCTTCTTTGGTTCTATATTTTGAGGAGCTTGACAAAATAGTCCCAAAAGGGATTGTTGGAGAGAAAATAAGCAAAAAATCGTTTATTTATGGGGAAAAAGAAGACTCAAGGATATATAAAAAAGGCGACAGATACAGGGACATTGCATTAAAAAAATCTGTCAAGCTTGCTATTAGGCGCGGCCATGCTAATTTTGACAGCAAAGACCTGCAAGTTTTTGAGAAGCAAAGCAAGGGCAAAACTTATGTCATATACGCGCTCGATGCTTCAGGCTCAATGAAGGGAAAGAAAATTGAAGCATGCAAAAAAGCCGGCATAGCGCTTGCTTACAAAGCAATAAGCGAGAGGGATAAGGTCGGGCTTATTGTTTTCGGTTCTGAAGTAAAGGAGTTTGTAGAGCCAACATCTGACTTTACACTGCTGCTTAAAGAAATAACAAAAATAAAAGCCTCAAAAGAAACGGACATTATTTCTACACTTCAGAAAGCAATTGAGCTGTTCCCTAATGAGAGGATAACGAAGCATTTGATACTGATGACAGATGCTTTGCCAACAATAGGGAATGAGCCTGAAAAGCTGACTCTTGAAGAAACTTCAATTGCAAGAAGCAAGGGCATAACAATATCCATTATTGGCATAAACCTAAATGAAAAAGGAAAAATGCTTGCAGAGAAGATAGCAGAGATTGGCCAAGGAAGACTTTATGTTATCAGGAACTTAGAGAACATTGATAAGATTGTGCTGGAGGATTATTATAGTACCATCTAAATTTACGGATTTTATTTACTCTCATTTATATACCTATCACTCGCATATGAATCAAAATAAGGTTCAACTGTACCACCTATAATTCTTGTTAGGTCGGTTAAAACCTTACTACCTTGAGAGAGGTAATTCATCTTTATTGGTATATGAATTTGTGGTGTTAATCTCCCTTCTTTTTCTTCTACCTCAATAGTATAAACCCTCCCTAAAGTTCTGTAAAACCCCGCTCCAACGTTTATTACTTTAATGTCTGCTCTTAATGGAGAGTTAGTTTTGATTCTATCTAACTCTAAGATACTGTCTACATATCCATTTACTATCCAACCTATCTCTCTTAGATCCTGAACTAGGACTCTTTCGTCAATAAATGGAAACATAATCAGGTTGTAACGCCCTATTTTTTAAAAATCTTTCCAATTTCTTAATCTATGGGTAGTTATAATCACATTTAAATATGGCTTAAGCATCCAATGAAATATGAGGATTTTAGCCTTTACAGACATTCACGGCTCTCTGCCTGCATTGAAGAGGATAGAGCAGAAAGTAAAAGCCAACAAGCCGGACTTGCTGGTTTGTGCAGGAGATATATCAATTTTTGAGCATGGAATTGTTAAGATATTCAGGCAGTTAAATAAAATAAGCAAGCAAGTTATAATTGTTCACGGCAACCATGAAAGCATCGGCACTTTCATAAAATTTTCAAAAATTTTCAAAAATATTGTTTTTATTCACAAAAGAGGCCTTACAATTGATAATGTGCTGTTTCTAGGCTATGGCGGGGGCGGCTTTTCTGTTATGGACAAGGACTTTGAAAAAATAGCGCAAGAAAGATTCAAAAAAATAATTAAAAGCAGTCAAGATAAAAAAATAATTCTTGTGACACATGCCCCACCGTATAAAACTATGCTTGATAAGCTAGTTGGTGGACACTGCGGCAATAAGTCCATAAGGAATTTTATTGAAAAGAGCAAAATTGACTTAGTCATTTGCGGGCATCTGCATGAAAATTTTGGGAAAGAAGATAAAATAAAAAACACGAAAGTAATAAATCCTGGGCCGTTTGGAAAGGTTATAAAGTTATAATCTTAAGTAATAGCTGACTTTGAATGGAGCCTCTACGTTCCTTTAGAGCCAAAACAGAAAAAAATGCTTCAGGCTTTGGGTGTATAGTGGCGGAAGTAAATAATTGAGCATAAATAATCCGCCGCTATATCAGTCGGACACAACTATTTTTGATTAATTATTTGTGTCCGACATTATAGTGTATAAAAACTAGGGAAAAGTTAGGTAATTAAAATAAAAAAATGTGGCTCTTGCGAGCCACCGATTGCCTTCATATTAAAAACGTTGGGGGTGGTTTTCTAATGAAGGCAAAGAAACAATCTCACCACAAAGACTAAAGAGGTGATTATGAGCTTTGTCTGTTTGCTAATGGACTAATTCAATTCCCAAGTCTTGGCTGACAGCAATTGCCTCTTTTGAAGGCTTTGAGTGGTCAATCTTGCCAAGCACCCATGGGCTCTTAACTCCTGTAATTATTGTCATAACTGTAATCCTTCCTTTCATATCGTCAACGACTCTCGCGCCCCAGATAACATTTGCGTCATCATCCAAGCTTTCTGTAACTAACTCGCCTATTCGGTTTATGTCATCAAGTGTCATATCAGGGCCGCCTGCGACATGAATTAAAGCGCCAATAGCTCCTCTGTAATCCACTTCCAGCAACGGGTTTGCAAGAGCTCCTTTTACAGCCTCTTCGACCCTATTGTTAGTGTCTGACGAGCCTACGCCAATAACAGCAACCCCGCCATTTTGCATAATTGCCTTTACATCTGCATAATCCAGATTAACAAGTGATGGAATAGCAATGGTTTCTACTATCCCTTTTATCATAGTTGCTACTAGCTCATTAGCAACTGCAAATGCCTGCTGTATTGGCAAATTTCCTGCAATTTGAACTAGCCTATTGTTGTCAATCACAATAACTGTATCAGAGACTTGCCTTAGCTGATGCAAACCAAATTCTGCTTTGTCAACTCTGGCCCTTTCAATCTTAAAAGGCATTGTAACAGAGCCAATTACAATAGAGCCTATGTCTTTTGCAAGCTGCGCCACAACAGGAGCAGCGCCTGTTCCAGTGCCACCTCCCATTCCAGCGCAAACAAATACCATATCAGCGCCTTTTAGAGAAGACTTTAATTCTTGCAAAGACTCTTTTGCTGCCTCTGCCCCTTTTTCTGGAAAGCCGCCACAGCCAAGTCCCCTAGTTACACCTTTTCCAATTAAGAACTTCCGATCAGCATCAATAACGCCAAGATGTTGCTTGTCAGTGTTACATGCGATTATTTCAGCTCCTTTAATACCTTTCTTATAGAGCCATCCAACCATATTGTTGCCAGCTCCGCCAACACCCAAAACTTTTATGTTCGCATGCCCTACTTCAAAATTTAAGCTTGCGTCTACAGCTTGGTTTAATGTCCCTTCAACTCCCGAATCCATTTTTATCCCCCCTTCTCCCTAGCTTAGTGGTTTTTTATAATATATTTTACAATATAAATTTCCATTTAGCGAAATATTTATATTGCTCTTCTTATTTAACCCTTTTAGAATTAGTTTGTGCCAACAAGCTGATTTAATTGCGTTTTATAGTTTTTCTCGTACTAAAAAACTACAATTTCCAAATCAAGATTATTTTAAGCCACTTTTCGCCAAAAAAGTTGCTTTAATCGAGTTTTTCGCCAAAAAAACTCATATTTAATCTTTCTTGAATTTTAGTTTGAATATAATATTAATTTATAAATATTTCTGGCTTTAAAAATATATTTTAAATAATATAATTATAAAACCAAAACTTTATATATCATAATCAACTCTTTTTTAGTAGGGGGTTTTATGATTAAGCTTGGTATTTTATCGTCTACAAGAGGAACAGATGTCCAGGCTATAATTGACGCCATAAACTCCAAAAAGATTAATGCTGCTATTTCTGTCGTTATAAGCAATAAGAAAGATGCTTTTGCTTTGGAAAGGGCTAAAAGGCATGGTATAACTGCTGTTTTTATTGATGCATCTAATAAAGATAGAGAATGTTATGATAAAGAAGCAGCAAAAGAGCTTGATAAGAGTAATGTAGACTTGATTTTGCTAATCGGCTATATGAGGATTTTAAGCCCATGGTTTGTAAGGAAGTACAAAGACAAAATAATAAATATACACCCAAGCTTATTGCCTGCTTTTGCTGGCGGCATGGATAAAGATGTTCATAAAGAAGTGCTTGAGCATGGATGCAAAATTACCGGGTGCACCTTGCATTTTGTCAATGAAAGTCTTGACGCAGGCCCAATCATAATGCAGAAAGCGGTTGAGATTGACAATGATGAAACTGCGGACTCTCTAAAAGAAAAAGTCCAGAAAGCTGAGCAGGAGATACTTGTAAGGGCTATAGCTCTTTTTGAGAAAGAAAAAATAAAGATTGATGGAAGAAAGGTAAGGATAGATGAATATATACTAAAAAATGACTAATCAACAATTACCGCAGCAAGCAATTTGGTGGAAAGATAAAAAACTATTATTGGGGATATTTGTTGTATTTTTAAGCATAATCCTCGGGTTATATGGAAAAGCATTATTTATTATTAAATTCTATAAGCCAGTTTACTTATTAACGGGATTATCTATCTGGGCTTTTAGCTGGATTCTATTGTTTTTTGGTATTTTTTTGATTGGCAAGGAGACAGTAAGAATGATAAAAACGCGAATACATAATAAGCTGGAGAAGACAGTCAAGGGAACATACCGATATGCAAAAGAACTGCCTAAAAGGGGAATTAATAAGTTCACAAAAACTTCGAGAATAATTGTCGGAAAAATAAGGCATTGAAAATGGCCAATACAGCTTTAATATCAGTATCAAACAAAGAAGGCATTGTTGATTTTGCAAGGAAATTATCTGAGCTTGATTTTAGAATAATATCCACAGGCAATACCGCTAAGCTGCTACAAAGCAATAAAATAAATACTGTCCAAATTTCAGAAGTTACGCAGTTTCCAGAAATGCTGGATGGCCGCATTAAATCAATCCATCCAAGAATATTTGCCGGAATTTTGGCTGATAGGAAAATAAAAAAACATGTCCAAGAACTGAAAAAACAGCGAATAAATGCAATTGACCTGGTGGTTGTGAATTTTTATCCATTTGAAGAGGCTGCCAAAAGAAATGCAAAATTAAGCGAGGCTATAGAGAACATTGACATAGGCGGGCCTTCTTTGGTTAGGGCAGCTGCAAAAAACCACCAAAGCACCTTAGTTGTTGTTGATCCAAAAGATTATGTGTGGATTATTGGCAAATTAAAAAACAAAAAAGTAACTTCAAATGATAGGATGCGCTTGGCTGCAAAAGCATATGCGTATACAGCAAGATATGACTCAATAATAAACAACTATCTTAATAATCTGCTAAACGACAAGTTTCCTGACATTCTTAACCTCACCTATAAGAAAATACAGGATTTAAGGTATGGTGAAAACCCTTATCAAACTGCGTCTTTCTACATGGATCTTTTTGTAAATGAAAATTGTGTATCAAACGCAAAGCAGCTTCGGGGAAAGGAGCTTTCTTTTAACAATATAATTGATATTGATGCGGCATTTGAGATGGTTAAAGACTTTGAAAAGCCAACCGCTGCCGTAATCAAGCATACAAATCCATGCGGCGCTGCTTCCGCCTTAACAATAGAAGAAGCTTATAAAAAAGCCCATAAAACAGACCCTAAGTCAGCTTTTGGCAGCATTGTAGCATTAAATAGGAACTGCAATGCTAAAACTGCTGAATTGATGAGGCCATTGTTTATCGAAGTTGTTGTCTGCCCCAAGTTTGATGATAGCTCGTTGGAAATATTAAAAGAAAAGAAAAATCTTAGGCTGCTTGAGACAGGGAATATAACTAGCGATGAAAATTGCTATGACCTAAAAAAAGTATGCGGCGGACTGCTTTTGCAGAATAAGTACCATCCTAAACTTGTTGATAGCGAGCTAAAGTTTGTTTCAAAAAGAAAGCCTACAAAAGACGAGATAAGTTCTTTGATTTTTGCATGGAAAGTAAACAAGCACGTCAAGTCAAACTCGATTGTATTAGCGAAAGACAATGTTACTGTAGGAATCGGAGCTGGCCAGATGTCAAGAGTTGATGCTGTCAAATTGGCCGTGATGAAATCAGAAGGTAAGAGTCAAGGCTCTGTTATGAGCTCTGATGCGTTTTTTCCATTCAGAGATGGGGTTGACGAAGCGGCAAAAGCTGGAGTTACAGCTATAATCCAGCCAGGCGGCTCAATAAGGGATGCAGAAGTTATTGATGCGGCTAATGAAAATAGTATAGCTATGGTTTTTACTGGTATAAGGTTGTTTAAGCATTGAGAACAAACCTTATAAACTGTAAACAACCCATTATCTTTATGCTCAGCGAAGAATTGCAAAAAGAGATATATTTCCCTTATTCTAAAATACGGGATATACAGTCCGATATGGTTTTTGATGTTTACAATGCACTAAAAAACAAGAAGCATATCATAATGCATGCTCCTACAGGAATTGGAAAAACTGCTGCAGCGCTAGCGCCAGCTTTGTCATTTGCTGTTAAGCAAAACCTGACGATTTTCTTTTTGACTTCCAGGCAGACACAGCATAAAATCGTTGTAGATACTCTAAAGCAAATAAAGCAGAAATTTAGTATAGATTTTGATTGTGTTGATATAATAGGCAAGAAATGGATGTGCCTTCAAAATGGCGTTGAGGCAATGCCCTCAGGCTCGTTTCACGACTATTGCAAATCATTAAGGGACGAAGGAAACTGCGAGTTTTACTTGAATACAAGGAAGCCAAACAATCAAGCAACGATTGATGCGCAACAATCGATAGAATACTTAAGAATGAGCGGACCTTGCCACGTAAATGAATTCGTAAAAGAAGGCAAAAAAAGAACAATATGCCCTTACGAGCTGGCGACTTTAGTGGCTAGCAGCGCAAAAGTCATAATTGCTGATTATTATTACATCTTCAATCAAGGCATACGGAACTCTTTTCTAGTTAAGACAAAGAAAGAACTTGGAGCTAGCATTGTAATAGTTGATGAGGCCCATAATCTGCCGACAAGAATTCGCGAGCTTCTGACACAAAAAATGTCCAGTTTAGCAGTTGAAGGCGCAAAAAAAGAAGCAAGAAAATATGGATATGAAGATGTAGTTAGAATCATTGAGTTGGTTGAAAATGCTCTTTTTAAATTAGCCAAGGATGTCGAAAATGAGGCTGTCACAAGCAAAAATGCCTTTTTCGATGAAGTATCAAAAGGCAAAAGTTATGATGAAATAATAAATGAGCTTTTGTTTGTTGGCCAAGATATAATGGACAAGCAAAAAAGAAGCTTTGTTTTGAGCATTGCAAAATTTATGGAAGCATGGCTTGGCACAGATAAAGGCTTTGGAAGAATAATCTCAAAAACAACTGATAAGAGGCTTAAGGTAGAATTAGCTTACAGGTGTTTGGATCCTTCAGTTGCAGCAAGGGAAATAATTGAAAGAAGCTACGCGACTGTGCTAATGTCAGGAACACTTATCCCTACTTCAATGTACAAAGACATTTTGGGATTTAACAGTGACATTATTGAAAAAGAATACAAAAGCCCATTTCCCAAGAAGAACAGGCTTAATTTGATAATACCGAAAACCACAACGAGGTTTGTGCAAAGAAGCCATAAGCAATTTGAAGATATAGCCAAAGTTTGCAGTGAAATCTCAGATGCAATAAATGGCAATATGGCAATATTTTTTCCAAGCTACGATTTAATGCAGAACATATCTGTGTATTTTAGCAAAGAAACTAGTAAGCCTATTTTTATGGAAAAGCAAGGCATGAGCAAAGAAGAGAAAGAAGGGCTTTTAAGTGCTTTTAAAAGCCATAAATCAAAAGGTGCTGTGCTTTTTGGCATTTCTACGGGCTCATTTGGTGAAGGAATTGATTTGCCAGATGTGCTTAAGGCAGTAGTTATTGTGGGATTACCATTACAAAAGCTTAATGTAGAAGCCAAACTCCTCATTGAATATTATGATGATAAATTCGGAAAAGGGTTTGAGTATGGCTACATTCTTCCTGCAGTTACAAAATGCTTGCAAAATGCAGGCAGGTGTATACGCTCAGAAACTGATAAAGGCGCAATTATTTTTCTTGATGAAAGGTATGCATGGCAGAATTATTATCAGTGCTTTCCCGAAGAATGGAAGATTGAAGTTGAGGAAGATTACATCCATGTCTTAAGGGAATTTATTAATAGATAGAAGATTAAAAATTTTTAATATACTTTTTTCTATACTAGGATATAAAAACAAAATATTTATATAGTTGTAGTATTTACTACCTAAAATGGTTATTTTGTTCGACAGGTTTAACCTACCTGAAGACGTTTATGAAGTAATTTTTGCGACAAAGCAGCAGATAATTGTTGCTAAGCTGCTTATAGAAATGATGAAGGAGAACGGCGGAGAGATTGGCAAAACAGAGATGTCTTTGTTCGCAACCAAGCTTCATGAAGGTAATTTAATAACTGATTTGATAGATGAACCTCCGTATAGAGGCAAGAAAGTTAAGGTAAGCTATAACAAAAGGCAGTTTTATGACAGAATACTAACACCTATGAAAAGCATGGGATTAATTGATTACGACCTTTACAAAAAAACTTACAGGATAAGCGATAAGTTTAACAAGGATTTGCAGCACATTGGCTTGACATGGATACGCGAAATGAGAAAGTCACCGAAGTCAGTAGTAAGATGATGAGGCGAAACAAAAACAATTAAGCTCTTCAATTTGGCCCCAAACTATTTCTTTTCAACCACCCCCATATAAAAAGAATGAGGGGCCAAATCCTTTAAAAATTTATGTTGGAACTAAGCAAACTAAAAGGCGAACAGCTTAAGCTGGCTAAAAAGATTATAATAAAGGATTCTTTTGACAAGCTTGAGTTAATTGGCGGAGCGGAGCAATCTTATACAAATTATAATCTAATCTCCGCTATTACTGTTTGTGATTATAAAACAATGGAGATAATAGAAAAGTCTTTTGCTGTTGTAAAGGTTAAGGTGCCCTATATTAGCGGATTTTTAGCATATAGGGAAGGCCAAGCAATTTCAGAAGCTTATTCAAAGCTTGAGAGCAAGCCTGATGTTATGCTTTTTAAGGGCAATGGTATATTGCACCCGAGAGGATGCGGACTTGCCTCCCATATAGGCGTGATTCTCGACCAAGCTTCTATTGGCATTGCAAACCATTTACTTGCTGGAGAAGTAAGAGGCAATAAAGTTTATGTTGATAAAGAGTTGAGAGGAGAAATAGTTATTACAAAGGAGCATTCAAAACCTGTTTATGTAAGCCCCGGACACAAGGTAAGCTTAAAAACAAGCGTTGAAATTGTCAAGAAGTGCGTGCGGTTGCCGCATAAGATGCCTGAGCCATTGCATCTTGCACATAGGTATTCTAGAGAAATACTGGAGGAAGTTTCCAGTGGAGCAATAACAGTTTAGCATGAAGGGATTAATTATAACTTCAAAGGGAATAGAAGATACAGCATGCATTGAGGTTAAGGAAATAATTAACACTAACTGCAAAGCTGAGCAGGGATGCGCTCTTTTTGAGTTTAATGATATTAAAGATATTTGTTTATTATGCTACAAGTCTCAAACTGCCAGCAGAGTTTTATTATTGATTAATAATTTTCGTTTTGAGAATTTTTTTGAAGAATTTGAAAAATCCATTGATAATTCAAAACTTGGCGAGTGGGTTCATGACAAAATGCAGTTTAAGGTTGAGTGTATGAGGATTGGCACACATGAATTTAAAAGTACAGATGTTGAAGCAAAAGCAGGCCAGATTATCATAAATAACTCAAAAAAGAGGGATGTAAAAGTAAACATAAAAGATTACGAAACCATATTTTTCGTCTATATATTTGATAATAAATGCTATTTTGGAGTTGATTTCGCAGGATTTGAACTTAATAAGAGAAACTATAAGATTTTTCTTCATCCAAACTCTTTGAGGGGGCCTATTGCTTACTCTTTGATTAGGGATAGCGGATTTCAAAAGAAAGAGCGTATGCTGGATCCTTTTTCAAGAGATGGGGTTACTGCTATAGAGTCTGCCCTTTATGCAGCTGACTTTCCAGTTAACTACTATAACAAGGAGAAGTTTGCTTTTCTAAAGCTGAAACTGGGGATAGATTTTGGCAAGATGTTCAAATCTTGCGATACTAAAATAAAAAAGACAAAGCTACACATATATAATTACGATCATCTCTTCAAGTATGTTGATTACTCAAAGAAGAACGCGAAGATTGCGGGCGTTGACAAGCAAGTAACCTTCAGCAGGGTTGAGTTAGAGTGGCTTGATATAAAATTCAAGGAAGGAAGCTTAGACAGAATAATATCAAATCCACCCACTCCAAAAGATAACTCTCTTGATAAGATTTATAACGAGTTTTTTTATCAAAGTGCTTACATTCTAAAGAAGGGCGGTACGCTTGCATTAATCTCAAAAACACCAGACTTTGTTAAAAGGCATGCTGAAAGGCACAACTTTGCTCTCTTAAAGGAAAAAGAAGTTTGGAGCAGTCAACAATTGCTGACAATACTTGTCTTTGAAAACAGATAATTTTATATACACACTTTCTATACTATATGATGGCAGGGTTTGTACTTAGCTTCGGTGTTGGTTATGTGAGCAAGTGAAAGCAAGTTTGCGTAATCCATTGAGGAAAGTCCACCCACCTTTATAAAACCACTCACGGAAGTGAGTTCTGGAGACAGAAGGCAACCACTCAGAAACGAGACCGCTGTAAACAAGAATGATGTTGAGAAGGCTTTCGCGAGGGAGCTGAGAGCTGCATGCGATGCATATGGCTATAACCAACTGACATTTTTATAAGCATGGGTGAAACGGTGAGCCCTGGTTGGTGCAAGTCAATGAATGCCAAAAAAGATAAGGCATTCGAGTACGCTTAGTTTAATGCTAAGGCAGGCTATCGCAATTTATTTAATTGCACAAAGGGCCTGACAAAAGGTGGCTTATTCACGCCCTGCCTTATAATTTAAACTACTTTACAACTAAAAATGGCACAGAATAAAATATCAATGCCCAGCGGAATGGGCGGATTAGTAAGGTATTTTGATGAATACAAAAGCAAAATCAAGTTCAAGCCCGGGCATATAATTGTGCTTAGCGTTATTGTTATCTTTCTTATGACAATACTCTATGCTTATGGCAGCAGGATGCTCGGCATAAGGTGAATAACCTATGTTTCCAGGAATTAATCCACGTGAAATGCAGAAAGCAATGAAGAGGCTAGGCATCAGGCAGGAGGAGATTGATGCTAATCTCGTCATAATAAAAACACATGGCGGGGACATAATAATCAAAAATCCCCAGGTGAGCAGGGTTAATATGATGGGGCAGGAGACATTCCAGATTGTAGGGAATGTGGCCGAGGCTCAGGAAGATGACACTCAAGAGATAAGCGAGGAAGATATTGCTACTGTTATGGGGCAGATAAGCTGCTCAAGAGAAGAGGCATTAGATGCTTTGGAAGGGAGTAAAGGTAATTTGGCAGAGGCTATATTAAGATTACAAAAGAAGTAGTTCTTTGATGGTTTATGAAAGAGTCTTTTGATCAAGCAATTCAGGAATTGAAGAGAGTTGACCATTTATTCTGGGTTAGCCTCAAATACACAAGAACAGTGGATGTCATAAAGCATGTCATTGAAAGGCTTATAAACTGCATTGGCTTTGGGCTAGAGGCTTTGCTAAAATACGCGAAAGAGAAAAATCTTGCAACACACATACCCGTAAATGCAGGATTAAGGTGTGATTTGCTCAAAAAAACATATCCTGAGAATCTGGAGCTGGCAGATTATATTAATTTTTATTCGAGATTGAGGAAGCTGAGCAAGGCAGAGTATACCCGAAGGGAAGAATTTAGAAGGCATGTTACAATGATTGCAACAATAGACAAGGGAGAGGTTGTTGAGGTTAACATTGACTCTTTGAAGGAGGATTATGAAAAAACAAAGAATTTCATTGCTTTTGTTAAAAAAATAATTGACGAAGAGAAGGAAGAGCATTGATGGAGAACTTAATAAAAAGGCTTGAAAAAAGAGGCTGGGGCAAAGAAGAGATAATAAAAGCAATGGATATTATAAACTCTTCAAAGCACAACAGAAGCAGAAAAGCGATGATTTTTGACAAGCAGATATACTATATTTTGCTGGCAATAATAGCTGTAGCAAATTTTGCAATTTCCATTGCGCTTATACCAATTTTGATGGCATTGGAAGGGTATGCCCTTTATTTTATAATAATTATACTAGGAATTGCTTTTGGCTTCATGTTCGAACTTGTGATAAGGAGCATAGAGCATCTAGAAAGGGCACATCACGAGTTCTTGGCAATTTTAATTCCGCTGATTGCATTGGCAAATGCCCTTACTATTTCAAAAATATCTAACAATATAGGCAGTATGGTCGGATTAAAAAATTTTCATGAGCCTTTGACAATTGCCTTGATTTATTCTGGCTCATTTGTGCTGCCTTATATCATCTATAGGTTTATTTTAAAGGTAGGCTATTACACAAAGGGATAATATTATTTTTTAAAATCTAATGCTGCGGAATTTATGCAATACCTTAGGCCAGTTGGCTTTGGCCCGTCGTTAAACATATGCCCAAGATGGCCTTTGCATTCTTTGCATAACACTTCTGTCCTTTTCATTCCGTGAGTGGAGTCTTCTTTTTCTTCTACACTATCTTTCGATTTTGGCGCGTAAAAGCTTGGCCAGCCTGTCCCTGAATCAAATTTCGCATCTGAAGAAAACAATTCAGCGCCACAGCCTGCACAGGCGTAAGTGCCTTTTTCCTTATTGTGTAGAAGTTTTCCGGTGAATGGTATTTCCGTGCCTTTCTCCCTTAATATATGATGCTGTTGCGGCTTAAGCTTCTTTCTCCATTCCTTTTCTGATTTTAATATCCATTTCATTTTTATACAATAATAATAATAATAATAATGAATAAAGGGCGGTAA
>Ga0209541_10007645_pt1 | contig 18097 bp, 20 predicted proteins | sample RifCSPlowO2_01_FD_184027 | JGI IMG/M metagenome (GOLD analysis project Ga0209541, IMG submission 184027) | Groundwater microbial communities from Rifle, Colorado - Rifle CSP2_plank lowO2_0.1 (SPAdes) (version 2) | ecosystem: Environmental > Aquatic > Deep subsurface > Groundwater | place... | reverse complement strand
TGTCTGGGGGCTGATCCACTACTCGCTACTTCTTCTATCCTTTTTTGTCAACAAAAAAATCTTCTTAATTCTAGCTTTCTGGGGTTTTTTGTTTTCCGGCTATTTAATGTATCTCCAACTAGGCATCATTGGCGCGCTGTGCCTCTATTGCACGCTTTCAGCTTTAAATAGTGTAATTATTTTTGTAATTTCTCAGGCTATTTTTGTCCGCGAGCGCAAAGAGCTAATTATCTGGTCGGATAAATTTTTGTACAAAAATTTGATCAAACACATTCTTTTTCTGACCAAACCCGATTTTATTCACGAAGCCATGCTTAACCTGGGCCAATTTGCAGGTAACTCACAACTTGTTAAAAAAACTTTTGACTATAAATACAAATATCAAGACCGTGCCCTGAAACAAAAAGTCGCCGGCATTACTTTTGAAAACCCAATGGGATTGGCGGCCGGCTTTGACTATGAGGGCAAGTTAACCCAAGTGCTCCCCAGTCTTGGTTTTGGTTTTCAAACTGTCGGGACAGTCACTAATATGCCCTATGAGGGCAATCCCCCGCCGCGGCTCGGCCGCCTACCCAAGTCAAAATCGTTAATGGTTAATAAAGGTTTTAAAAGCAGTGGGGCCAAGAGCGTGGCCCAAAAACTTAGCCAGTTAAATTTTGAAATTCCGGTTGGCATCTCCATCGGCAGAACCAACTCCCCGCTTTTGAAAACTCAAAAAGACTCTGTTGCTGATATTGTTGAAGCCTTCAAAACATTTGAAGCATTTGGCGTCAAAAACAGCTACTACGAATTAAACATCAGCTGCCCTAATTTAATCCATGATGCAGGGATTGATTTTTACTCTCCCAAAAATCTTGAAGAGCTGCTGACCACCATTGATAAGTTAAAGATAAAAAAGCCCATATTTATCAAAATGCCGATTGAAAAAACCGATCGGGAAGTCCTGGCCATGCTTGCCGTTATTGCCAAACACGGCCCTTCCGGAGTCATTTTTGGCAACTTACAAAAAGACCGAAAACACAAGTCTTTAGTCAAAAATGAAGTAAAAAAATTCCCCGTAGGAAACTTCTCCGGTAAGCCAACTTGGGAAAGATCCAACGAGCTAATAAGTTTGGCTTACAAACACTATAAAGACAGATTGGTAATTATTGGCTGTGGTGGAGTTTTCTCCGCTGAAGACGCTTACGAAAAAATCAAACGCGGGGCAACTTTAGTGCAGTTTATTACCGGTATGATTTTTGAAGGCCCCCAACTGGCCACTCAAATAAATCTTGGTTTAACTAGTCTTCTGGTCAAAGATGGACTTAAAAACATTTCCGAAGCAGTAGGAATGTACCATAATCCCTTCGGGGGACTGCGTGGCACACTAAAACACTACAAAAATCCTTACAAACCAGTAGGGTTAGGTGACTGGGAAGCTTTGAAATAAGAAACTGTAATCATAATAATGGACGTGGAATCTCAACAAAAAAGCGAAGATAGACCAGGAGAAATCGCACTTGGCAACACACAAATCAGTCTGGCTGACATGCCAGTAGTGGTTGATGAGGGATTGGTTAGCCACATTGACCCAACGATATATCCATCCGAGTTTGAAGTCTGGCAATTCAAGTCTCATGGAGAAGAATACGTTTACAAGATAATGAAAGGTAGACGACAAAAAGAATTAGGAACTGCCCACTCAGCAGCCACCCAAAAGAAACAGCTTTACGAACAGCTAAAAAAGTATTTTGGTGATTATCTACTAGGTTCTCATTTCATTATAGGCATGGACAACAATGGAAAAGAGAAATTAGTAATCATTCAGCCAAAATTTCAGGGGAGAATAGTGAGGATGGACCAATTTGGAAAAGCAGACTCCGAAACTTCAAAAGTATCTCGGCAGGTGGATAAATTGGTGAAAAAATTGTCGCAAGCCGCGAATGACCCGCAGTTGACTAATTTTCCCGGATTTGTAAAAGATGTAGATGGCAATGAAATGTTTAGCCTCGGTAACATGCTGGCTTCTGCCGATGGCACGGTAAGAATTATCGACTGGTAGCACCTGTTGCGGTTGTCTTCTTATTACTCCAAATAATCTTGCAGTTTCTTTCGTCTTGAGGGGTGCTTTAGCTTTCTCAAGGCTTTGGCTTCGATTTGTCTGATCCGTTCCCGGGTAACTCCAAAAACTCTCCCTACTTCCTCCAGTGTCATTTGCTTGCCTCCCTCCAGGCCAAATCTCAGCTTCAAAACCCTGGCCTCGCGGTCCGAAAGAGTTTCCAAAACGTCATCCAGGTGATCCTTCAGAAGTTGCTTACTTGCCTGATCCACGGGGGAAAGCTGAGATTCATCCGGAATAAAGTCTCCCAAGAAGCTTTCTCCATCTTCTCCCACCGGGGTTTCCAAACTGGTCACTTCCTGGGCGATTTTGAAGATTTCCCTTACCCGATCTCCATCCAATTCCAACTCCTCGCCAATTTCCTCAGCGGTTGGTTCCCGGCCCAACTCCTGCATCAGTCTGCGGCTGGTGCGGTAGAGTTTATTGATCGTCTCCACCATATGCACCGGAATTCTGATAGTTCTGGCCTGGTCTGCTATTGCCCGGGTGATGGCTTGCCTTATCCACCAAGTGGCGTAGGTGGAAAATTTGAAGCCCCTTCTCCAGTCGTATTTCTCAACTGCACGAATCAGGCCCTGGTTGCCCTCCTGAATAAGGTCCAGTAGCGAAAGGCCCCGGCCAATGTATTTTTTGGCAATTGAAACCACCAATCTGAGGTTGCTTTCCGTTAATTTGTCTTTGGCTTTTTTGTCTTTGGTTTCGTAGCGCTTGGCCAGCTCGACCTCATCCTCAGCCATCAAAAGTGGCACTTTTCCGATTTCTCGTAAGTACTGCCTAACCGGGTCGGTTGACTCCACGCCTTCCAATTTGGAAAGAACCTCAATTTCCCGCTCCAGCTGTTTCTGGCTTTTGTCCGGGTCTTCAAATTCGTCAATACTTACCGATTCAAAAACGTCGATGCCTTCCTCGAGAAGAATTTCATAAAGCTCGTCTAACTCCTCAATCCTGTCTTCCGCATCGGGGAAAACGGCCAAGATTTCGTCCTGGGTCAAAAAGCCTTGATCTTTAGCTTTTTGAACTAATTCATGAGTTACTTTCCTAATCATGGGGTGTACCAAGGCCTATTATACTGCCAAATCGGTAATTTTGCGAGAAATTTCATCAAATTCTCGAACCACTTGATTAAGCTCCTTCCCGCTTCCCTCCCGCTCGAGTCTGGTAATCTGTCTTTTGACTTCATCGCGCTTCTCCCTGAGTACCAATTCAATCAGCTCCCGTTTAACTATCTCCAGCTCACGAGTTATTTTGTCCTGATCGTCCTCTTCCTCGGACAGTACAATTTCACCAAAACCTGCTTTAAGTTCAGCCGGAAGACTATCTGCAAATTTTTTGATGTCAAACTCAGTTTTTTTAAGAAACTCAGCAAGCTTCTCAACAATTCTTTGCACCACGGGGGTGGCAAGATACGCTTTCGTCTCTTTGGTAAGAATTTTCTTGGGATCAAGATAAACTGCCAAACCGAGAAGTCGCTCTTCCAAAAGCTGCCGGCGGCCTTTTTGTGTGTTCTCAACTTTCTCGCCGCCAACCGGGGGGGTTATTTTTTTTGAAGAAGAATATTTTTCCACTTGGCTTGCTACCGCCTCCGAGTCCACTCCCAGTTTGCCAGCCACTTCCCCAACGTAGTGGCTCTGAACTATTTTGTCGGATATCCCCGCCAGAATCGGCACAATCTCCCGACTGACCCTTGATTTGCCCTCTCCGGAGCGAGTATCGTGGGCCGCAAGAACTGAACTTATTATCCAGTCCCAGGCGGGAACGGCAGCCTTCAGAGTCGTCTTTAACCCCTCCGGGTTGGCCCGAGCCGCGTCGTCGGGGTCCTTGTAGTCAGTAAGAACACAGATCCTTACCTCCAGGCCCTCCCTTTCCGCAACTTCAATGCCTCTTCTGGCTGCTTCTTGGCCAGCGAAGTCACTGTCCAGGGCAAAAATGACTGCTTCAGTCATCCTGGCGAGAATCTTAGCCTGACCAGAAGTTAAGGCAGAGCCCTTAATGGCAACAACATTTTTTATTCCTCGCAGCCACGGACTGATTAAATCAAGCTCACCCTCAACAACAATGGCCATTTTGGCCCTTTTGATGTCCCTCCGAGTGACGTTTAGACCATAGAGCACACTGCTTTTGTCGTAAACCAGCGTTTGGGGTGAATTGATGTATTTGGCAATATCTTCTCTCGCTCCAGGCATGATTCTCCCCGCTAAGGCCACCGCGTTGCCTCGGTGGTCAAAAAGAGGAAAGATTATTCGCCCCGCGAATCGATCGTAAAATCCGTCCCCACCTCGGCCAACCAATCCCGCTTTAATCAAATCTTCGACCTTGAGCTTCTTGTCCTCAACTAAAAACTTGGACAGGGCTTTGCGATTTTGCGGGGCAAAGCCAAGCATGAAAGTCTCAATTGCCTCACCAGAGAGCTTTCTTTCTTTTTTCAGGTATTCCAGAGCTTTTTTGCCGGAAGTATGATTTGTCAAAACCCAGTGATAAAACTTGGCGGCCAAAAGATTCGCTTCATAAAGACTGTCTTTTTCACTTCTTAATTGGGGAGATCGGGGTGTGAGTTTGACGCCACCACGATCAGCCAAAAACTTTAAGGTTTCGTAAAATTCCATGCCCTCGTGTTTTTCCAGAAAACTAATTACGTCTCCGGACTCACCACAGCCAAAACACTTGAAAATTTGCAGTTCCGGGGAGACCATAAAACTCGGAGTTTTTTCAGAATGGAAAGGGCACAATCCCCTGAAGTTCCTACCGGCTTTTTTTAAAGCAACGTGCTCCCCGATAATGGAAACAATGTCGGTTTTTTGCTTGACCTTTTCAACGTCATCCATTCTAAGGGAGATTCTATCACAACCACCGAATATAAGCTGAAGAACTTAACCGGTGGCTCTGAGTGGTGCTTTCGTAAATCCTTCTAACCTGTAAACCAAAACCGGATCGACACAAATTAAACTCCTTTTTAGGCTGTCATACGCCTCAGTAATTTCACCTTTAGAAAAAAGTTTTTGGATATTTTTTCTAACTCCTCTTTGAACTATCCAATTCCGAAAGACAAACTCATAGTCCCAAAACGGCTCGCCCACATCCAGAATTACATCGACTATAGAACCGCCATCAGCCGTCCAAAAAGGCCAATAGTCATTGGTTAGGCCAGGCACTTCCCGACATCCTTTTGTTCCAAGATATTTTTGCAAGCACTGGTGCAGCCCCACCTCCAGAGCCATTATTTCATTCCGGAGATCTTCCCGAAAACTTTTAGGGAGGGATGTATTATCAAAAAACCACTTTAGATCATATGATTTTTCAAACTGGAAAAATACCGAGTGATCTGTTGCACCCAAAGGTTGAACCAAGCCAAAACCTCTTTCTTGAAAAGCTGGTTTGACATAGTTAAACATCTCAACAATTTCCCACCCAAGCATTTTCGTTCCCGGTTTCCCATTCAACCTTTTCTCAACGGCAAAATGTAGATTTTTGCCCGAAAGCCATTGGATCAGAGAATCCGCATCACTTATTTTTCTTACAGATCCTTCTGAACCTTTGCCTAAAGAAAAAATCCCAGACACTAAACTCCTTTCTGCAACCCCCTCGATAATTCGCCCTCTATCTTCCAAGCCTCGTAGGATTTCTCTTCCTAAAGGAGTAATAACTGCCTGACTAGAAACTTCCCCCAAAAGTAGACTCTCCACCTTTTGGTTAGGAAAGATAAACCAAAGGTTGCGGAATCTGTCTCGTTTAACTTCTAGTAAGGGGGTTGTTGCCTCAAATGTACGCTCCATGATAAAGGGCGGGAGTTTATAATCTTAAACTTGCGGTAGGGACAGGATTCGAACCTGCGTAGCCTTGCGGCTCACGCTTTCCAAGCGTGCCCGTTTGTCCACTCCGGCACCCTACCAAAAATTATTTTTCTCTTAAAATCTCCTTGCCTTCGTCGGTTTTGCGTAAGGTTCGCAGCTCTTCCCTGGCCGTTTTGATGATCGCTCTGTCCCGTTTGCTTTTCAGTTTCCTCACCGCCCCGGCATAATCAAACCACTCCATTTGATTAAAGCCAATTAACTCACCGGCTTCATCCCGATACTTCATCAAATAGAAAATGTATCTTAAAGGAACCGTTTTTCCGTTCACTACCGTACTGCCACCAAACCGACCTGCTTCGGCCATGACCTGGGCCCGCATCCCGCCCATCTCCTGCATCGTCCGGATGGCGGCTCGGACCGATGATTCAACCCGTCGGACATTGGCAGTGGGTAACTCCCAATCTGAATTTTCATCCTTTTTAACCACGAGCCAACGCTCAATGTTTTTGTTTTTTTGGAATACCACCATTCCCGTTATTAGTACCAATTTATCTTTTATATTTATATTCATATCTTGTGCTTGGCGGCGGGTACAGGATTTGAACCTGTGAAGGGGTTGCCCCCTCGAGTTTTCGAAACTCGTGCAATTGGCCACTATGCGAACCCGCCCCGCTTCTAGTGCGCCCGACAGGAATCGAACCTGTATCAGAGATTCCGCAAACCTCCATTCTGTCCGTTGAACTACGGGCGCCCGTTTATTTATTGCCCGGTAATCTACTACCCAACCAATTAGCGACACGGTCTAAACCGGAGGCAGGAACCTCTTCGTGGGTCAGGTATTTTTCCACGGCTTTCTGGATTTGGGTTTTTTGGTTCGGGTCAACTACCACTTCCAACCTGCCGGGGAAAACAGCCGTTTCAATCACCAAAAGTTGGCTGTCAAACCTTTTGGTAAACCAGAATCTACCCATTACTCCCCAATCGGTTCGTCTGGCAGCAATTTTTATTCCCCTAGTTGTAATTGTATAGCTGATTTTTTCCGGCTCAACCGTGGACAAAACGTAGAAAAGAAAGACCAGTGAAATTATAAGTATCACCGGCAAAAATCCTTCTACTAAAAATAAGATGAGTCCAAAAATACCCGCTATCGCAACTACGGTTATGTAAAAGTCCCTGTCTCGCCTTTTAAAAGGTCTGGCCGGGGCAGTCCATTCAACCAATGTTTTTTCAGCTTCCTGCTTGCCTCGACCCGCGTTTGGCGAGGCGGGCTCTCTTTGTTGAGCAGCTTGATCGGGCATCGAGTGTATTATATCAGATTTCAAGAAAACCCTGAATTTTTGATTCAGGGATGAATTGGACCTGATATATCTTCCTCCCCTAAGGGCAAAGCCGAGCTCGAAAGAGCGAGGAGGAAAATATACCTGATTTTGGTATAATATGTCAGCTTGGAGGTGTCGCATAGTGGCCTAGTGCAGCGGGTTGCTAACCCGCGCCCCGCAAGGGGCTCGTGAGTTCGAATCTCACCACCTCCGCTTAGGGAGGGTGGGCAGGACGGTAATGCGCGAGTCTTGAAAACTCGTGGGCGAAAGCCCTAACAGGTTCGACCCCTGTACCCTCCGCTGTGGATGCAAATACTGCCATAGGAGTTTTTGGGGCGCTTGTAGCTCAAGGCCGGGCAGTCAAACCGACTTTCGAAAAGCCTTTGTCCAAAGTTAAAACCTCATCAATTTTTAAATCTTTAACAAAAGCCACTACCGCCGCGTCGGTAAAAGAGAGTTTGTGTTCCTTAAATTTTTCGAAATAATGCCAGGCTTTGGCAAAAACGGCTCGATCCGTCCACAGGATTAGAATCTCACCATTTTTTTCCGCTTTTTCAACATATTCTTTAAAAAACTTAGCAACACGAAACTGGTCTGAAGTAATCAGCCTGGTCAAAGTCTCGTCAATAACATAATCGCTGGTAAAAAATTTACTCCCGGCCTCGGCTTCCCTGTCCAAACAGTCAGCAACTAGCGCGTGATAACGCTCTTTACTGATTAAGTATTCGATCCAAGCACTGGTGTCAATAAAAATTCTTTTGGAGTTTGCCATAAATCAAGAAAGATAAATTTCATCAACCCTCAAGCCTAAGTCAGTTGTTCTGCCTTTAAATGCACCGCGCATCTGACGCAAAACGCTCTTTTCTGGCTTATCCCTCTGAAGCAAAACGGCAGTCTGGCCATAATTTAGAGCCACAGCACTAACTAGGTCTCTGATTACTTGAGATCTATTTATCCTAATTTGACTGACCATTTCGTCAACCAATTCAACATTATCCGGATCGAGATAAACCTGAACTCTGTTTAGATTTCCAGCCATGGTGTATACACCATATCATAGCTAGCTGGCGATTGTCAAGCCGTAAACGCGCCCCACGCCAGCGGCAATCAAAACTTTCTTCATTTCCCTGATAGTTGATCCGGTGGTAGCAACGTCGTCAAAGACGATTAATGACTGATTGTTAATGATTAATAGTTGATGATTCTTGTTAATTTCAAAAACGCCGGAGAGATTTGAGAGACGTTCGGCGCGGGTTTTGGTTTCCACTTGTGGCTTGGTTTTTTGGATACGAACAACGAAATCAGGAGCAAAAGCCCAGCCCATTTTTGCAGCAATTGCCTTACCTAAAACTTCGGCTTGATTAAAGCCCCGCTCGCGCAGACGGGATTTGTGCAAAGGAACAGGAACCAGAATAGGGTTTAGGGTATGGGGACTAGGGATTAGCTTTTCAGCCGCAAGGTCAGATAACTCTTCAACCAAATCAGTAACAAATTTATATTTGAGTTTCAGAATTGCTTGGCGAATCACTCCCTCATATTTCCAAATTGAAAAAACACCCTGATACCACCCACCCAGCCTGGCTTTCCTGACGCAATCCGCACACATATACTTGCCACCCCACCCACACTCCAAGCATTTTTTGGGAAACACTAGGTCAAATACCACCTTTAGTTTAAAATATACCAAATGAAGGTTGTTAATAGGCGCGCGAGATTTGATTATGAATTTATCGAAAGACATGAGGCGGGCATTGTGTTAACCGGTGCCGAGGTTAAGGCGGTGCGGGCTAAAAAAGTCAATATCAGCCAAGCTCATGCCAGGATAATTAATGGGGAAATGTATCTTATCAATGCCAATTTTAACGGAGAGAACATTGAAAATCCGACCAGAACCAAAAAACTATTATTGCACAGAAAAGAAATTGAATCGTTGGAAACCAAAATCAAAGCCAAAAAGTTGACTCTCGTGCCTGTTTCATTGTATACTACGAGGCGTTTGGTTAAGGTTGAAATAGCCTTAGCCAAAGCTAAACGCAAGCACGAAAAGCGCGAGAAAATCAAGAAAAAGGATATCGAGCGCGAAATTGAAAGAGAATTAAAATAATGGGGACGTACCGGATTCGACGAATAGCTCTTTTAAAAAATTGCAAGCCGAGCTTGAAAACTCGTTAAACTTTCAAAAAATACAAAAGCAGTAAAAAACACTGCTCTTGCTTTTAGCGTCTTTGCGGACGAATCTGGCTTCGGCCAGCCCGCTCTCGCATTAGCCGCTTAAGCGAGTGTTCACCAAATTGCTTCTCGACCGATTTGGCTGGGCATAAACCCGTCGGGATTAGGTCAATAATTAGTGACTAATGATTACTGACCGAAACTAACCAGTCTTACTCAAAAGTTTTTTGTTAATTTTTTAACTTTTGAGAAAAATACAAAATTAAATAAGCTTGTAGATATTTTTTAGATGACTTTTACGGACGCGGGTTCAACTCCCGCCGTCTCCACAAATTACCTTGCCGCTGAGCAAGGTTTTATAAAGAGGGACAGCTTGCCTTTTCATTTATCTACACTATCGTTATCAATTCCAGATTAGGACTTGACTATACTGTGGTGTTGTATTTACAATACAATTGTAGTAATAATACAACGACGTAGAGAAAGGGGGTGAAACTGTTAAAATGCCAAAATCTGCCTTTGGAAACTACCTAAGAGAAAAGAGACTTGAGAAAAATTTAACTCTCAGAATGTTTTGTGAGAGATATGGTTTCGATACAGCGTATATCAGCAGGCTTGAGAACAACAAAATTACTCCTCCATCTAAGCAAAAATTGATTGTCGTAGCTGAAGCACTGGAAATACCAAGAGAAACAAAAGAATGGACTACTTTTTTCGATCTAGCCTATATGGCAAGAAATGAATTTCCTTCCGATATTGCACAAGGTGCTAGAGAAGTAATAACAATTCTGCCAGCCTTTTTGAGAACAAAAGATGGTAAACGGGTTAGTAACGAAAAAGTAGAAAAATTAATTAAATTTTTAGAATCTGACGGTACAGAGTAGTAAAGAGTAGTAAATAGTTATCCTCAATGAAATCATCTACTCATCCTCAGGTCTTGAGTTATGAACAAATCAGAGATCTCTCTGAAAGAATTTTGAATGATCTTCATTCAGATCTTTCTTTGCCTATTCCAATTGAAGAAATAGTTGAACTTAAACTGAGCATTCAGTTAAATACAGTTATAAATCTCAAGGAAAATTTTGACATTGATGGTTTTATTCACACCAACTTTAAGGAAATCACACTTGACGATGACATGTTTAATCGTTTCGAAGAAAGGTCAAGATTTACCATAGCTCATGAACTGGGACACAAATATTTACATCAAGACATCTACAATAAGTTCAATATAAAAGATAAAGAAAGCTACACAACCTTTCAAAACTCAGTACCAGAAGATGATCAAAAATGGCTTGAAAATCAAGCAAACATTTTTGCAGCATGTTTGTTAGTACCAACAACTGAATTGAAAGAAGAATTTAAGAAAGCGATGAACGAAAAGAACAGTACTTTTTTTGAAGCAGATTATGCTCTACCCCATCTGGAAGGATTACCATCAGTTTTTAAAGTTTCATCAGCTGTTATTTATCGAAGGCTTCAAAAAGAAGGTCTACTTTCAACAAAGTAAATAAATTGTTCTATTTCAGCAATAGTTGAAACGTTCTTTTTACAGGTGCTTAAGCTCCAGCCAGTAGAGCTTGTCACCGGTCAGAAGAATTAATTTTTCTTGCGGTTCTGAAACCACAATTTCTTTGGTTTGCCCAATTTGGTCACTAATGTATTGCGCTTTGTAATCCCCTGCTTTGGTCAGGACCACAACCCGAGAATTTGCAGAATCCAAAACATATAAATATTCGCTCTCGTCACTGGTAAAAATATCACTTGCTCCTTCAATCCCGCTCTCTAATCCTTTGACGGCAAAGCTATCTTGCTTGCCCAGGGAGAACTTGGAAATCACACCGGAGTTTTCCAGAACCCAAATCGATCCGTCAATCGCCAGTGCTTTTGCTGAGGATAAATCCGGGGTAACACCAGCGCCAAACCACTCGCTTCCCTCACCAAATTCCCCCGCTGACGAACCGCCGTATCTCCAAACCTTTGAAGTTGCTTTGTCCAAGACATACATGTTGTTTGTATAGGCAGCGATTAAAACATCCCCTTCCCAGTCATTTTTAATGGCCAGTTTAATGTCACCATCTATCTCGCTTATTCCAAAACTATCCAACACAAAGTTGCGATCGGCGTAGATTGCAATCGTCTTTGGGCTTGAGAGCTCATCCGGCCCCGCGATTACATTTGTCTTTTTGGTATCCACTCCAATGCTGACAATTTTTTTGCCGTTTTTATCCAAAACCAGCATTCTGGCATCAGACAAGGCAACCTCATCTCCAGAAAGACCGCTTGAAACCAGCTCCAAGTCCAAGAAAATCTCCGAGTCAGTTTCATAGATCCCGGCGACCTCTCCCATTTTCTCTTGGATTTTCCCAATTAGATCTTCCAGTTGGGGATCTTTAATTCCTTCGGCCCTGAGTCCGTCCGCCGTGTTTTTGGCTGAAAGCACTAACTCCCGGGCCCTGGCCGGATTTAGCTCAACCAGGCTTTGGGCTTCATCGAGCTGATGCGTGGCTTCTTGTATCCTTGATTCGTACCGACTTTTAATGATGTTCGTGCGCCTTTGCCAAACACCAAAACCAATACTGACGACAAGAATCACCAAGAGAGTAATTCCGACGGTTACCGCAACTTGTTTCTTTTTTTCTTCCTCCAGATCCTTCATATCAGACCGAACTACAATTCGTCTTCTGGGCATAATCTCAAGTATTCGATCAATTTTTTTAACCAGATTTTCTTTGAAACTCCTCTTCCCTTTCATCCGCAGTCCTTGGTCATCTTCCTTTTTGCCGCCGGCTAAGATTGGTATTGTCTGACCGCCCTCAAATTTAACCACCACTGCGGCCGTTGCCCCCGAGGCCTGAGAGTGGACGGCTGGCCCCAGAGCGTCCACAACCGCTTGGGGTTGGCCAGTCTCTAAACTCTCAATTAATTGAGATTGGGAAACGTGGCCAAAAAATTCGCTTGTTCCCAAAACAAAAACATCCCCTTCTTGAGGAAAGCCGGAGGCAGAAACGTTTTTGCCCTCACGGCTTTCTAAAATTTTGGCCAGTGATCCACCCCGCGACAGGTGTGCTTGCGCCCCACCCCCGACAGCTGCGTAAACCACATCATCAACTAGTCCCAACGCGCCAACTTCGACTCTGCCAAACTCTTGGGTAAACTCTGTTAATATCTTGTCTACTCCTTGTTTTAGGGCATTAAAAGCCGAAAGCTCCAGGTCGCCAAAATATTCTTCATGTAGGCGAGTCAAAATCTCCCTGCCAAGGGTCACCGTCGTTAATTGCCTGCCCTCAGAAAACTCGCCGGTGACGGCAATAACAGCAATGAGTCTGCCTCGCTTCCGCTTTTTTTCATCGTCGTCTGGAGTAAAATCATGTACCTGGGACCAGCCCGTAGCGTCAGCTGTCCCCGTTAGCTTTGCGGATGAAATATCGTACTTTCTCACCTTAAAGAACCATCAGCGCGAAAATAAAAATCCCGATTGCAAACAACAGGTGTGCCAGGGAAATTAATCTTATCGGCAACTCAAAACCCACCTCCAGAGTTTTGACCATAATTGCCACCTGCCGGACAATGACAAAGGCAAAAATTATGTAAACCCCCAGGCCAAACAAAGCAAATATTTTAGCCACCGACCAAACCGTAGCGCTTGATGCCAACATTTACCGCACTCTCCCTTCTATTTTTTCTTGCTCCTCCTCGACCCGCAGTTCCCTTAGGATTCTGGCCACACGGTCGGGTTTGGGCACGGCTTGCAACTCGATTTGGGGAATCTCGGCCGCGGTTTGAATAATAATGTCGCCGTAATTAAAAACCGCCCGGACCGCCCCCCCGAGGCGCACGGTCACGTCTTGAATTTGGTCAATATTGGCATCGGTAATTTCCCGGTAAATGAGATTGACAAAATCAACGTCAAAAACCCGCTCGTCGGTAATGATGTTGACATTAAAATACCAAGAGAGAAAATTCTCAAAAATAAAAGCCGTGGTAATCATGTACCAACCGATAACGGAAATCAGTTGAAAATTCTCCGGTAAAAAAGCAAGGATCGGAAAGAATTTCAAAACCGACGGGGCAAAAAGCAAGGCAATACTAACAATAATCCAACCAAGATTGGTAATCGGGTGACGGCGCAAAATCAAAATCACTTCTTCTTCCGGATCTTTATTGACGAAATCGGCCTTCCGGGGATAGTACATAAAAGCCGCTAGCGGGCTGTAGGGATATTTTTTATGGACTTTGTGTTTGTGAGTTACGTGCAGTAAAGGTTTTTTGACGGGTTTGTGTTCGGAAATATATATATCCGGCATGATCACATTATAGCCTACAGCTTCTCGACATTAAAGAGTGGGCCGACGATCTGGATATTGGCGGGAGCGCGAAGGTTGAAATAGCTTTTGAATTCACTGGCTGAAAAACTTTGCCCATCAACAGAAACTGTTGAAGCTTGGCCGGAAGAAAAATCCGCAGAGACAGAAATGCTACTCACACTATTAAGGGGTGTAATGTTTCTTGCCTGCAGCTCTTGTTTTACTTTCCCGGCATCCCACGTGCTGGGTATTTCTTTATCGGTCTGGTAAAGGTGTTCAGAAGTAGATGGGTCAGCTTTGGCAAGCAGCAAAACATTAACGATATCGGCCACCTCATCGGCCTTTAGCCAAGCGGATTTGTTGTATTGACTTCTGAAACCTTGAGCCGCGTAAAAACAAGGCGATTCGCGGTCATAAGCCAGTGATTGCAGGTCGCCAAAGCCACTCACTCCTCCGGTTGTGTCGCGCATCCTTTTGGTGTAGGAGGTTGAAGTCGCCCAGACGTCACCAGAATTAAACAAGTAACCTCCGGCAGTTGAAGCGTACCAGGCTTTAATCGGGCTGCCGCCGGACACCATCACTTTTCCGGCTGTCGCCTGCACGGCTTGTGCCCAAGCGCCGGTTTTGGGCGGTTGCTTGTAAACTTGGCACGCTTGAGTCGTACAAATAGTGCCGGCCCCGTTATTGGTATAGGCTAGGGCATAGCTGCGCGCGGCAATGGCCTGGGCTTTGAGGGCCTCCATTGGCCAGCTCTCGGGCATCTCGTAAATTCCCAACAAATAGGTCTCCAGGGGCATGGCGCCGTAACCGCTGACTGTGATGTTAATATTGGGGCGAGTTTCAAAGGCAAAATTGTCAAAATAGGCTTGGAGAATTTGGTCTGCTGATTGGCCTGCTTTGGCTCGGCCATACGCCCCGTACTGATTCATGCCCACCCGGTGGGGGATGCCATAGGTAAAAAAGGCAAATGCTGGGCTAAAACCCGGGTTTAATTTGCGGTCGTCGGTACAATACAAGGGTCCGGCTCCGAGAGTAGCCGGTAAATTAAGACTCCCCAGCTTAAGGGCCAGAAATTGCTCCTGTTTTGCGGTCAGTGTGGCAATGTAGGCCTCAACCTTGGCCACTTCTCCTGCCAGAAAATCAACCTGCCCGGAGAGCTTGGCTTTGGAGGAGGCCAGACTGGCTTTGTTGGCCTCTAACTGGTCACGGTCCTTCTTAAGCATTATCAACTCACCGGCATACTCATCCATTGTCCTGCGATCTTCGTCGGCTGCCTTTTGCCGGAAAGAGATCTCACGAAAAGCTTGTAAAGCGTCTGTCGAAGAAAAAAAGGGCATCAATGGATCATAAATTCGAATAAAACGGTAGTGGTTACTAGCTTTTTCTTCAAAGATAAGCCTGGTGTAAGCCAAGTCCTCTTCTCTTTGGTTGATACTCTCTTCAACCTGATCCAGCTCCTTGGAGATAGCAGCAATCCGGTTATTAAGACTAATAACTTGCACCCGCAGACCAGCCAGCTCTTTTTTGTTGTATTCATGGGCCGGTTTAATGGCATCAATTTCTTTTTGAATTTCAGCAATCTGACAATCGTAGTCACTTGCCGGGCAATGGCTGGCTCGGGCAACACTAAAAAAATAAAAAACTAAAAAAACGGGAAGCAAAATCAGCCATATCCTCTTCATCTCTTTTTTATTATACCAACTTATTATCTCCGTCAGAAAGGTATTGACATGTTGGATTATCCCTGTTAAAATGACACTCGTATGCAGTTTTTGCAAAGAAAAATCTACAGTGAGCTCAAGTCGCATTCGGCACAGCCTGAAATTTCCCTGATTCTTGGCCCCAGGCAAGCTGGCAAAACCACCTTAATGAAAAGGCTGCAGGTAGACCTTGAAACCCGGGGGCTAAAAACCGCTTTTTTCAATTTGGACCTGATCGAAGAAAAAAGATTTTTCAAAACTCAACATACTCTTTTAAAAGAGATCCGTCGGAGACTGGGCAGAACCAAAGACGGAATCGTCTTTATTGACGAAATCCATCGCATCGAAAATGCCGGACTTTTCCTCAAAGGGTTTTTTGATCTACAAACCAAATATAAATTGATTGTTTCCGGTTCTGGCGCTCTTGAGCTTAAGGCAGACATCATCGAGCCAATGACAGGTAGGAAAAGAGTGTTTTATTGTTTGCCTCTAACTTTTACTGAGTTTGCCGCCTACCGTCTAAAAACAGATTTCAAAAATATCAAAAAACATCTTCAACTCGATAAATACGAAAGGTCCCGCTTAGTTTCAGAGTATTTGGTTTATGGCGGTTACCCTCGTGTGGTTTTGGCTGAATCCCATTCGGAAAAATTGGAAATTTTAACCGAAATTTTTTCAAGTTACATCGAAAGGGATATTCAGGCGATCCTTGGTGTCGAGAAGGAAGGCGCTTTCCAAAGACTCGTCAGGCTTCTTGCGCATCAGGTTGGCAACATTATTAATAAAACCGAGCTCTCCGGGAATGTCGGAGTCGATGTCAGAACTGTCGAAAAATATCTCTATCTTCTAGAAAAAACTTTTGTGGTCTCCTTGATCCATCCCTTTTATACAAACGCCAGAAAAGAAGCCCGGAAAAACCCCAAAGCTTACTTTATGGACTTAGGCCTACTCTCTCTGGCTAAAGGGATTCAGCCCGCGGATCAGTTAACCATTGAGGGGTCTAGATTTGAGAACGCTTGTTACTTAAGACTCAACGAACTCAAGACTTGGGAAGGGGTGAAATTCTGGCGGACTAAAGCCGGCTCAGAAGTAGATTTTATTTTAAATTCCGACCAAGGCGAAAAGATCCCGGTTGAGGTCAAATTAAAAGCCAAAAAAGGCACTGCCGGCAAAAACGTCATCAGCTTTATTCAAAAATATCACTCCCCCCAGGCTTTTATTTACACTCAGGAAGATACCGGAACTTTTGAAAAAGCCGGTGTCCCGGTTCACCTGCTCCCCTACCACCAACTGCCCAATTTATAAACTCTTTTCAATTATCCAATTTTCACCTAAAATAAACTGAGGATGAAAAAGATTTTATTTGTCGTTCTCGTGATTTTTTTGTTGCATTTTCTCGGCCCGCAAAATTCTTTTGCCCAAGGAACTTACACTTGTCGTGGGGACCGTGTTAACGGCTGTGTAGTTTCATCGGTTAATTGCGACCAAGGGTATGTCGCCGACACTGCTAAATGTGCAGACCTGACATCACAACTTGGCCAGTGCAACGGGGCAAGTTTTAGCTGTACGGCATCAGCAACCAGTCCTGTTGGCTCGGAGTGTGATCCCCTTAGGGGGATTGTTTGTAGTGGAGATCAAGTTTGCATTAACGGTTACTGTCAGGTGAATCCACGGAGTAGTGGTGGTGGGGATGCGGGTAGTGTAACTTGTGATAACCCGGAAGAAATCAATACAGCCGTTGGTTGTATTCCCTACGGCGATACTAATGCTCTCATGGGTTTTATTTTAAGATGGGCCATTGGGGTTGGGGGGGGAATTGCCTTCCTCCTGATTATCTTTGCCGGGTTCCAGATCATGACCTCAAGTGGCAATCCGGAACGACTCAAGGCCGGCCAGGAACTCTTAACCAGCGCCATCGCCGGTCTGATCATGCTTGTCTTTTCCATTTTTATCCTGAGAGTCATCGGAGTTGATATACTGGGAGTGTTCTAATGAAACCAACTGAACAATCTCTAAAGGACATAGAAGGCCAAGTCACTGGTTTTAGGTTTGCTGGTCTGAAACTAAGCCAGGTTTTTTCTGTTGGACTAATTTACATTTTCGTGATTGCCGGGGTGTTGCTTCTTCTTTATCTCCTCTCCGGTGGATTTAAACTAATGACTTCTGCCGGTGATCCAAAAAAAATTGAGGGTGGCAAAAAAATAATCATGAACGCCATTATTGGTTTTGTCATAATTTTTGTGGCCTACTGGTTGGTGCAAGCACTGGGGTTAATACTTAATTTGCCCGGAATATCCGGGCCGGAGGGATTTTTCCAATAATTATGAATTATTTAGCTCAAGTTAATATCGGAGACAAATTTGGCTCACCGTTTGGTCAGACCGGGGGAAAAACTCTGGGGGACCTGGTCTCATTGGTTTTAACTTCCGCTATTATCATTGCAGGGGTGATTACTTTATTTATGTTCGTTCTGGGTGGATTTTCGATGCTGGTGGGCGCCGGCCAAGATAATCCCGAGCGGGCCGCTAAAGGCCGCCAAGCCGCCACCTGGGGAGCAATTGGATTTGGAGTCGTTTTTGGTGCATACTGGATAATAAGAATTATTGAAGCGATTGTTGGTGAGAAATTCATCACCGCGCCGGCAATTTTATAAAAACATGAATCCCTTTGGAAGCATCACCGCGCCATCACCAGTCGCCCGATTCGGCGACGTGGA
>Ga0209541_10007644_pt1 | contig 18098 bp, 23 predicted proteins | sample RifCSPlowO2_01_FD_184027 | JGI IMG/M metagenome (GOLD analysis project Ga0209541, IMG submission 184027) | Groundwater microbial communities from Rifle, Colorado - Rifle CSP2_plank lowO2_0.1 (SPAdes) (version 2) | ecosystem: Environmental > Aquatic > Deep subsurface > Groundwater | place... | reverse complement strand
CGGAAGATGATCGGCGTCGCCACGTGTATATCATCGGCCAGACGGGAACCGGTAAATCGGCACTCCTTAAAGAGATGGCACGCCAGGATATCCAAGCGGGACGTGGCATGTGTTTTATCGATCCGCACGGCGATACGATAGATACGCTCATGGGATTTATTCCACGAGAACGCATTGAAGATGTCATATATATCGATCCGGGTGATACGGAGCGCCCCGTCGGACTCAATTTTCTTGAATACGATATACGCTATCCGGAACAAAAATCACTCGTGGTAAATGAACTTTTTGATATTTTTAATAAACTTTTCAATATGTCGGTTGCCGGCGGGCCAATGTTTGAACAATATTTTCGCAACGCAACGATGCTTGTAATGGAAGATCCGCAGTCAGGCAACACACTGCTCGAAGTGGGCAGAGTGCTCGCCGACAAGCAGTTTCGCGATTACAAGTTAAGCCGCTCTTCGAATATTGTAGTCAATATGTTTTGGCAGAAAATCGCCGAGAAGGCAGGGGGTGAGGCAAGTTTACAGAACATGGTTCCTTATGTGACATCAAAGTTTGACACGTTTCTTGCAAATGAGATAATGCGCCCAATCATCGCGCAGGAAAGAAGCACGATTCGTTTCCGCGAAGCAATGGATTCCGGGAAGATCCTTTTGATTAATCTCTCAAAGGGACGCTTGGGCGAGCTTAACTCCGCTCTCCTCGGGCTTATTATTGTGGGAAAAATTCTTATCGCTGCGCTTTCCCGCGTTGATATTAAAGACGAGGCGGGCCGGCGCGATTTCTATTTATATATTGACGAGTTTCAGAATGTGACGACGAAATCAATTGCCACGATCCTTTCAGAAGCCCGGAAATATCGCCTCGATCTTATTATCGCGCACCAATTTCTTGGTCAGCTTGAGGATGCAATTAAAAAAGCGGTATTCGGCAATGCGGGTTCGATGGTTGCCTTTCGGGTTGGATCGGACGATGGTGAGTTTATGGCAAAACAATTCAGTCCAGTCTTTGGTGAACGCGACCTTTTGAACATTGATAACTATAATGCCTATGTTAAACTTTTGATACATGGCACGACTTCCCGCGCGTTCAATATGAAAACATATCCTCCGGCAAAAGGTGATCTGAAAATACGGGAAGACGCGATTAAGTTCTCATGCCTTACCTATGGGCGGTCACGCGCGGAGCTCGAGGAAGAAATTCGTAGACGGTATCATGCTTAAAAAAGATTATTGGTATGCGGCGATCATCGGGCTTATCACGGCTTTTTTTGCTCGCCTTATTTTACTTAACAACGCTACAACACTTGCATTCGGTGGTATTTTAATTTCGCCATGGTGGTTGTTTGTTCTGTTTCCGGTCGGCGAGATGATTGCTTATATTGTTGCCTCGAAACTTTTTGCACATATCACTGCGCTCAAACAGCTCGGACGTTTTGGCATTGTGGGGCTCATGAACTTTTCCGTTGATACCGGCATCGTGACGACATTGAGTGTGTGGACGGGTATTTATAGTGGCGTTGAGATTATTTATTTCAATGTTGTAAGCGCGACTATCGCGATTATTAACAGTTATTTTTGGCAGAGATCGTGGACATTCAGCGAAAAGGCGCCCCCCACGAAAAAAGAATTTACTGCTTTTGTAGTTATTACACTTATTGGGCTCGGCATTAACAGCGCGTTAGTGTTTCTTGTTACAACGTTTGTGCCAACGTTTAATGGCTTGACTGAAGTGCGGCTTCTTACGGCGGCAAAAGTTGCAGCAACTCTCATATCGCTTTTCTGGAATTTCCTCGGATACAAATTTATCGTGTTTCGGTAGTATTGACACGGGTGATACACTTTTGATACACTTTATTTATGCCTACTACAAAACGACGCATTAATATTAGTCTTTCTCCAGACTTAGAAAGGGCACTTACAACGCTTGCGCGCCGTGACGATATGCCAGAAGCCACTAAAGCCGCCGACCTTCTTCGGATTGCTTTGGAAATTGAGGAAGATCAGGTGTGGGATGCCATCGCCTCGCGCCGCGACACTAAAAGCGCAAGATTTGTCTCGCATAAAAAGGCGTGGGCGTAAATTTTGTTATAACGTATCATGAACGTGTAGTGAGCGATGACATCCCGCTACTTAATGGCGCGTGGCGGGGCAAAGTAAAAAAAGCGATTGAGTCCAAACTTACTCACGCGCCAGAAATATATGGTAAGCCGCTGCGTCGATCGCTTAGCGGATATCGCAAACTTCGAGTTGGTGATTGGCGTGTTATTTTTCGTATCGAAAGTCGAAAGGTAAAGATTTTGGTTATCGTGCACCGGTCACGGGTTTATGAGCGAATCTATGGTAGGATATAATATATGCAAAAGTCCGAGCATGTTGTCCTCTATCGCAAGTATCGGCCCAAGAGTTTCGCGGAAGTTGTAGGGCAAGAGCACGTGGTGACGGTGCTGAAAAATGCCTTGCGTCTTGGCCGCGTTTCGCACGCATACTTGTTTTCAGGAACGCGCGGCACGGGTAAGACTACGCTCGCACGGCTTTTGGCGAAAGCATATAACTGCGAAAAACGTGGTGACGACAGCGAGCCGTGTAATTCGTGCCAAATATGCCTTGAATTCAGCGCCGGCAAAGCGCTCGATCTCATTGAAATTGATGCGGCATCAAACCGCGGTATTGACGATATCCGCGAGCTCAAAGATGCCGTACGTTTTACTCCCATGCACGCGAAGCGCAAGGTATATATTATTGATGAAGTGCACATGCTTACCAAGGAAGCATTCAACGCGCTTTTGAAAACGCTTGAGGAGCCGCCGGAGCATGCGATGTTTATTTTAGCAACCACCGAACTTGAAAAAGTTCCAGACACAATTCTTTCGCGCACGCAAAGTTTTGAGTTTCGCCGGCTCTCGCAGGAAAAGATCCGCGAGCGCGTCAAAACAATTTTGAAAAGTGAAAAATACGCGCTCGATGAAGATAGTATTACGATAATCACATTTCTTGCCGACGGCTCGCTTAGAGATGCCGAAAGTATGCTCGGCCAGCTTATGGATGCGTATCCGGATGGCGCAGGCAAAGATGCGCCCGAGAAGCTTTTTGGTTTGCCGAAACTTAAATCTGTACACGAGCTTTTGGATGCGGCCTTGAAACGGGAGCCGGTGCGCGTTATCGATCTGCTTGAAAAGATAGTTGCCCAGGGGATTGACCCTAAGATGCTTTCGCGTCTTTTGGTGCACGAAGCGCGCACACTTTTGATATGCGCGATCAATCAGGCGGAAATCGATGCGCTCAAAAAGAAACTCTCCGAAGATCATGTGGCATTTTTCTCTTCACATGCGAATCTTCCACGCAGGGATATTGAGGTGCTTCTCGTAAAACTTCTTGAGGCGCATAATTCTGGACTTCGGGGGCCGTTTCAAGAGTTGCCCGTGGAACTCGCATTGCTCGGCGTGATGTTGGATGATAAATCAAAATAATTCTGTCTTTGCCGGTATTTGCCATTTGCTTGGTTCGCTATTTTTGCTATGATAAAAACCATGCCGCTTGATATTACTAAGCAAAAAGAGGGAATCAAGGAGGAAATCAAACAAATTCGCGGCGCGTTTGTAGCAAAGGTGCTCGCGCTTATGATTGGCGGTTTTGGGCTTGTAGCGGCGCTTGCGTGGAACGATGCGATTCAGACGCTTGTCAAAAGCGTGTTTGGAGATAAGTCTGGAGGCATCATTGCCAAATTCATCTACGCGCTTTTGGTAACTGCACTTCTCGCAATCGTCTCAATGAAAATCGGCCGAGAAGAACAGAAAAAATAATTATTGCCGGGTCGTCTAATGGCAGGACATGGGACTTTGGATCCCAGTATGAAGGTCCGAATCCTTCCCCGGCAGCACTTCGTCGCACTTTGTGCTCCTCAGTGCCTTCGGCACTTTTATAATAAAAAGACGAAGTTCCCGAGCGAAGCGAGGGATACAATAATTTTTTTGGGATAGGTTCGGACTCCGAGAAGCTAGAACAAATTCTTCAACTATGACTGAAATATTTTTATGAAAATACTTCTTGCTACGAATAACGAAGGTAAAATCGAGCGGTTTAAATGCCTTCTGAAGCAGATTGACCCCAGCATTGAACTTTGTACTCCCAAAGAATTTGGAATTGAGGTTATTGATATTGAAGAAAATGGTAAAACACTTGCCGAGAATGCTGAATTAAAAGCTCGGGCATATGAGGGAAAGGTGAATATACCCATTCTTTCCAATGACACTGGTTTTTATGTACAAGGAGAGGGTCTTGTTGACACGCCGAAAAGAAAAGCACTTGGAGAAACGAGCGAACGCACACTAACAAAGGAAGAAATTGCAGAGAGACTTCTAAGTTTTTGGAAAGGTGTCGCGACAAAACATGGTGGGAAAGTTGATGCCGCGTGGGTTGAGGCATTCGCGGTTCTTTATCCCAATGGGAACATAAAAGTAGCTGAATCTCGAAGAGAAGTACTCCTCACCGATCAAGAATTTGGGAAAGGGCACCTTCAAATGCCAGTGCGAGCCTTATATTATTCAAAAGCCACAAACAAGCCCGCTATTCAACATAATACAAAAGAGGAAGAAATGTTAGAAATGCAACCAGTCATTGACGCATTAAAAACTGTTTTAACAAATTAGTGAATATACGCTCAAGACCCGCCATCGTGATAATATAAAACTACTCGAAAGGTCGAAAATATTGTTTATAAACCCCGTCGGTCGCACCAGCGGGGTCTCAAGAAAGAAATGTTGAGTTATAAAAACTATATTGTTTGGGCGCTCGGGTTGGGTGTTATTTTTATCCTCTATTTTGCAGGCAATCCGTTTGGAGTCTATGATGATATTGTGATCATTGTTGGACTGTTAATTTACTCTCTAAGATAAACGTGGAAAAAGAGGGTCAACTTAGAATATGAAAATTGTTTTTATCGCGGGGCCGTATACGGGAGATGGAACGTTTGAAGCCATCGAGCGCAATATTCGCGAAGCGGAAAAATATCAAATTGCGCTCGCAAATAACGAGATCGGCTTTTTCTGCGCCCACAACCACACCGAACACTTCAGTAGCAAGAAAGGTGCAACTCCTCCTGAAAAGTTTTATTATGACTTAGATTTTCAGTTCCTTATGCGTGCGGCTGACGCAGTTCTCGCAATGCCAAATTGGGAAAAATCATGGGGCGCGAAAAGGGAGGTTGAATGGGCGCGAGAGAAAGAAATGAAAATATTTTGTCCAAAAGACCCCACAGATATTGAGGAAATAGTCAAATGGGCGAAAGAATGATTATATAGAGTTGTCGCGTGTAAATATGAAACTACTACTCACATCAGGAGGCATAACAAATAAATCAATCGCCAAGGCGCTTTTTGAATTGGTCGGCAAAAAGCCGGAAGAGACGACGCTTGCGTTTATTCCTACCGCAGCCAATGTTGGAAGTAGCGATAAAGGGTGGCTGATCGATGATCTTTATAATCTCAAACAACAGAACCTAAAAAGTATTGATATTGTTGATATTTCAGCACTCCCCGAAAAAGTTTGGCTTCCGAGGTTGGAGGCGGCTGACATCCTTTTCTTCTCCGGAGGCGATACTTCGCATTTGATGAATTGGCTTGAAAAATCGGGCTTGGCGAAACTATTGCCCGATTTACTTAAAACAAGAGTTTACGCAGGAATTAGCGCGGGGAGTATTGTTGCGGCGCCCTCCCTTGCTCTTAGTAGCAAAGACAAGCAGCTTTATTATGAAAAGGAGTTTGGTTATATAAGAATGAAAAAGCTTTGGGGTTTGTGAATTTTCACATACGCCCGCATTTTAACTCCCCAGAATTTCCAAACGTAAGAAAAGAAATCTTGCAAGAAGTTGCAAAAGAAATTAAAGAGCCCATTTATGTTTTAGATGACCAGTCTGCTCTTAAGGTCGTGGACGAAAAAGTTGAGGTTGTAACCGAAGGAGAGTACATGGTATTTAATAAATAGATTTTGTTATAAACTATCTCATATGCTCAATCACGTTACTCTTCACGTTAGCGATTTCTCAAAAGCAAAAACATTTTATCTTGCGGTACTTTCGCCGTTGAGATACGAAGTTGTTCTGGAGCATGGAAATGTAGTTGGCTTGGGAATTGCCGGTAAGCCAGAGTTGTGGATACGCGGTGATGGCCAAGTAGGGCCGCTACATATCGCATTTACGGCTGACGAAAAAACAGCCGTTGATGCTTTTCATTCGGCCGCGCTTGAATGCGGCGGGAAAGACAACGGCGCTCCGGGCATTCGAAAACGACCCTACGCAACAAACTACGCCGCGTTTGTGCTCGACCCCGAAGGAAACAACATCGAAGTTGTGTGCGAAAAGATTAATTAGAAAAAACACGAAATGCGCCGTACTTTGCCAAAGGCATTTACCAAAGACCGCCTTTAGTAGATCGTGGCAGTGATTTTTCGCCGGTAAGATTTTCTGCTAGTATTGCTGCATGAAGCGAGCGTTTGTTGTCCATTGTTGGGATGGATATCCAGAATATTGTTGGTATCCGTATGTAAAGAAAGAGCTTGAAATGAAGGGGTTTCAGGTTGTTGTGCCAGCGTTCCCTGATACTGGCGCGCCTAAACTTGATAAATGGCTCCCGGTCTTGAAAGAAAAAGTTGGCACGCCCGACGATGATACTTATCTTATCGGGCATAGTGTAGGTTGTATTACTATCCTTCGATATTTGGAATTGCTAACCCCGGAAGAGAAAATAGGCGGCGCGGTGCTGGTTGCGGGCTTCACTGATAACCTCGGCTTTGAAGAGCTTAAAAACTTCTTTGAAAAACCTATTGACTTTGAAGCCATAAAACAACACTCGAGCAAATTTGTAGCAATTCATTCGGATAATGACCCGTATGTGCCGCTCAAACACGGCGATATCTTTAAAGAAAAACTCGGTGCAAAATTGATTGTTAAGCACAACTTCAAACATTTCTCCGGTCCGGTAGATAAAGAGGATTCTTGCACAGAACTTCCCGACGTGGTGGAGAGCATAGTTGAGATCTCACGATGACTAAATATATTTTAAATTCTGGGGGATCGAGAAATTATCCTGATCGAGCAAAAAAGTTTTTTGCCGAGGTCGTAAAGGGTTTAGGGAAGACACCCCGCCTGCTTATTTGCCGCTTTGCACAGCCACGCGAAGACTGGGAAAAGAAATTTACTGAAGATAAAAACACTCTTTTTAATTTATTTCCTGAAGAGGCAAATCCAACACTTGAGATGGCTTTTCCTGCAACATTCGAGGAGCAAATAAAGAATTCAGACGCTGTGTATATCCATGGCGGCGATGACCACCTTGTGCAGTACTGGTTAAGAAAATTTAATATACCAAAAATTTGGGATGGGAAGGTTGTAGCCGTGAGCTCGGCAGGCTCACACGCTCTTTCCGAGCATTTTTGGACGTGTGATTGGAGGGGATGTATGAATGGTCTTGGTATCTTGCCAATAAAATTTCTTGCGCATTTCGAATCTTCATACGGTAACGACGACCCTCGCGGTGCGATTGATTGGCAGAAGGCATACAAGGTGTTAGAAACATACGGCGATAAATCGTTGCCTATACACGCCCTTAAAGAAGGAGAGTATATTGTTATTGAAAAATAAATCCTATTATCTCAAGATTTGAAATATGAGTCCTATTGATGTAAAAGAACTCGCCAATTTTCTACGCGAAGCGAACAAAAACACTTATGCCAATAAAGATGCACTGAAAGCCGCATCTTCGCGTTTGAAGTCTGAAGATTATCGTTTTGAAAAAGATGGTTTAACTTATCACGATACTTATTTTGGTGGGCGAGATTTCATCGGCGAAGAAATAGTTTATAAAGACCAAAAGCCGGTGTGGGGCGCAAATTATTTTGGTTTTGTTCTTGCCGATGACGTTGACGAAAAAGATATGTACGATTTTCTCCGAAAAGCGCTCATGCAAGATTATGATAATATAATTCCAGTGCGAGGCCCAGCAAAATTTTCTGATGGCAAATGGAGCTATCAATTTTCGGTAAACGGCGGCCTCGAAAACTTTGCTGGCCAAGAAGAAATTTTACTAAACGAGAAAGTCGTTTATCGCTGTTTGATACACGGCGGGTTTATTCGATAATGGCGGCAAAATAAAGAGATTTTTGATATAATAAAAACACGAGTAGCGTTTCCTGCGCATCTTATAAATCTACCGAGTGCAACTTTCTGCAACCAACATCCCTACAAACTTGCCTGCCCGTCTCCGTCCAACCCCCGTATCTATGCTAGTGTTTTGCAAAACACTACAATAGGCAACTGCGATAAAAATCTCCCGATAGCATCCCTCATACCTATGACCAAAAATCCGTTTATTAATGCTCTCGCGGCGGCGGTATATATTATTAGCGGTTAAATATGGAAATCTATCCCCAGAAGCGGCTTTTCTGCTTTCTCGGCTATGTGATATAATGAAATTGTTAGGGAGGGATTTTATATATCAATTTTGATTGCGGGATTTGGCGGAGGGGTCGTGCGAGGCGTTGTTGGTTTCATTAAATATCAGTTTCAGTTTAAAAACACAAAATTTGATATTACTTATTTTCTTGGCATGATGTCTCTCTCGGGCGTTGTAGGCGTACTCACGGCGCTTGCCGGAAAAGAACGCGTGGCTCGGGAAACTGTTTGGGAGCATGTATGCGCGATGGTGTGTCAGACAGATGATCAGAGATGCGCGCCAAAATCAGGATTTTTTATGAGAGGCACAAAGCGGCATTTGCGTAGATTCTATTTATAAGCTATAACAAAGGAACGCTTAAATACGAAAACGCAGTCGAGTTTCTTAGCATAAGCAATTATAAAATCTAATGATAATCGCATGAACGGAACTATCAAGACGTTGACGGAAAAGGGATTCGGGTTCATCGCTCGCGAAGGCGAAGTGAAGGATCTTTTCTTCCATTCCAAAGAATTGCAGGGCGTGACATTTGACGAATTGAAGGTTGGCGATGCGGTCACCTTTGAAGTCACTGAAACCGAAAAAGGCCCGGCCGCCGTAAACGTATCGCGCGCGTAAATACCGCCACAAAAACCACCCTCGCAAGGAAGGTGGTTTTTTGTTGGAATAAATCTACCGAGGGTTACCCTCGGTCAAAGGGTTACCCTAGGTAAAACTAGGTAAAATATAAAGATATGAATCGTTTAGCCGAACGCTACAAAGCCTGGCAATATAAAAACTTGACTTTCCTCGCTGTCAGTCTTATTGCTTTCTTTCTGCTTGCCGATACATCATTCATAGATAATTTCATCCGCCGCGTTGGCAATCTCGGATATTTCGGCGCGTTTCTTGCGGGTGTATTTTTTGTTTCAACATTTACAGTAGCTCCTGCAAGTGTTGTTTTGTTTCATATTGCGCAGATTTTAAATCCTTTTGGTGTCGCAGTTGTCGCTGGTCTGGGCGTGGTTCTCGGCGACTATACTATTTTTAGGTTTTTAAAGGATCGCATATTTGATGAGCTGAAGCCGATATTCTCAAAACTCGGCAGTACTCATTTTACTTGGCTTATCTCAACACCGTACTTTGCGTGGCTTGCTCCGTTCATTGGCGCGATTATCATCGCATCACCGTTTCCGGACGAAGTTGGCATTGGTTTAATGGGCATTTCAAACTTAAAGAATTGGCAGTTTCTTGCGATCTCATTTGTGCTTAATTCTCTTGGTATTCTACTAATTGTTACGATTGCGCGATCGTTTTAATTGGTGTATATTTATAAAACCACTTATGCTATTAGTTTTTGTTGTCATTTTGATCGCCTCTATTTTGATTCCGGGAGCTATGATTACCGTGCTTATTTTCAATACCGGAATAGTTATTCTGCTTTCAGTTCTCCAAATTGTAATAGCTCTGTTTCCGCGCTTTGAGCCGCATCGCAAAAACAACATTGGGCATCCATTTGTTTCCGTTCTCGTGCCTGCGTATAATGAACCGCCCGCTCTTTTGATGCAAACTCTTGAAGCCTTGTCGGCGCTTGACTACGAACATTTTGAGGTTCTTGTCATCGATAACAACACTAAAGACAAAAATATCTGGAAGCCCGTTGAGACGTTTACCAAATCGCTCGGGGAGAGGTTTCGTTTTTTTCATATTGACCAGCTTTCTGGATTTAAGGCGGGTGCTCTTAACTATGCGTTAAAGCGCCTCGACCAGAAATCCGAATATGTTGCGGTTATCGATGCAGATTATATGGTGCGATCTCATTTTTTGAAAGAAGCGCTGTCGTATTTTGCGCATGAGAATATTGCGCTTGTTCAGTTTCCTCAGCAATATCGCAATTGCACAGACGAGAACCGTCCGATCAACGACGAATACCGTCACTTTTTTAAAATTTACATGAATATGGCAAACCACTTGGATTGCGTTCCATCAACTGGAACGGTAAGTATTTACGCGCTATATGTTTTGCGCCAGATAGGGGGCTTCCGTGAGGAGGCCCTCACGGAAGACGCAGATGTCGGTCTTCGGATTTATGGCGCTGGATATCGCGGTGTATATGTTGATCGCACAATTGGATATGGACTCATGCCGTACGATCTTGAATCATATCGAAAGCAAAAGTGGCGCTGGGCGTTCGGAAATGCCCAATCTCTAAAAACACTCTTTTCGCTCATCGGAAAAATTCCGTTTCTATCGTGGCTCGGGTTTTTTGCCCATCTGACTGCGTGGGGCCACTTGAATTTTTTTCCGTTTGCTGTGCTCGGCGCCTACACGATTGTACTTCTTCCATTCGTGCCAATAACCTGGTTTCATAGACAGCTACTTACTGTCGCTTCGGTTTCAATTTTTATAACATTGGTTTCAAAGATGATACTTTTCGTGGTTGCATTGAGACATCAAAAAAAACCGTTGTCTCGCTCATTGCGCGCTTTCGCTGTTCATATGGGAATGACGCTGGTCTATTCAGAAGCGTGGCTAGCAATGCTGGTTCAGACTCGTTCGGCATTCGAAAGGACGAATAAATTTATACTTTCAAATATGCCGAGCCTTCTGAAAAATTCATATAAAGAACTCATTTTAGGAATCTGGTTTCTTGTAGGAACATACGAAGCCATGATTTGGGGTACAAGAACAATAACTCTCATCGCTTTTGCCGTTTCTGCAATTACGCTATTTTCCATATACTATGTATTCTGGAAAATTTATCCCACCAAAATTCGTTCGAGGGATATTCTTTTTGAGCTGGAACGTAAATATAGGGCGTACTGTATTCCAAGAAGTGTATGAATATAGCGCTTCTTGCGCCGCTTTGGAAAAAAGTTCCTCCGGAGAAATATGGCGGGTCCGAGTTGGTGGTGGCTAATCTTGCGAAAGGACTTGTTGCTCTTGGCCATCGCGTTTCAACATTTGCTTCTGCCGACTCCGCGGTTGTAGGCTCCTTGATTCCGGTTATTCCGCGTCCAATGCATGAACTAATCGGCAAATTCAATTGGAGCGGGATACAGCAATATGAATTTTTGTCATTTTTTGAATTCGCCAAACGAGCAGGGGATTTTGATGTTGTACATAATCATATGGGTTTTCATCCCAACGCGCTCGCGCCGTTGCTTTCGATTCCAATGGTAACAACCCTGCATAGCAGTATGCCGCCAGATTTTCCAGCACTCGCTGAAGCATTTTGTAAGCAGCCGTTTGTGTCTATAAGTGATGCCCAGCGTATTCTTGCGCCGACACTCAATTATGTCGCCACGGTCCATCACGGTATTGACGTAGATTCATTTGCGCCTCGTGTAGAAGGAGTCGGCAACGGTTTTGTTTTTCTCGGAACCCTTTCGCGAAGCAAAGGCATAGATATAGCGATCCGTGTTGCGCGCGCTCTCGGTGCGCGGCTTACCATTGCCGGAGATATAAGAGAAAGCGACAAGGATTTTTTGAATTCCGACGTATTTCCGTTTGTTGACAATAAAACGATACGCTTTGTCGGAGAAATTGGGCACGAAGAGAAAAACTGCCTGTTGCGGGACGCCGATGTGCTTTTATTCCCGTCGCGATGGAACGAAGCTTTCGGGCTTGCTATGATCGAGGCGCTTGCTTGCGGCACGCCGGTTGTGGCGCTTGGTAATGGCGCTGTTCCGGAAGTGTTGCGCGATAAGATAACAGGATTTATCGCCAACGACGAGGCATCTTTCATTAAGGCAGTATCAAACATCAATCGTCTTTCAAGAGTTGTTGCGAGAAAAGAGGCCGAAGAACGTTTTGATCTTTTGCAGATGGCAAAAAAATATGTTGATGTTTACAAATCGCTGGTAGCGGCGCGACATTTATGAAAATAGCAATCGTAGCGCCGGTAATGGTTCCCGTCCCTCCGAAAAAATATGGGGGCGTCGAACTCATCGTTGATATGCTCGCGCGGGGGCTCGCAGCGAGGAATCATTTAGTAACTGTGTTTTGTGCCGGTACCTCGACGATCGCTGGCGAGAGGATCACGCGGGTTGAGACCTCGCCGTACCCGACGCGCGAGCATCCAGACGAGAATCGCGCTTTGGAAGAAAAACAGCTCCGCATTGTTCTCGAACGTCAAAATGAGTTTGATTTTATCCATTTCAATTATGAGCCGATTATTTTTCGTATGATTGTTGGCGAAAAAGAAATAAACCTGCTTGATATGTTGGACAAACCGGCGGCACTCACATTTCACAATACTACTGACATGCCGCAACATATCGAGTACTATCATTCTCACGAATCTTTACATCGGCACACGATGATTTTCGTAAGCGAGAACCAGTGGAGTCGCGTTTCGTTTTTTCCGAATGCGCGGGTGATTTATAACGCGATTCCCATTGAGCAGTTCCCAGCGGAGGATAAAAAAGAAGATTATCTTTTATTTCTTGGCAGAATAATGCGAGAAAAGGGGATTTTGGAAGCGATTGCAGTTGCTAAAAAGACTCGCATTCCTCTTATTATTACTGCAAAAGTTGACAATGCAGATGAGGAGTTTTACAAAAGCGAGGTTCGGCCGCTTGTTGATGGCGCATTGATACGATACGTTGGCGAAGTAGATTTCTCGGCTAAAGTTGACTATCTGAAAAAGGCACGTTGTCTGTTGTTTCCTATCAGTTGGGAGGAGCCATTCGGTCTTGTTATGATAGAGGCGCTTGCCTGCGGCACGCCGATCATTGCTTTTCGAAGAGGCTCGGTGCCCGAGATTATCCAACATGGCGTGAATGGCTATATTGTAGATACCGTTGACGAGATGGCAAATGCCGTGCATGACGCATCAAATATATCCTCTCGAGCTTGCCGGGAAAGCGTTGAAGCGCGCTTCACAACAGATCGCATGGTCGGCGAGTACGAGAGTCTTTTTAGAAATATGGTGGGATGAATAAGAATAAACAAGTACTTATTCTTGTAACCGAGCCGGAATATATACCTACCAAGGGTTACCCTCGGTCAGAGGGTAACCCTTGGTAATATAAGACCTTTTCTTTCATTCCAAGGAATTGCAGGGCGTGACATTTGACGAATTGAAGGTTGGCGATGCGGTCACCTTTGAAGTCACTGAAACCGAAAAAGGTCCGGCTGCCGTAAACGTATCTCGCGCATAAATACCGCGGCAAAAACCGCCTTCCTTGCGAGGGTGGTTTTTTGTTAGAATAAAAACTAAACTTACTCCTATGCAAACTATATTCCATTATAGGGTGAGAGCTGTTGTGCATGCGCGCGGTCGCGTACTTTTGACGCGTATGGAAGCGGGTGGCTACACGTTTTTGCCCGGTGGACATATTGAGATGGGAGAGGGCGCGGAGCTGGCGCTTGAAAGAGAAATACAGGAAGAATTGGGAAAAGCGTGCGCCGTAAAAAAATTTCTCGGCGCTATAGAAAATAGTTGGGTTGAGGGCGACGCGCGGCATCACGAGATAAATCTTATTTTTGAAGTTGATGTTCCAGATCTTGATCCGCAGAGCGCGGTCGCCTCGCAAGAAAAACACATCGAGTTTCTGTTGGCGTCTCCGGATGATTTCGAAAGCTTAAACCTGCTTCCCGTATCTCTTCGCGCTTTCATAAAAAATTGGCGCGCTGGCGATACATCCCCGTGGTGGGGCAGTAGCATGGTATGAATCTACCGAGGGTCTACCGAGGGTTACCCTCGGTCAAAGGGTTACCCTAGGTAAAATATAACGACCGGCAGTTTTCTCAAAAGCGGGCTCACGATTCTCGCATTTGCGCTTGGCGCATTGCTTGTTTTGGCGCTCGTGAGCTTCAGCCCTCTTGGTGCGCGCGGTCGCGCGGCATCCGGCGTTTTTTTTCAAAACCGCTGGTCTCGTCGTCATCATGTTCGCCGCCTTCAACCTCATAAACAGTCCCGTTGTCCTCGGTCTCGTCCCGCCACTTTTTAATTTTTAGGCGCTATCGTGTGGGATAGTGTAAGGTCCAAGCTCTATACGATAATATGCGGGGTCGATTTTTGTTAATAGTTATCTACAAGTAAGGGTATTGACATTTTTGTAAGGATAGAGTACCCTTACAAGTATTATAGATACTTACGAAGTAGATCATACTAATTATTATGAATCAAGATCAAGATCAAAAGAGAGAAAGATTTAAACGTTTGGGTGCGCAACGCACCAATTCTGTTTTGCAGAGGCTTAAAGTTCTTGGAAATTGCTCTAATCGAAGTGCGTATGATTATACCGAAGAAGAAATAAATAAAATATTTTCTGAAATAGAACGCCGGGTGAGAGAAACAAAGGCCAAATTTCATTTCCCTAAAAATAAGGAGTTCAAGTTATAAATTTTATGACAAACAACGACATAAAAAAACTTTGTGTTAATCTTGCACAAGCAGAAAGCGAGCAAGAGGTAGTAAGGATTCTCAAAAATGTTGGGTTATGGGATAGAGAGTCAGTTTGGATTGATTACGACCATAACCCAAATAATTTCTCTACTATCGGTAATCAGCAAAGTAGTCCAGACACGGCGTTAGTTGAAAAACTAATAAATTCTGTTGATGCGGTATTAACAAGGGAATGTTTGCGTAAAGGAATAAAACCGGACAGCGAAAATGCGCCTCAAAGTATCGCGGAGGCATTAAAAGATTTTTTTGGAGTTTATGACGGCAAACTTTCTAGTATTGACGCCTCGCAACGGGCGAAACTCGCAGAAAATATTTTTTTGGTAGCAACGGGTGAAAAATCAAATCCGTGTTATTCAATTATTGATTTTGGTGAAGGGCAGACTCCAAAACGGATGCCGGACACTTTTTTATCTCTCAACAAATCGAATAAACTTAAAATTCCTTTTGTGCAAGGCAAGTTTAATATGGGTGGAACTGGGGCATTACAATTTTGTAGCATCAAACATAATTTACAGCTCATTATTTCGAGGCGCGACCCTCAAATTAAGCAGAATGATGATGAGACAGCGAATAAATGGGGTTTTACTATAATTCGGAGAGAAGATCCGCGCGAAGGAATGCGTAGCTCTAGTTTTAGATATCTTGCGCCGGAGGGCAAAATTTTGATGTTTGACGCCTCTACGCTTCCCTTATTGCCGAGGGAATACCCCGAAGCTTACGGAGATGATTTTAAATATGGCACATTCATCAAATTATTTGAGTACCAACTTAAAGGATTTAAAACAATAGTAAAATTTGATCTTTATTATCGTCTCGCCTTACTTTTAACCAATGTAGCACTTCCGATAAAGCTTTATGAAAGACGCGAGGGTTATAGAGCTGACTCGTATCATATTGTGTTGTCTGGATTAAGCGTGCGTTTAGATGAGGATAAATCAGAAAATCTTGAGCCAAATTTTCCAAGCTCTAGCGATATGAAGATAATGGGGCAAGAAATGAAAGTGTTGTTGTATGCTTTCAAAAAAGATAAACGAGAAAAGTATACACGAAATGAAGGAATTATTTTTATCGTGAATGGACAAGCACACGGATTTTTACCCCAAGCTTTTTTTGATAGAAAATCTGTTGGAATGTCCTACCTTTCGGATAGTATTCTTATTATCGTTGATTGTTCTAAATTTACCCAGAGAACACGCGAGGATCTTTTTATGAATAGCCGAGATAGGTTACGAAACGGAGTTGCTATCAGATATGAAATTGAAAAACAGTTAGAGGAGTTAATCAGAAATCATCCTGGGCTACGAGCATTAAGAGAACAGAGGCGAAGAGAAGAAATTGAAAATAAATTACAGGACTCCAAACCACTTGCTGAAGTTATAGAAAATATAATTAAAAAATCACCAGCCCTATCAAAATTATTTCTTGAGGGCGTGAGGATTAGAAATCCGTTTAACCTTGTTGATACAAAAGTCAGCACGAAATTTACGGGCAAGAAGTTCCCTTCATATTTTCGGCTTTCAAAGCAATATCCAAAAGAAAATCCAAAATCTTGTCCAATAAATAGACGCTACCGGATACAATTTGAAACCGATGCAGAAAATGAATATTTTAACCGAGACCGAGAACCGGGGCAATTTTCTATTGCTTTTAATGATCATGTTATTCAGGATTTCGCTCTCAATTTATGGAATGGATTAGCTACATTAACCGTTGAGCTTCCGTCCGACATTAAAGTTGGCGATATTTTGCTTTTCAAAACAGAAATAACAGATAATTCTCGCATAGAGCCTTTTTATAATGAATTTTATATTAAGGTTGGCGAGCAAGAGGAAAAACAATCGGGTGGTGGAGGAAAAAGAAAATTGTCCCCGGGTGGCAATGACAGCGAAGAAATTCGAAAAATTCCGTCTTCGTTAGACCTGCCAACGATGATTGAGTTAAGAAAAAATGATTCAAACTGGAAAGAGCACTTTCAAAACAAAGAGGATTCCAAAGATGATGATGCCAGCGCTTTATCAATTAAAGACGCGGGAGATAATGGATATGACTTTTTTATCAATATGGATAATGTCTATTTACAAACCGAGATCAAAGGAAATACAAAAATTGATCATCGATTGTTAGAAGCTCGTTTCAAGTACGGAATGGTACTTGTTGGAATATCACTCCTTGATTACTTTGAGAAAAAAGAATCTGAAAAATCAAATGCAGAAGAAACAAACGATACATCAATGTTCAAAAAAATATATCAATTAAGTAAAGCCATTTCTCCGATTCTTTTGCCAATGATTTCTTCTCTCGGGGATTTAGAAATTGAATCATAGCCTCACCAATCCTCTCCGGCGAGCGGGCAAAAAATGGAGGGGTTCAAGGGGAGGAAATTTTTTGCCCGCGAGCGAAATCCCGCCGCCTGCGCGTCAGCGCGGAGCCGAGCAGAAAAATCGCCTTTTCCTTTTAGTGCGCGTGCTTAATATCGGATGGTGCACATGTTGTATTGTGGTTACCACAGCAGGCGGCGTTTTTTTATTCTAACCCGCCATGGCAAGATATTGATGCCACCGCATCCATTGTTTTTTATCAATCTACCGAGTGTTGTTGTCGGTGAACCCAACTGGACGAATTTGGATTGACTCTGCGCTGATACTGCCGTCTTGGTTTGGTTTGCCGCTTACTGTGACGTTCGAGCCAACCGTAAGGTCATCGCTCGTGCCTGTCGCGCTTTTGAGAACGGGAGTTTGGTCGGAAAGAAAAATAATCTTTGATCCGCCATCACGTAATTTTATCGTTACGCTTGCGGCATCTTTTGCAATGATCTCTCCTGCAGTAAAACCGCCTGCACCAGGCATGCCTCCGCCTCCGCGCGCGACTCTCTGGCCGCCATTTCCACCGGCACCAAATTGTTGCATGCGCGCTTGCCTGTCTGCTATGGTTTTACTCTGGTCATACTTCATGCCTGCGTAAAATGATCCGCCGCCGACCACCACTGCCACCGCGGCAATAATTAAAATTAGTTTATTCATAATCGTTATCTGAATTTCTTAATTTTAGTTTGTAATTTTGACCTTTGATTTTTGACTTTTGAATTTTTATCATTCATATCTCAAAGCATCAATGGGGTTGAGTGCGGCGGCTCGTCGCGCGGGATAATATCCAAACACAATGCCGATTGCGGCCGATACTCCAAACGCAAGTAAAATCGATGAGATTGTTATGCTTGTTTGTATTAGGCCAAAATACGTAACCGCAAACGAT
>Ga0209541_10007642_pt1 | contig 18105 bp, 21 predicted proteins | sample RifCSPlowO2_01_FD_184027 | JGI IMG/M metagenome (GOLD analysis project Ga0209541, IMG submission 184027) | Groundwater microbial communities from Rifle, Colorado - Rifle CSP2_plank lowO2_0.1 (SPAdes) (version 2) | ecosystem: Environmental > Aquatic > Deep subsurface > Groundwater | place... | reverse complement strand
ATTAAGGTAGTTTTTATCATTATCATCCATAAACAAACACATTAAATTCCATGGCAATTTAAATTAAAAAAAGAAGAATTAATCAAGAAATTGAAGACAAACTAGTTATCTAGAACTATCAGATTGTCTTTCTATCTCAAGCTTCTTTGCTATTGCGTTGGAAGTATTGCTTAATCTGTAAGCGTTAATAATCTCATCTGCCAAGCTGCTAACAATTGACTTTTTTGTGTTGAAAGTGCGATGGTATGCACCTTGGGTAATATGCTTAAGCACCAAATCTACTCTTCTTTGAGGCGAGCATTCAACTGCTTTTGGGTAGCGGGCTCCGCCGTATTCAATGGTTATAATCTCTTCCCTTTGCGCTGCATTCTCCAAAGCCTTGACAAAAACCTTGATTGGATTTTCTTTTGTTGCTTTTTCAATCTGCTTGAATGCCTCTTCAACAATGTCATAAGCTGTTTGCGCTTTTCCTGTGATATGACCGCTTGTTTTATAATGCTTCTTGCCTTTATGTCCAGGTATCATCAGCTTGTTTATCAAGCGCTCAACAATAAATATCCTGCTTTTGTAGAACCTATTGCCGGCGTACCTTGCTCCTGTCCTCGGAACAATTCTAGGCTTCAAAGTAATATAAGGCTGCAGTCCAAGATCGTCAACCTTGATTCCATCCAAGCTCCATCTGTTAAAAGCCTTTATGTCTGACATTTTTTGTTTTGAATTTAGTTTGTTGTTTTAAATTTTTTCAAATACCTTGTTTATTTGGGTCTTTTCTTGTAATTGTAAATGTCCAAGCACCACCTGTTAAGCTTTCATATTGAACATCATAAAATTTTCCAATGTCTTGTTTTATAAATTCAAACATACAACGTGCATAATTACTATCTACTCCTGGCAATACAAATTTATACATAGGATTTCTCCCTTCATCAATTGCTTTTAACTCAAGCGCGCCCAAACTTAGTGTCCATTTTTGTGCATGTTTTTCGCATTCAGTCTTTGGACTATGTGTAGCACTAACATCCTGTGCTGGCATTACACTTATTGCTGAAACAGCGGTAGCAACTAAAATTTCTCTTAAGTTTTTTCCAATCATATTCCTTTAAAAATTTATTTTATTTTTTTATTTTCTTGCTTTTTCTATTCTGCCTTTTAGCAAAGCGTCCAAGCTTTGGTCATTTACTTTTATAACTTGCCATCTGACTCCTGGTATGTCTCCTTTTGATTTGCCCATTGAGCCGCCTATGCACTCGATTATGACTTCATCATGCTCGTCAATCATCTTTGTTGCGCCGTCTCTAGGGCAGAAAGCTGTTACTTGCTTGCCATTTTTTATAAGCTGGACACGAACGCACTTTCTCATACCAGAGTTCGGCTGCTTTGCCTCTAATTGCACTTTTTCCAAGACAATGCCTCGTGCTTGCGATGCGCCTCCCAATGGGTCAGAGCGTTCCTTCAGCCTCAAGATTCTTTTGATGTAGGGCCTATGGTGCCATCTGCCTTCCCTTCTTCTTGACTTTAGTTTCTTGCCTGCATTTAACCCGCGTGATTTATTTGCCATATTAGTTTGGTATTCTTGTCAATTTTTAAAACTTGCTATCATGTTATTATACAACTTTCATTTCTTTTACATCAAAGTACCTTCTTACAATATCATTTAAATGGTTTATATTTTGCCTCTCTCTTCCTATAAGCATTGCCCTTGTATGCGTGTCTTTTGCGTGTATTATCAGGTCATTATTTTCCTGCTTTACATCAAAGATTTCAATGGGATAAATCATATTTTTCACAAACTGCAGGACATCGTTGCTGAATTCAACAAGCTTTATTTTCTTTCTTAACTTATTCTCAATCCTTTTTATATTGACGCCGTTTCTTCCAATTGCCTTGCCCATCTCATTTTCTTCCATTATAAAAATCAGGGAGTTGGCGAGCGAGTCTCTTTGCGAGCCTCGCATGTCGGCATTGGAAATGCAGTCCTTGACCTTGGCGCCTGTCATAGACTCAAAAAGCGTTATCAATTTCATCGAATCAGAATCATATTTAATCTTATTCACTTACTTGCACCTTTAAGCAAAGCCAAAACAGAGATAGAAAAAGGCTTCTTGCATATGACACTTAACTCGTCATTAGGATACTCCAATTTATGAAGCTCAGCTCCGCTTAATCCTGCATAATAATTGACGTCTTTTTCCACGCTAGCCGGGCAGTTTGAGCTTACCAGAACCTTCTGCACCCTGCCAAGCTTCAGGTTCTTTATAGTTCTTTCTGTGCCTACTAATACATTGCCTGACTTAATCATTTTCTTGATTTCAGCTGCGCTAAAAAACGCTTTGCGTTTTTGGTGCCCCGAAAATCCCTGATTCCGCGAAAATTCTATCGAATTTTCGGGACCAGAAAATCGTTCGATTTTCTCGGTTTCGTTGGCATCAATTTTTTTTGGCATTTTTTTATTTGTTTTATTTTTAAGTTGTTTTTTATTTAGTTAATGTTTTTTCGTTAATGTCAGAAATCGCTGAGATGCGAGTGAGCTTCGTTGCGAACTCGCTCACAACTGTCTGATTTCTGAGCATTCCCAAAAACCTATGGTTTTTGATAATGTTCAATCGTTATTGAGTTATTTTAATTTTTATTTTTAAGTTGTGCTGATTATCCTCTTTACATTAATAATCCCATTTTCTGACTTTGAAACGTCAATTCCATCTTCGCCGTATTCAAACTGTATGATTTTTTGGGAAGCATCCCTTACAGTATTGTCATATTCAACTTTCAAGTCCTGCATTGCATTTGCAAGCCTTCTGTACAAGTAACCGCTTTTTGGCGTTCTCAATGCAGTATCCATTAATGAGTCGCGGCCTGTCATAGAGCCAAAGAAAAATTCTGCTGGAGTTAATCCTGTTTTAAATCCATTGCTGATGAATCCATGCGCTTCAGGTCCCAAGTCATTTTTCTTAAAGTTGGACAAAGTCCTCTGATCAAATCCTTTCTCTATCCTTTTGCCTCTCAAAGCCTGCTGACCTACGCAAGCAGCCATCTGTGCCAAATTGAGCAAATTGCCTCTTGCACCAGATTCTGCCATTATCATTGTATGTGTTCTTTTGTCTGCATGAGTCGCAACTGTTCTTCCTGTCTCGTTTCTTGCCTTGTTCAGCACTTCGAGAATCCTAAGTTCTAATGTTTCTTGTAATGTCTTTCCAGGAAATGCATCAAGTTTGCCTTCCTTGAACTGCGCAATCAAAGCATCCACATCCTTTTTTGCTTTATCAAGGTCCTCTCTTATCTTTAATCTTGCTGATTCAGGAAGGTCTGTGTCTGATAACGCTGATGTGAATCCCATTCTCAGCAAATACTCTATGCCAAGCCTGAAAATCTTGCCAAGCACATCAATGCTGTAATTTTTTCCATATTTTTGGTGTATGTTTCTCAACATCAAGCCAGACTCTTCTCCAAGCGAGTTTCTGTCCATAACTCCTGAAATAAGCTTGCCATCTTCTATTACAACATGGGTATCTTTATCGCATTTGTCCTTTGACCTGTCGCATAATCTTGAATGCCCGCTATAATTAAAATCGTTAGGCAATAAAACACTAAAAACTTCTTTGCCTGTCACAATGGACTTTCTTGGCAGCTTCGAGAAATCAGTAACACCAACTGCTGACATCAAATCAATAGCAGTTTCTCGTTTTATTGAGTTATCCCTTGTCAAAACATAGTTGCCGGATATTGCGTCTTGAGTGCATCCAATTAAGCTTAAACCATATCTCAATGATACAAGCTGTGTCTGAACTTCCATTAAAATTTCAGCTTCTGCCCTTGCCTCTTCTGTCTGCGGGATATGCAAATTCATTTCATCGCCGTCAAAATCTGCATTATATGGCGTGCATACGGCTGGGTTAAGCCTTAGAGTTTTGCCCGGCAGCACCTTAACGCGATGGCACATCATGCTCATCCTGTGCAATGAAGGCTGCCTGTTGAATATTGCAACATCGCCATCCATCAGATGCCTTTCAACAATGTAGCCTGGATGCAATTCTTCCAAGGAAGCTTCTTTAGTTTCTTCTGTGATTTTTTTCTTCTTGCCGTCAGGCCTTATTATGTAATTAGCGCCAGGATACTTGTCAGGACCTTTTTCAACAAATGTCTTCAAGTATGCTATGTTCCACTCATTGACTCTTTCAGGAACTGTAAGCTTTGTCGCAATAACAAAAGGCACTCCAACTTCAAAAAGCTCAAGCATTGGGTCTGGGCTTATGACTGTTCTTGCACAAAAGTTTGTCCTTTTTCCGGCAAGATTATGGCGAATTCTGCCTTCCTTGCTCTTTATTCTTTCAGTCAGCGTCTTTAATGGCTGGCCGCTTCTGTGCCTTGCTGGCGGCAATTGCGCAATGTTATTGTCAAAAAATGTTGTGACATGGTATTGCAGCAAATCCCATAAGTCCTCAACAATTATTTCAGGAGCGCCTGCATTTATGTTTTCAAATAATCTTTGGTTTATTCTCACAATGTCGCCCATCTTATGAGTCAGGTCATCTTCGCTTCTTTCCCCGCTCTCCAAAGTTATGCTTGGCCTCATTGTTACAGGAGGGATTGGCAATACTGTCAATATCATCCACTCTGGCCTTACATGAGGAACTTTTAATCCGAATATTTCGCAATCGCTGTCAGGAATTTTTTCCAATCTTGCTCTTATTTCAATAGGGCTTATCCTTTTTTCATCTTCCAAAAATGTAGTTGGCTTTTCCAGGCTTATTTTTTTCTGCTTTGATTTGCAGTGAGGGCATTTATTTATAGTCTTCAACCCTGCTATTATTTCCTTGACTTTCTGTCTTCTCTCCTCTATACCACTTTCTTTTTCAACCTGGTCAAGAAGCTCTTTGATTTTGCTTATCTTGTTGTCTGGAATCAAAATCCTGCCGCATTCCCTGCAGGTGCATTTCAGAATTGTCATTACTATATTTACAAATTTAACATGAATAATTGGTCTTGCCAGTTCTATGTAGCCAAAATGCCCTATGCATTCTTTTAATTTCGAGCCGCAAGTCTTGCATCTTAGCCCAGGGTCTATAACTCCCAATCTTATGTCCATTAAGCCGCCATCAACAGGGTAGCCTTCCTTGTCGTAAAGTTCAGGCGTTACAATTTTCGCAGAAGCCATTTTTTTAATCATCTTTGGGCTTAATACAGAAAAGGTAATGCTTTTTACCTGCTTGTATATGTATTGCTCTTCCTGCTCTATTCTTTCAATCTTCTCTTCCTTGCCTTCGATTGCCTGCTTTACAGCCTCAAGCTCCTGTTCTTCTTTTTGTTCTGTTTTTTCTTCTGCCATTTTTTGTTTTGATTTTTATTTTCTTTATTTTCAATCCGTCGCTACGCGACATTATCTTGTGCTCGGTGTTGCTTTTCTGCCATAACGCAACACCTCGCCAATTTATTTTATTCGTGCAATCGAAGATTGTACAATTTTTGATGGAACTTTTTTCTAAAAAGTTCCCCGCACTCAACTGACGGAACAGTTGTTTTATTTTTCCTTTGCTGCTTTTGGGGATTTGACTGACAAGCTAGGCAATCCTGTGCCGATTGGAACAGGCTGGTTAACCATTACATTCTCAACAACAGAGTTAAGATTGTCCACTTCTCCAACAAGGGCGGCATTTATGATATGCTTTATTGGAGTCTCAAATGAAGCTCTTGCCAAAACGCTTGATTTTTCGCTTACAACCCCATATCTTGTAATTCCTTTTAAAGTTCCGCTTACGCACATTGTATCAGCTACAAGCATTATATGCCTGACATCAACATTCAAGCCCTGGCTTTCTATAACTTTAAAAATTTCATTTATAATCGCTTGACGAGCTGCTTCAATGCCGAGCACCTGCTCAATCTCAAATATATTATTAGTTGTTGCCCTGTAAGCATCAACTTCCTCCAATTGAAGAACATCAGCTAAATTTGAACCAGCTGTTATTATTACAAATTCATCTTCCCTTTTTACAGGCAGAACTTGTGAAATTCCCTTTATCCCTTTTACAGTAATATTTTTTATTTTTTCTTTTGTTTTGTATGCGTCATTAAAAACATCTTCCTTGCTTCTTGCTTTTAGCACGAGTGACTCCTTGTTGTCTTTTATGTTGTAGCCTTTCAATTGTTTTAGGATAGCATCCATGACCTTGCTGTTTGTCAGCTCTATTTCCTTCATCTTATCCTTGTCCAGCTTTACCTCAATAGTAAAATCAGCTATATTAATTGTGAATTCGGTTGAGATATCCCTCAATCTTGTTTCTTTTATCTGAAGCGCAAGATGCCTTAAGTCCTCAATATTCTTTCCGCTGGCATATGGCTTTTTCAAGTATATTTCCATCATTGGATTTTCAAGCTCTTTCCTTCCATCCAATATTTCAATTATTCTTGGCAATCCCAAAGTGACGTTCATCTCAGCAACTCCTGCAAAATGAAACGTATTCAGAGTCATCTGCGTCCCGGGTTCGCCAATCGATTCAGCAGCTATCATCCCAACAGATTCGCCTGGATGCACTTTTGCATTGTTGTACTCTTCATAAGTTGCTTCCATTATCTTTTTTAATTTGGCGTCGCTTATGCCCTTAGGCAGGTTATTTTTTATTTCCTCGATTATCTTAATCGGAAGCCTGTCCTCGTATTCTGAAATTATATTTGACATTTTGTTTTTGATTTATTTTTTAATTGTTTTTTATTGAATTTTATTCTATTTTTCAAAAAATTAAAATTCATTTTGTTGTAATTGGGTTTCAACTTCTGCTAATAGTGTTTGTAATTCGAGTTCTGATAGCTCTTTAGATTGCACTAACTCAACCGCTCCATTTGGAAAATACTTGAATACGTCGCCAACCTTAACATCTCTTGGAAAATGTGCGCGATTTATATCAAAAATATATTCCTCAGATTTAGGCTTTTGACCAACAAAAACCGAAACACCTAACTCTCTTGGCTTGATGTCTCGAACTTTTCCTACATAATATTGCCCATTTTCTGTTCTTTGGAATGTTTTTGTCATTTTTTTATTTTAAATTTCCATTTTTATTTTCTAATATTTGCTCTCCAGCTGAAGTTTTGGATAAATTCCCAATGACTTGAATTCATCAAGCATCAGCTTAAATGCATAGCTTATCTCTATGTCATTAATCTCAACATTTTCGCCGCAAACAGGGCAGTAAGATTTGTTCTTGTAGTTGTCCTTGATTGCGATAATTCCGCAGCTTTCGCAGACTGGCACAATTGTTTTGTCGCTGTCAAACCTTTCCTTTAGCAATAAAGATGCCCCATGAGCGACAAAAGTGTCTTTTTCCATCTCGCCTAATCTAAGTCCGCCTTCCTTTGCCCTGCCTTCTGTCGGCTGTCTTGTTAAAAGCTGGATTGGGCCTCTGGCTCTTGAGTGTATTTTATTTGCAACCATATGCTTTAATTTTAGGTAATACATGCTCCCGATGAATATCTTTGCTTGGTATTGCTCGCCTGTCTGTCCATTGTACAATGTTTCTACACCGCTTTCTCTGAAGCCTAATGAAAGCAATTCCTTCCTTAACCTTTCTTCAGGCTCTGCGTCAAAGGCTGTCCCGTTGATGTAGCGCCCAGCAAGAGCCCCGCTTTTGCCAGCAATCATTTCTATTAAATGGGATATGGTCATTCTTGATGGAATCCCATGAGGAGAAAATATCAAATCTGGTACTATGCCTGATGCTGAAAAGGGAATATCGCCTTGGGGCACAATCAATCCAACAATTCCTTTTTGGCCGTGCCTGCTGGTAAATTTATCCCCGACCTCAGGCACTCTTTCATCCCTTACCCTTACTTGTATAAGCTTGTTCCCTTCTTCATTTTCAGTTATCATGACAAAATCAACAACGCCCTCTTCTCCATGCTTTAAATTTACAGAGCTTTCCCGCCTGGTGCTTGACGCCAAGCTGTACTCTTCCATTGAGCTCAAAAATCTTGGCGGGGATGTTTTTCCAATTACAACATCGCCTTCCTTGATACTTGCTTCTGCATAGATTATCCCATCATCTTCCAAAAACCTGTAGTCTTTTTCAGTTTTGTATCCTTTGACATCTTTGTCAGGAATGCATATTTGGTCGATCAAGCCGCCTGCATACCTTAATTCTTCTGCTGTGCTTGGCCTGTAATATGTAGATCTTCCAAAGCCTCTTTCTATAGAACCCTTGTTTAAAATTATAGCATCCTCCATATTATAGCCTTTGTAGCTCATTATAGCCACAATTATATTCTGGCCAGCCGGGTGCTTGTCATAATCAGAAATATCATTTATTATTGTACTAACCACAGGCCTTTGCGCATAGTGAAGCAGGTTTACATCCATATCCATTCTAACAGCAAAATTAGAAGCATAAAATCCTAAAGCCTGCTTTTGGTTTTTTGAGCCTGCATTAAGCCTTGTTGATTGATTGAAGTTGCCGTATGGAACAAGGGATGTGCAGTAACCAAGCATTGCCAAAGGAGTTATTTCAAGATGAGTATGCTCTGGTGTTAGCTCGCTTTCGAAAAATGCAACTAATGTATTCTCCTCTTCTGCAGCATCTAAATATTCAATTAATCCTTGTTTTACCAGATCAGACCATGAAATTTCATTTTTCTCCAGCTGTTTTATATGGCGTTCTGTCAACAATGGAATTCCATCTTTGACTATTATCAAAGGTCTTCTTGCTCTTCCCTTGGAGCTTTCCAGCTGAATTTCATTTGTTTTTTCATTATAATAAACATTAAGTTTTTCTGTAATTGCGCCTTTTCTTCTTTCTTCCCTTATCTTCTGCACAAATTCAATAGGATTATCAACATTGCCAACAAATTTGCTGTTAAGATATACTTCTGTCATTTTATTTTTAATTTATACTTTCATTTTACTTTCAAAATTACAACACAAAAATGCAGAAGTCACGAACGATAGTGAGTATACCTCTGTCATCTTAGTTTGATTTTTTAATTTTTAGTTGATTTCTGTTTATTAAATCTTATTTTAATGAGTTTTTATTATTGAAATTTTTATTTTATAACCTTTAACCCCATTCCTTTCAATGATTTTAAAATGTCATCTTCGTTTGAGTCACCGGATATTGTGCAGAGCAATGAAAGATTTTTTCTCAAACCTATGTTTGTTCCTTCAGGAGTTTCAATTGGGCAAAGCCTTCCAAGATGGGTTGGATGAAGTTCCCTTGCTTCAAAATTCTCCTGTGAAGCGCTTAAGGGGCTTACAACCCTTTGCAAATGTGACAAAGTCTCAAGATAATTTAGTCTCTGGATACGCTGGCTTATTCCCTTTCTGCCGCCAACCCAGACTCCTGTTGCCATTGAAGAATAAATCCTTTGAGTAAGCAATTTATCCCTTATAATAACTTTTATAGACGGGAATTTTCCCCTCTTAACAATTCTTTGGAAGTTATACAATAAATCCCCAATCAGGACTTTCAAGTTTAATCTCAGTAAATCAGCAAGCAGGTCGCCGCTCATCTTAAGCCTTTTATTCATGTAATGATCCTTGTCGTCCATGTTAATCTCGTTGTTTGAAGCAAGAATATACTTTTTCAGCATTTTGCACAGGTTATAGGCTTTGGATATCCTGTCCTCTGCCTTTATGCCAAGATGAGGCAACAGGTATTTGTCCAGAATTTCTTTCATCCTTTCTATCCTTACTTCCTTTGACTGGGTAATTCCAATTTTTTTTGCAATATAATCAAGCGCCTCTTCCTCATTTTTTATGCTTACAAACTCCAATAGGTTTATTATGATTTCATCAAACTGTCTTTCCGGTGAAATAAATTTTGTTAGCTCCTCGTCTTTTAATAAGCCAAGCGCCTTGATTATAACAATAACCGGGATTCTTTTCACTCTTGTAAAAGTAATGTAGAACAACCCGTCTTTCATCTTCTCTACTGTATGGGGTATTTTAAATGAGCCGTATTCTGAGAATAATTTTCCTACAACCTCGCTTGGACCAGTTGCATCCTTTTCTATCAAGAATCTGTTTGAAGCTAAATCCTCAATTGTGATAAGAACCTTTTCTGTGCCGTTGATTATAAAATAACCGCCTGGCTCGTCAGGATCCTCGCCTTTTGCTATGAGCTCGTCTCTGGTCAGCTTATGCAGATGGCACCACTTGCTTTTCAGCATTATCGGCAGGTTTCCAATTTGCGTATCAAAACTTTCACGCTGAACGCCATTGATATGGGCGCTGACAGTTATCCACGTCGGAGCTGAATAAGTTATTTTTCTAAGTCTTGCTTCCATTGGAAAGATATTTCTGCTGGAGCCATCAGCCTCTATCATCTTTGGCTTTTCCACCCAAATCTTGTCAAGCCTTATTTTAAATTCGTCTATGTTGTGCGGGATGATTGTGGGTATAATCTCCCTGTTTTCTTCAATTATATTCAGCAGCTCTTTGTCAATGAAATTATTGAATGACTCTATATCGGAGTCAACAAAACTCTGCTCTTCAAAATATTTTTGTATAAGCGTCTTGCCGTATTTATACATCTGCCACCACTCTGAAAAAAATTGATTCGCCAGCAGTTGGACTCCTTCTTGCTATTTTTATAATATCGCCGAGCTTAGCATCCAACTCTTTTATAGCTGAATCTGTCTTTAGTATTTTTGGCAGCTCTTTAGAAGTTACGTGATACTTTTCAAGCAGCTGTGCTTTTTCCCTTTCGCCAAGCTTTGAATGTTTTGGAGTTAGTATGTGTTTGTCGACCTTAAATTTCTGTTTCTTCATCTTTTGCTTTGTTACTGTGATTTATGAGCTTAATGAAATGGGCCGGACGAGAGTTGCGTGCAAACCAGCTAGACATGCTAACTGGGCATTTCGGACTCGCGACCACCTGATTAAAAGTTTCACCCCGGCACCGTTTAAGGAGCGTTTGACAGGTGCTCTACCAGGCTGAGCTACCGGCCCATTGAACTGAATGCGAGGGCTCTTCCCGAGCATTCTCGCGTTCAATATGAATGCGAAAATGTGTGAGATGCGAGAGCTCGCTTCTCGCTCGCTCAACTCAGAGCATTCCCGCTTTCAATATAAGAGCGCCCTGGTCGGGATTTTCAACAGCGGCAGTGGAATGCGAGTGAGCTCGTTGCGAACTCGCTCACAACTGACTCCGCCGATATATTGCGAAACATAAAGTTCCGAATTTTTGAACCCGAATCGAAGCCGATCTGCATGTGAGCGAGACAAGTCTCATTCGACAGGGCTTCATGATAGCCGGATTACACCACCAGGGCGTTACGCGGCTAAACGGCATAGCAATCCCTCATTAGCAAAATTATCAATGAAATCATAGTCTTTTGCCTAAAGAAGGATTATTTCTCATCGTATTTGGGATTAGTTGGTTATATATAAAGCTTGCGGATTTTACAGCTAACACTATCAAAGATATATTTTTCATTTGGAAGTATTTAAAATTATTGTTTTATTTATGTAAACTCAAAAATTTCTCACAACCTTTAAATATTGAAATTAAATTCTTTTATTTATGAAAAGAAGTTCTCGTCGCTGGAAAAAAAAGAGGCAAATGAGATGGAAATGGCAGCGCAAAAGAATGAAAAAGGAGAGAAGATTGAGAAAACAGCACAGGGCTGGATAAAAATTAAAATAACTCTACGGATTCAAAAGTCCAAGAATATATTTCTGAACCCCTTTTATTTATCCAATACTTATTGGAGAATAAATACCCTTCTTGACTAAAAAGTCCTTCGGTATTGGCCTTAGCAATACCACTCATTGCAATTTTTGAAGCATTCCCAAAAGCAAAAACAAAAAATAGATGTTTTTTCATTTCCATTTTTCTTTTTATTGTTATTATTACATCATCAATAGTGTGTTCATTTTTTACAAAAAGGGTTATCTCTTTCCACTCAAATAATATATTCTCAAACTCCCTAACTAAATCTTCCCTGGTATAATTCTTTCTTATTTTTAAATCACTTATAAGTTCAATTATTGATTCTATTATACCTGTACTACCTAATTCCATTATTCTAATGCCACGTATACCATATTTTTGAAAAATATAGTCTTTTATATGTTGAACTAGTTTATCTTGTCCTTCTTTATTTAAGTTAGAGACATAGATCCCTACTTTAATTAAAGGAAGAGACCAATGTTGTCCTAAACAAAATTTTAATCTTAAATAAAGGTCTGTCTGACTTATTTGTCTAAGTATTGTCGCCTCATCTTTAGAAGGAGTAAAACCATATTGTTTTTTATACCATAGTTCTCTTAATCTCTTTTTTGCATATTCTAAAACCTCTCCACTTAGCTTTTTTAAATTAATATACGATAGTAACTCTCTCAAACCCAATTTAATTATGGTTTCAATTGGATCTGGCGTTAAATCAGCCATTTTAATACTTTTTTTCAAGCTTGTCGGTAATATATTCAGAAATAGTTAAAGCAGATGTATTGATTACTAAAGTAGAACCCGGTAAGATAGAAGCATTTTGAAATAATATCTCCTTTTTAGTATAAGGGCATATGTGACGCTCTTTTAGCAATACATCATAAATATATTCTTCCTTATCTACAGAAAAACCTAAAACATTCAATAGTAATATTTTTTCTTCAGGACTTAAATCTAGAAATTCTATCTCAGCCTCCATCAGCGCATCACCTTATTTAATTATAGAATTATCCTATTTAAATAACTTTCTTTTATTTAGGAGGTGATTGGTTTCCTTTCAGTTCCAAATAAGGGGTGAAATTTATTTAAAAATCCCGAAAACTATATAAACAAATTACTTTGTTCTTTCATTCGGGGTGTTAAAAATTTCAATGATGGACGATATTTCAAAGACTGATGCAGAGGTTTTTGATGCGATAAAAAAAGAAGGAATAAGAATAAGGAATGGTGTTGAATTAATTCCAAGCGAGAATTTTGTGAGCAAAGCTGTTTTGCAGGCATATGCCACTTTTTTCACAAATAAATATTCTGAGGGTTATCCTGGCAAGCGGTATTATGGCGGCAACCAGTTTGTTGATATTGTTGAAAATCTTGCGATTGAAAGGGCAAAAAAATTGTTTGGAGCAGAGCATGTAAATGTTCAGCCTTACTCTGGTTCGCCGGCAAACCAAGCAGTTTTCTTCGCTTTGCTTAATGTTGGCGATGTTTTTATGGGGCTTGATTTGAGTGCAGGCGGACATTTGACGCATGGAAGTCCTGTAAATTTTTCTGGCAAGCTTTACAAATGCGTTCCTTACAATGTTGACAAGGAAACAGAATTGCTTGATTATGATAAAATTATGAAACAAGCAAAGGAATCAAAGCCAAAAATGATTCTTTCAGGCTTGACATCTTACCCAAGAAAAATTGACTTCAAGGCGTTCAAGGAAATTTGCGATGAAGTTGGAGCTTATCATTTTGCAGACATTGCCCATATTGCAGGGTTATGCGCAACTGGATTGCACCAAAATCCTGTGCCTTATTGCGAGGTTGTAACAACAACAACACACAAGACATTGAGAGGGCCAAGAGGAGCTATGATTATGTGCAGGGAAAAGCATGCACAAGCCATTGACAAGGCGGTCTTTCCAGGCCTGCAAGGAGGCCCGCACGACCATGTTAATGCAGCAAAAGCAGTTGCTTTCAAGGAAGCATTGCAGCCAGAATTCAAAAAATATTGCGGGCAGATTGTCAAGAACGCAAAGGCACTGGCAGACTCGTTGATGGACAATGGCTTGGAGTTAGTGACAGGCGGAACTGACAATCATTTGATGGTTATAAAATTAGTTAACAAAGGATTGACTGGAAAAGGAAAGGAAGTGCAAAATGCCCTAGGAGAAGCGGAAATTTACGTGAATAAAAACACAATTCCATACGAACCGAACACGCCATTCAACCCGAGCGGAATAAGATTGGGAACTCCGGCAATAACAACAAGAGGCATGAAAGAAAGTGAGATGAAATTCATCGGGGATTGTATTGCGAAAGTAATAGATGATTACAATGACAAAGCAGTTATTGAAAGAGTCAAAAACGATATTTTGGGATTGTGCAAGGAATTTCCACTGTATCCTAGTTTAGAGATTTTGAGGTAAAATTTTAATTTTGAATGATATTTTAATTGATAATATGTCAAAAAATGTTTGCACTCGAAGAGATTTTTTAAGATATATGGGTATTGGAGTTACTGTTTCTACACTTCAAATTTCAAATAACGTAAGTGCAACTACACATACTTCTTCCATCGACGAAATTCTGGGATTGAAAGAATTTAAAGAATATGCAAAAAATGTTGTGGATGCTATGAAAGAAGCTAGAGCCTATGTTGAATGGGACAAAGAACGATGGAAGACTTTAGCTGAACTAATGTCTACCGATATTTACAACGATGTTATTAAAGGCAAAAAGGTTGTCGTTGCTTTAAGTCCACTGCAGCAAGGCGAGCTACTATCTATGTTTGTAGACCTCGGCAAATCTTTTGGAGGATATTTATTTTCCGATATTGGAATTGAGGGTCATCTCATGGGAGATAATGCAGGTTTTTTAATTTATGATAACGACAATATGGAAATACTTAATTTCTCTGGCTCTGGTAATTGGTATCATTTTGAGAAAGTTATAGAAGCTAAATCCAACTTAGATAGATTAATATGCTTGCGACCAGTCCCCTTCAATCCAGTTTCAGGTTATTGTCCAATAGGTGATGCTCTTTTTGACGCGCAAAAGCAAATCTTTGAGAGAGAAGGATATTACGCTAAACTTACTCATGAATATTTTGTACGAAGGATGAATGAAGCAAGAGTCAATAGCAATTCATTGTACCGGGAAATATTAGCGGAAATGATAAAAGAATTAAAAAAAATTGGTCAAATAAAGTAAAAAATAATTAAAGAAAATGACAGCAAAAATCATTGACGGGAAGAAGATTGCTGATAAGATTCTGAGTGAACTAAAGTCAAAAATAAAAAATTCAAAGCAAAAGCCTGGCTTAGCCTTGGTTTTGGTTGGCAACAATCCAGCATCCGAGATTTATGTCAATTTCAAGGAAAAAACCTGCAAAGAAGTTGGATTTTATTGTGAAAGGTTCAATCTTGATAAAAACATAAGTGAATTGGATTTATTGAAATTAATTAATGATTTAAATCAAAAGCCAAATCTGCATGGGATACTTGTTCAGTTGCCATTGCCAAAACACATTAATGAGCATTTGATAACAAATTCTATTTTGCCTCACAAGGATGTTGATGGATTTACTTCTTTAAGTTTAGGAAATTTGATGTCGGAAAATGCAATCTTAGCTCCTGCAACTGCAAGGGCTGTTTTGCATCTGATTGAATCTGCTGGAACAGGCATTGAAGGAAAAAACGCAGTTGTTATCGGAAGAAGCAATATTGTAGGCAAGCCAGTTGCAATGATGCTGCTTGAGAAGAATGCGACTGTAACAATATGCCATTCAAGGACAAAAAATCCTGCAGAGCACACAAGAAAAGCAGACATACTTGTTGTGGCTGTAGGAAAGCCAAGGCTGATAAAAAAAGATATGGTAAAAGAAGGTGCTGTTGTGATTGATGTTGGCATCAACAGAGCAGATGGCAAAATAGTTGGAGATGTTGATTTTGAAAATGTAAAAGAAGTCGCTGGATTTATAACGCCTGTTCCAGGAGGCGTTGGTCCAATGACAATTGCAATGCTGATGCAAAATACTTTAACAGCGATGGAATTGGCAAAGAGAATTTGAAGATGGTTTTAACTTTAGAACTTCCAGTTATTGAAACAAAACAAGAAACTCCTGATGTTAAGAGTGTGAAGCTTGGATTTGATGGGCAGAAATTTGATTACAAGCCTGGACAATACATGATGATGGAGCTTGATGTTGATGACCCTGAAAAAGGCAATACTCGTCCATTATCAATTGCTTCTTCTCCAACAGAAGATTTTCTGCTATTTTCTACAAAAATATCGCAGAGTTTGTTCAAGCAGAAATATAATTCTTTAAGAATTGGTAATAAAGTAAAATTAAAAGGGCCTATGGGAGTTTTTGTTTTGAAAGAAGATGCAAAAGAGATTATTTTTCTTGGAGGTGGAATTGGAATAACCCCTTTTAGAGACATGATAAAATATGCTTCTGATAAAAAATTGCCTGTTAAGATTACATTGATCTACTCCAATAAAACTCCTGATGATATCGTCTATAAAGATGAATGGAATGTTTTTGAAAGAGAAAATCCAAATTTTAAAGTTATACATACAATAACACAAGAAGGAACAGATTGGCAAGGAAGAACAGGAAGGATAGATGAAGCAATGATAAGAGAATTTAGCAGCGATATAAACAATACAATTTATTACATCTGCGGACCGCTTGGAATGGTAGATAGTTTGTCTAATTTATTAAAAACAATGAATATACCATTGCAAAATATTAAGATAGAGAAGTTTGTGGGGTATTGAATAAGGAAAAGTTCATGTAACGTATAATTTTAAGTGAGGTTTTTCTCCTCGAATAATTTTGCCCTCGTGAGAATTTTTCGGCAACCCTTGAAAAATCCGATAGAGCTGGCAAAATTTTCAGAGCTGAGAAAAACTTAGGTTGAGTGGAGCGAAGCTACGAAGTGGCGAGCGGAACGAACCGCTTAAAATGTGTTAGGCGAGTGAGCCTGCGAAGTGGGCGAACCGAGCGAACGTAGTGAGCGAAGAGTTTTTTACCGCCGAAAATTTGTTGTTATCGTACTTTTTTATCAAGAATCGGGGGCTTTAGTTCGTTCTTTCGTCGTTAGAATCGGGGCTTAAACTAATTATATTTTTATTATTAAAAATTCACTTATTTTATACTTCTATTGTTAGACGACAACCTAAAGTTTTAAATATCCATAGATATTTTTAAGATATTGACTTATATATGGCAGGCAAAAAGGTATTACTGACATTGAACCCTGAAATGTATGCGGAATTAGAGGGATATGCAAAAGCCAATTTTATGACAATGCAGGAGCTTATTACTAACACATTGAGAAAATGTGTCTTATATGCTGCTGAAGCAAAGAAAGGCAAGGCAGGGAGGCCTCCAAAAGTGGATGATCCTTTTCTGGAGTATTTTTCAAGGGAAAAATGAAAAGATTAAAAAGGAGTTAAATCCCCAACACTGGAAAGGTGGCTGAAATGAAAAAGCTGAAACAAATCCAAAGCTTATTGGCTTCAAGCAAGTCTGAATTAAGGAAAAGGTACAATGTCAAAGAATTGGGCATATTCGGCTCTTATTCAAGGGGCGAGCAGAAAAAGACAAGTGATGTAGATATTCTTGTAAAATTTAATCCCAATGCAACCCTCTTTGATTTTGTCGGATTGGGGAATTACCTTGAGGAAAAGCTAAAGTTAAAGGTAGATGTAGTTTCAGAGAACGGCATAAGGCCAGAATTGAAAAGCAGCATTGTCAAGGATGTGGTCAGGGTATGAAGAAAAGAGACTATAAGCTATTCATAAAGGACATTGTTGATGCTATGGAGCATATTGAAGAATTTGCAGGAGATATGGCTCTCGATGAGCTGGAGTCGGATGAAAAGACATCAAGCGCAGTTATAAGGAAATTTGAGGTAATTGGCGAAGCTGTAAAGCATATACCCAATAAGGTAAAGGAAGAGCATAAGGACATTCAATGGAAATCAATGGCAGGAATGAGAGACAGATTAATTCACGCATACTTTGGAATTGACTATAAGCTTGTCTGGGCTGCAATAAAAACTGAAATACCAAAATTGAAGCCAAAGCTGAAAAAATTGCTATCAAGCCTTGAGCAAGAGAAAAAATGAATGAATTAGTTTTAGCTGGATTGTTAGGCGGAGTTGGCGGCGGGTGGATTGATTTTTTTGAATTCGTTAATGGAGCATTTTCAACAAAATCATCAAATGCAACTTAAAAATATGAAATTCAATCTGAAAGGTAAACTACAACATCAGTTAATGTATATCAAAGCCATTATTTCGTTAGTTAAATCTTGAATGTAAATGAAAGTCAAAGTAGAAGAGTGTCCGCAAATGTTTGCCTAACGTACAATTTTAAGTGAGGTTTTTCTCCTCGAAAATTTTGTTGAGGAAAATGAGGCATCCCACATTTTCACTCGTAACAAAATTTTCAG
>Ga0209541_10007641_pt1 | contig 18109 bp, 14 predicted proteins | sample RifCSPlowO2_01_FD_184027 | JGI IMG/M metagenome (GOLD analysis project Ga0209541, IMG submission 184027) | Groundwater microbial communities from Rifle, Colorado - Rifle CSP2_plank lowO2_0.1 (SPAdes) (version 2) | ecosystem: Environmental > Aquatic > Deep subsurface > Groundwater | place... | reverse complement strand
CGGAGAATATGATTCTGTCGGCAATTTCACAAGCCAAATATTCAACACGGGAAATAATGCTACTTGGATTAATCTAACCAGGGGGTCTCTTGAGCCTGCTGGAACAAATATTACATTTAGAGTTAGAAGTTGTAATGATGCTGACTGCGACGGCGAGGTTCTGAGTGATGAGTTGACGTATCCTTTTACGATAAATACAACAGTTGCTCCTAATAGTAGATATTTCCAGTATCAAGCAAGGTTCCAGACTAATGATACGGCTGCGACGCCGGTTTTGGAATGGGTTAATATTAGCTATTCCACTCTTGCAATATCGGGCGACAAGGGAGTTATTAACGAGTCAACAACTAAAACACTAGATTTCAAGAGTGGGTTTGGTTGGAGTACAACTTCAAGCGGAGGGATATCAAGGAATGTTGATTCAAATACATGGAACTTTGTTTGGAGAGGGCCAAGTAATGGAACCTTTAATAGGCAGTACAGCTATGATACTACGGTTAAAGATACGGGAGGCAATGCTGTGGTGAACACGACGGCGGAGCTCCTGGATATTTTTGGAATGTCGCTCTTTACTGATTTGACGAATTCCAGCGGATCAATACCTACACAAACATTCACGCTGTATACCTATGGGCCTCATACCGGAAGCACACCCACAAGCCAAGGTCCCTTCACATTGTATCTTAGAAAATATGGATATAAGTTTGTTGAGACGCAGAAAGTGTTTAGCGGGAAAACAAGCGAGGAGGTTTCCTTGGAGACTGATTCTTTCGTAACTGAGGGGGTTTCTGCTCCGGAGGCGTTAGCGGTTGCCGGAATAAAATATAACGAGCCAATAAAAGTTGCTTACGGAGAGGAGAGTAATACGAGTTTTGGAACTTCTGGGCAGTTAAGACATTTTCCGATAACAGATTCTGAGTATTTTGCATTATTCAGAAATGGGACCAAGATGTTCTTAGGAACAGATTTCTCTGCGTTTAGTTGCCTATCGGGAGGGATTACGTTTACGTCAGATGAGACCGGAAATAATATAACTGCAGTGTATAGTTACGGCGGAAATGCAACATTAGTAAATGGTTTATCTGATACGAGAACTATAGATGAATTATATGATTTCTTAAAAGCAAACCTGTTTAATGGGTTTAATACTTTGGACGGAACTGCTTATATATCAGACATAAATCTGGTTATAGGAAATGCGAGTGACACGGGTTCTTTGGCAAGCCCAACTGCCTCACTTACATATACATGCAGCCGTTCTTCTGTGTTTAGTTCTGTGGGGGGGTTCTTGGACTTGTTAGGAACAACGGTTGGGGGGGCCCTAAGTATGCGTTCCCAAACTGGGTATTCTTATTCTCCAGGAAAACAGGTTGTTGCCTATACAACTGTATTAGATGCTGACTCCAGATTAGTCAGCGCCACGGTTTCTGCCAAGATGTACTATCCTAACACGACATTATTAACAAGCGGGGTCGCGACAGCGGTAAGCACAGGCCGGTTCCTCTTCGCTTATAGCCTGCCTCTCACTGTGCCTGAAGGAACCTATACCGTTACATTCGATGCAAACTATCTATCTGGCGAAGTACATGACACAATAGCCTTCTTGGTCGAGAAATCTTTGGCACCGCTAAATATTCTTGCAACGGTTGGGTCAATATACTCTCCGGGCGACGAGGTAATAGTTTACCCAACAATAACAAATTCAAACGGAAATCTGGTAAATGCGACCGTCAATGTTTCTTTATATTATCCCAATGCTACGTTGTTAAATAAAAGTAGTGCAACAGAGCAGGCTCTTGGGAGGTATAGATATAATGTTACGCTTCCCTATTCAGCTCCTGTTGGCACCTACGAGGCCAGGCTAGACGCAAGCTATTCCAATGATGAATCCCACTATTCGTTGTCGTTTGTAGTAAGCTCTGTTCTGCAGGAGATCTTTACTCTTGTGAATAACACCAATACGACCCTAGACACAATTAACACGAAGATAGATATTATAAACATGACTGTGAATGATATTAAAAACACAGTAAATATTATCAATTCAACAGTCACGAGGATTGGGGTTAATGTTACAAGTATCCATGGAACACTTAATACTGTTAATAGTACGGTAAACAATATTGACTCAACGGTTGCGCTTATTAATTCGACGGCCAATATCATTAATTCTAATGTGACGTATATGGGCACGTTGCTTGAGAATATCAACAGTAGCGTCCATTTCATCAATAGCACTATTGTTTATATTAACAGCACGGTCACTAATATCAATACTACGACTACCAATAGCGGGAGCACGATAACACTAATCAATAGCACAATATATGACGTCTTTGATCTTGTTGCTGGAAAACTAAGTATAGACGTAGATACCGGAAGCAGATACGCCCCGGGAGATAATGTAAACATTGTAGTTACTGCCACGAATAGCAGTGGAGGCCTTATCAATGCTTCAGTTGATGTTGAGGTGTTCTATCCAAATGCAACGAGACTAAATAATGGAAGCGCACAGCTTGGGGCCGCAGGCAGGCTTAATTACAGTTTCCCATTGGATGCCTCTACGCCATTAGGGACGTACAGGGCAAATGTTGACGCGAATTACTCAGCGAATGAGATTCATAAGAACGTTGTGTTCCTTGTAGCGACCGCAACTGCGGCTGTTGGCGGCGCTGGTGGGCTGCCCTTAAATATATACAACGATGTCGGAAAATCATATGCGCCGGGAGACACTGTGTATATATCTTCAAATGTAGTAAACTCATCGGGGAGCCGTGTTAATGCGACAGTTAATATTACTGTTTACTACCCATCTGGATCTGAATTTGACAGCGGAGGGTCAACAGAACAATCGCTTGGCAGGTATGAGTATAGTTTCGAAGCGCCAGCAACAGAAGGTACGTATAGTATAGATATTGATGCAAATTATTCTGGCAATGAGATACACGACACCCTGGCGTTTGTTATCACGACGGGCACGGGCGGAAGCAACGCCACCTTCCCTCCTCAAGTTATTGTAGACGCCCCAAGCACCATTAACATAGACACGAAGTTTGATATCATAGCCCTTACAAAGTCATCAAGTGGGCTATTAATCGATTGCACAGACGGAGCAAATATAACCATCCGGAACACGCTAAATAGTACAAATGTGATTAGTAACGAGCCAATGAGCAAGTTCTCAACCGGATTGTATAATTACACTTGGTCTACTGGAACGCAAGCGACTTACTTAGCAACCGTAACGTGCAGCAAGATTTCAGCAATAGCTTATACTGGAGCAAAGGAATTCTCTACGCAAAATGTTGCTGGCGCAACTGGCGGCGGGGGGGCTGCTGGCGGGCTTCCATTGAATATGTTTTCAGGTGTTGGCTCCTTTTACTCACCAGGGGATAATGTGTTAGTGGTTTCTACGACAACTGATAATAATGGGTCCTTGATTGGCGCGATGTTAAATGTGTCCTTGTATTACCCAAATGCCACATTATTAAATCATAGCCTTGCCGTTGGGCAAACAATCGGAAGATTCAGATATAACTTTGCGCTTCCGCTCTCTGCTCCGATTGGGTCGTATGAGGTAAGGATAGATGCCAATTATTCTGGCAATGAAGCACACGATTCTTTGGCTTTTGTCATAAGTTCTGTACTTCTGGAAATATTTAACGTTGTGAATAATACAAATACTACAGTGAACACTATCAGCCAGACGGTTGATGTTATAAATACTTCTGTGAGTAATATTGATGCCACCGTGAATGTTATCAATTCGACTGTAAATAGGATTGACGCAAATATTACGAGCGTTCATGGAACTCTAAATACAATAAACAGCACAGTGAATTTGATTAGCAGCACAGTAATGGATATTAATTCCACTGTCATTGATATTAACAGCACAACGAATACTATTAATTCAGTTGTGACGAGAGTTGATGCGAATGTCACGAGCATACAAGGGACCGTGAACAGCATCCAGTCAAATATAACATTCATTAGCACGTTGGTTGAGAATATCAACAGCAGCGTATATTTCATTAACAGCACTATTGTTTATATTAACAGCACCGTCACTAATATCAATACTACGACCACCAATAGCGGGAGCACGATAACCCTGATCAATAGCACAGTATATGACGTCTTTGATCTTACTGCTGGAAGGATAAGTATAGATGTTGCTACCGGAAGCAGTTATGCTCCTGGGGACAATGTGAATGTTGTGATAACTGCTATCAATAGCAGCGGCGCCCTTATCAATGCTTCAGTTGATGTTGAGGTGTTCTATCCAAATTCAACAAGATTAAATAATGGAAGCGCCCAGCTTGGGACCGCCGGCAGGTTTAATTACAGTTTCCCATTGGATGCCTCTGCGCCGTTAGGGACATATAGAGTTAATGTTGACGCGAATTATTCGAGCAATAGTGTTCATAAGAACGTTGTTTTCGAGGCTGTTTGGGTTGAAAATCCGGAAGTTGTTGTTGATGCTCCTGCCGTCATCAATACCGGGGTTCCGTTTGATCTAATAGCTATGATAAGGTCGGCGGGCGGCTCTCTTGTTGACTGCAGTGATGGAGCCAACATAACTGTAAGGAACACGTTGAATAAGACGGACGTGATCATAAATGAGTCAATGACTAACTTTGGCCTTGGGCTTTATAATTATACGTGGTCTACTGGGGCACAATCCACTTATCTGGCGATCGTAACCTGCAACAAGATTTTAAGTAAGGAGTATGTAGGGGTAAAAGAATTCTCCACCCAGAATGTCGCTGCTTCGGGCGTTGGCGGAGGGGGTGGTTCCACTGGAGCCCTGCCTCTGAATATGTTTTCTGATGTAGGAGGATTCTACTCGCCAGGGGATGATGTGGTTGTTGTTTCAACGGTAATGGATAACAACGGATCTTTGGTTGGCGCAATGGTAAACATTACGCTGTATTATCCAAATACCACGCTGCTGAACCACAGCCTGGCTATGCCGCAGGCTGTTGGGAGATTCAAATATAACTTTACGCTTCCGCTCTCTGCGCCAATCGGAACCTATGAGGCCAGAATCGACGCGAATTACACAAATGACCAGATTCACGACAGTCTCACTTTTGTGGTAAGCTCAGCTATAGAAGCAATCAAGATGAATGTGACGCAAATGATAAATCAGATTGATGGTGTGATTGTCCCGTCCTTAAAAGAGATCAACCTTACCACCCAGGATAGTTATGATTACTTGCTGAACAATATATTCCCCCTGGTTAACTTAACAAACACAACGTCGTTGGATATTAAGAATGAAACTGCCTCACTTCTGCTTAAGTGGGGCACCTATAATGCTGAACAATTATACAATATCTCGAATGTTACGTATAACAATTCACAAAGAATATTAAGTTATATCGGAACCCCTTCTGATGATGAATCTGCTAACACGCTGTTCGGTGAATTTGCTTATACCAAGAATAGGATTAGCGATATCGATGCAAACGTATCAGAGATCAAAAGAATCGCAGCAGAGGTTAATGTTACCTCAATTATAATCAATTCAACTATTTCAACCGTGCTATTGGAAGTTGATGATTTAGAGGAGCTTCATCAGTGCGCCATAACCCCAAATTCAACCCTATGTACGCTGCTTAATGATATAAAATTAAACACTCAAAATATTTATAGTGCGGCCCTGGCTATCAATACCACTACGTCTGCCTTGGGCCTGTTTACAATATCTTCACTGGTTGCCGGCAGCCCGAGATACGCTAATGAGAATGTGTTGGTAGAGGCGAGCTTTACAACACAGAACGGCTCGTTTGTTGCTCCAGATTCGGTCGTTCTCACCATTTTTGACAGTAATAATAATAAATGGGCTAATGCTACACTAACAGATTTTACTGAGTCCTCTTTGCATGTTTGGAAGTACTCTAAATCTTTAGGGGCAAACCCAACAACGGGGATGTATACTGTTCACTTGTTGGGTAGTTACGGTGGAGTTAATGCTTCGAAAACCACGCAGTTCAGAGTAGCGACTGGGGGCCCGTACATGGTGTTCTTGGATTGCCCGCTCACTGCTACTGTGGGTCAGGACCTGAATTGCAATGTGAGGATACAGGATGAGGGAGAAGCAGCAACAGAAAGCACCTGTGATGTTTGGGTGGATAGCGATGGCGATACTGAACTTGACGCAGGAGAACCGCAAACGCAGTTTAGTAAGAAAACCACTCCATTGCAAAATGTCACACAATCTGTTTCAATAAATGTTCCAAGCACGTATGCAAACGGGCTCTCTATCGCACGTGTCAGTTGCAGCTATGCGAATTCAGCTCAGCCTGATTCAACTGCATCAGACAGTGTAACCTTTGAAGCTGGCGCAGAGGAAGCGCCAACCACAACGGGGGAGGCCGGTGGCGGAGGCGGCGGTGGAGGCGGAGGCGCGGCACCAAGCGCTCCGGCTGCTCCGGCACCTGCGGTCTCACCAACCGTGGACTTCCAAGAAGTCCTTGATGTCCAGTATTATCTACAAGAAGGAAGCGTAATCACTTTCAGTCTTGATGGTGTAAACGTTCATACGATAACTCTTACCAAGGTTGGAGAAGACTTTGTAATTTTGATGATAGAGACGACCCCCATAGAAGTCATAGCCAGAATTGGAGAGCCCCAGAAGATTGATTTGGAAAATGATGGTGTGTATGACCTCCTGATAAGATTGAACGATATCATCGATGGTATAGCAGACATTAGCATTGAAAGAATAAAAGAAACGGTTCCTGGGGCTATATTATTTGACGTTAAGGTTAAAATCCTGCCTCGATATATGGAAACGCCTTCTGGAAGTTCAGTGGCGGCAGAGGTGAGCTTGTACCATGTTGGGGGGCAAGGCGTAAAAGATACAGAGGTTGAGTATATGATCAAAAACGCAAAGGGGGAGGCTGTTGTGTCTGAGCATGAAATTGTTGGAATTGAGAATAAACTTGTGCTTCTCAAGGAGATCTCGATTCCGAAAGAGGTTGAGCCTGGTGAATATGTGTTTTTTGTCGAGATGAAGTATAACCAAAAGACAGCAAGCGGCGCGGCGAGGTTCAATATAGTTGGGAAAGGGGTTGAGGAGAGGCTTGCGCCAAGCAGGGGGCCCTCTAGTCTGCTGATTGTATCAACGCTGTTGCTCATCATGGGCGGGCTTGCTTCCTTGGCTCTGCAACTCAAAAAGGGAAGTATTAAAAAGAAGTATATGCAGATTATACGCATGAAAGCCTCGATCGTTTCCATAGCAATCTTGGCGGCGGTTGTGCTCGCCTCGTTATTGCTGAATGCGTCGGTTTGGGGGATGGTAAAAGGGGTATTAGATTCCAAGGAGGTTTACATTACTTGGGTGTTGTTGGTTGGCACCATAATCCTTTTCAGTTATCTGCTTTATGAGATCAAAAAGAGAAACTCTTCTCGAAATGGTAGGAGGAAACACGGGCTGCCAAATAAACGGAAGGGCGGCGAAAGGGCGAAACGAAGAGAGCACGAGTTCAGCGAGATGAGGGTTGCGCCGCCTGCTGAAAAAATACAGGAGATTGCAAAACCAGACAGAGAAGAACGCACACAGGAGAAGAGGGAAGAGAAAGAAGAGATATCCGCTGTTCCTCCAGTCAAGAGTTCTGAGACTATAATCACTAAGCATTCAGATTACGTAGTAAAAAGGGAAGATAGCCTGATTACCAAGCATTCAGACTATATAGTAAAAAAAGAACCGGCAGTGAGTGGGGAATTCAAAGTAATCCCTGCAGAGAACGCGTCGGCGCAGGGCAGGACCCAAATAGAAGAAAAGGATCCAGCAAAAGAACTTTCAAAATTGCTCGAGGAAGATGGCATTCGCCTTGAAAAAAAAGAGGGTAAACACCCCCTTGAGTTAACGCCGATGCAGATTGCAAATGAGAAATGGAGGTTGTTAAAAGAATTAAGGCGGCTAAAGGAAGCTTACAAACAGGGAGTTATTCCAAATGAGGGGTATGAAGAGACAAAGAATGTGTTGATTAAAAGGATACAAGATCTGAAAAGGTGAGCTAGAGGCATAGCCCCGCCAAAAGCCCATATTGCGCAAACATCAATCGCGTGACAAAAAGGAGGGGAGCTTACAAGAGAGATGAAAAGGCTATTTTTTATGATTCTGTCACTTGTGGTGATTGGGATATTAACTGGAGGCAGTACTAATGAGTCTGTTGATGTTACGGCTGAGAAAATTTCACAATATGGGGGGGTGACGGAAAATACAAGTATGAGAAACGCGTCTGGGGTTGCTGCTGAAGAGAACAATGATATTTCTTGGCAAAAAGAAGATTCTTGGCCGTCTTCAGAAAAAAACACAGAGCCTGAGGTTAAGAGGTATAAACAGAAAATAACAAATAATGAGCCCTTGATTCTGGAAGGAGATGTTGTGTTTGTTATAAACAACACACATTACATCCAAAGGAACGATATTGTTGTCCGCGATAACGCCACTCTTTTGATTACAAATTCTTTATTTGAACATAGGAATGCGCCGGGTCGTTGGAGTAGTCTGGAAGCCTTCAACACTTCGCGCGTAAGTATTCAGGATAGTGAGATTCGATCGAGCAACGAGATTGACTGGAATTTTCGAAGCAATAGCTTTTATATTTTGAAGGATGTGGAGGAAGAACTGTCCTTCATCAGAGTGCATTTTGTGCTGACTCCCCCAAAAGTTGTTGAAAAATGATACTGTCGTCCTTGATGCGATCGTTAATGTTCCCATTCTCTCGTTCAATGGGATTGTTGTTGTGTTTTAATCCTGCTGATTTAATAGGAACTCCATGCGTTTTCTTTGCAACCCTTCTGACAAGTTTAGATCGTGCTGGTTTGTAATTCTCAAATCCTTCACTCGCAAACTTGATGGGCCTTCGTTTTTTCTTAACTTTGTCTTTCTCTGGCAGTTGTGTACAATGTACTGAGATTTGCAATATTTATACCTGAGCCATAACATCGCCTCAGAAGAAGCACAGAACGCTTAAGGATAGGGTATCATTCATTGATTGGCGGCGTCGTGTTTCCGAGATTTTCGAATAAATATTTTCCCAGCGTCGGTTTTCCGGTGGAAACTGAGGTCAAGGCCAAAATCAAATATTCTTCTTGGATTTACAATGTAGCTACAATGGAAATAGCGGTGGAATTGTTAGAAAAACTCCGCGTTTCCGCAATCTTTAAAAATCAGCTAATGTTTCTACTGGACAGTATATAAATAGACGTTGTATAGACATTGTACATAGACCTTGGGGGTGCCGCAATGGTATTGGATTTTGTGTTTATCGTAGGGATGTTATCAATAGCTGTTGGGGCGTACTTCTTCATGTATGTTGCCAGGCAGGCAACAGGCACAAAAGAGATGAGAGCGATCTCAGACTCTATCAAGGAAGGAGCGATTGCATTCATCAAAAGGCAGTATGGAACGATTGCGCTGTTCTCTGTGATTATGGCCCTATTGATTGGAGGATTGTATTTCTATAAGGGTGATCCGGGGCTGGCATTGAGGACAAGCATTGCAATCATCTTGGGGGCTGCAAGTTCTGCGATTGCAGGAATAATTGGGATGTATGTTGCAGTGATAACCAATATAAGGACTGCTGCTGCTGTGAAGAAATCACTTCCATTCGGATTAAAGGTTGCTTTACGAGGGGGGGCGGTGTCAGGCATACTGGTCATTTCATTGAGCCTGATGGGAGTTGCAGGATTGTACTGGCTGTTTGGAGCAGATCCGCTGAAGACTCCTTTCCTTATTGTTGGATATGGGTTTGGGGCAAGCTTTGTGGCATTATTTGCGCAGCTCGGAGGGGGGATCTATACAAAGGCTGCTGATGTAGGAGCAGATCTGGTCGGAAAGGTTGAGGCAGGCATACCAGAGGATGACCCAAGGAATCCTGCTGTTATTGCTGATTTGGTAGGGGATAATGTCGGAGACTGCGCAGGAAGGGGAGCTGATTTGTTCGAGAGCACTGCTGCTGAGAACATTGGAGCTATGATCCTGGGAGTTGCATTGTTTCCAGTTTTTGGGGCAAATGGAGTCTTATTTCCATTAGTGGTGATTGCAGCAGGGATGATTGCGAGCATTATCGGGATATTCTCTGTGAAAGCTAGGGAAGGGGAAGATCCAATGAGGGCATTGAACCGGGGGTTTTATGTATCTGCTTTTCTCGCATTGATCGGGATAGCAATAAGCGTGTATTGGCTGCTGAATGCCAATGTATGGTTCTTCTATGCAGGAATGGTTGGGATTGTGATGAGTGTTTTGTTCCTGCTTATCACTGAATATTACACGAGCCATGGATTCAGGCCTGTCAAGGAGATCGCAAAGGCGTCGCAGACAGGGCCAGCAACCAACATCATTTCAGGCATAGCAGTTGGGCTTGAGAACGTGTTTGCTCCTGTGATTGTGATATCCTTTGCATTGTATCTGTCGTATCAGTTTGGAGTCTGGTCAGGAGTTCCTCATGGAGGATTGTTTGGAACTGCTGTCGCAACTGTAGGCATGCTGTCAACTGTCGTGTATGTCTTAGCAATGGACACCTTTGGCCCTATAACCGATAATGCAGGGGGGATTATTGAGATGTCCAATGCTCCTGAAGAGATAAGAAAGAGGACTGATAGCCTGGATGCTGTAGGCAATACAACAAAGGCATTGACAAAGGGGTATGCCATAGGCTCTGCTGCATTGGCTGCTTTCCTGCTGTTTTCAGCATATCTTGAAGAGGTTGCTGCATTGACAGGAAAGGCGTTTGATGTTGTGAATTTGGCAAGCGTTCCTGTGTTTATCGGAGGGCTTTTAGGAGCTATGCTTGTCTTCCTGTTCAGCTCATTGGCAATACGGGCTGTTGGAAAGACTGCCCAGTATATCATTGAAGAAGTCAGAAGGCAATTCAGGAATGATACGGGCATTATGAAAGGGACATCTAAGCCTGATTATGCTGCCTGTGTTGATATCACTACAAGAGGGGCGCTTAGGAATATGATCCTGCCTGGCCTGCTTGTTGTGGGTTTTCCGATACTTGTCGGGTTTATCCTGAAGGCAGAGGCGCTGGCTGCCTTCCTGATGGTAGGAACGATAGCAGGCATCCTCATGGCATTGTTTATGAATAATGGAGGAGGAGCCTGGGATAATGCAAAGAAGTTCATTGAGAAAGGCAACTATGGCGGGAAAGGATCAGATACCCATAAGGCTGCAGTTGTCGGAGACACTGTAGGGGATCCATTTAAGGATACTGCTGGGCCTTCAATCCATGTTTTGGTGAAGCTGCTGGCTACGATAACGCTTGTCTTGGCGCCGCTGTTTATTTAGTATAGTAAGAGGATTTGGCATAGGAAGAGGTTAAGATGGTCATTGCTCCAGCTGAACCAGAGGTTGAAACCATAATTGTTAATGATACTACTACTATTGAGTGGTTTCCTTGTACCAAAGAGAAGCCTTCTTATACTAAGCCAATGATGATGAATCCTACAGGCCTTCTGCTTGAGTATTCCAGGAATAAAAGAGGAACCCCCCTTATTGCCCGGTCCCCTAAGGCAGGGGGGCATGGGGATGTCTTCTATGATTGCCATGCGATTACATGGTCAAGGATCGGGGGAGACAGCGATGCGTTTTTCAGGAGCGCTCTGCTTGATGAAGCCATGATTTTTTCTGAGGGTGCAGGAAACATCTTTCATTTTAGGGGGAAGGGATATGCACTGGCCCCTCCTTTAGATTCCTTTCCCCTGCACTGCGAGCTTTCTCAGGAAGAATACAAGGAGGCAGTGGACAGGATTTCAAGCTCTCACCTCGATAAGGCTGTGATGGAAGTGAGGCAGATTATCCTTGAGAGAGATATGCGATGCAAAGAAAAGAAAATTCCTGCATTTTACCTGCATCCCATGACGAGCCTTGACCCTTATTTTTTTGAAGTAAAGGATGGCACGGCAGATCTGGTTACGAGGGAGGCTGACGGCAGGTACTACATGTTCAGGTACCAGAATGGGCTGTACCATATCTCTCAAATCCCTGGACAGGATCCGATCCCTGCTTGGGAAATGACGGTCATTGGAGATGCTCAGGGACGGATTGCTGAAGACTCGTCATTAGAAGTGCTTGTGACTGAAGGAAATACTTCCAAAAAGTATGAAAGAAAGCGGTTTGGCATTGCATGGAGCTATTCTCCCAAAGGAGAGGAGGAGAAAGCAAAGGAGATCATTGCCAAGGCATTAGAATCAGTAAAGAAAGTGAGGAGCCATCTCAAGGTATGGGAGGCCTTGTAGGTACACCAAAATGAAAATGTCTTATATAAGGCAGGCAGTGGCGCAGAGAGTTAATGAGCGGCTCCAGGATATGGGATATGCAGGATATGGCGGCTTGGTTCGGTTTCGTGCTGATTTTGGAGAAGACTTAGGAATGGTCTATACCACAATCCAAATTTATATTGGCAGGGTAAGGAATGCAAAGCCCTATCCTGCTATGAGGCGAGGCAATCAAGCGAGAGGCGATGAGGATCCTTTTGCAGCAACTGAACTGGAGAGCCTGTCAAAGCTCCTTTACGCTTTAAGGATTGACGGAGAAGAGCCTTTAATCCGGGCATTGAAATCAATATATCAGCATTTCCCCTATCCTCCAGAAAGCCAAGCTGGGCAAACGATAGACGAAAGACTATCCCGGCTGGCTCCGGAAGACCGGCAGGCTCTGGAGGGATTGGTTGCAAGGTATGGAAAGATCCACTCGTGACCTATGTGCTAATTGCTTTTTTTATTATTCTTTTTTGCAGAAATCGTAATGTCTTTCAATGGCTATCTCTTTTTCGTATCTCTCTTTCGTTGATTTTGTTATCATTGGATTTCTTATGATTTTCTTATTAGTTTATTATTATTTTTTAATGTTGTTTAACCTTTTTAAGTCTCTGGCGCCTTATTGCTCAATGATGCTTTCTATTTCTTTTGATCATTCGGTTTTAATTATTTTTTAATTGATGGAGTGTGATTATGGAGGTTGGTGCGAAATCCTCGCAATGCTCGGGTTGCCATCGAGTTCGCACATGGCATATATGTCTGTGATAATCGACATTCGTCCCGGATGGAGCATCCCCTCGAAGTCGATGCTTATTCATTAGCGATGTTGCTCACAAAATGATGGCAACCTTCAATTTCGCACCAACCTCGTGATTATGAATACTATTATAAATGAGATTCGATTAGAAAACAATGATGAAATACATTCTTTTACTGGGCCTCCTGTTTTTGGCAGCCTGCTCCTCATCAATCGACCCGTCATTGAAATTCCAGCTCCTGGAGGCTGCGGATTCCCTGCCAGACGCCCAGATCCTTCAAATCCTTGTCGCTGAGCAGAGCAGGTTTGAGGAATGCAGCACAGCCATCCATGCGGCATACCAGAGCAGAGGGAAGGAGCTAAGCAGGGAGCTGTGCGGAGGAGTTATCAGAAAGGAGATAGTGGAGGAAGACAAAGATACGTATCGGGTCGAGTTCCATGTCGATTACCCTTCCTGCAGTGAGAGTGTGATTCCCATGGCAGCGCTTATGGATCTGGAAACTGAGGATGTCCAGGTGGTGTGGGCAGCAGGGCAGCGGCCTGATCCTGAGTATGTGCAAAGAGTCCAAGAACGGCTGCAGATAAGCGATTGCGAGAAGTTTGCTGAGCAGATTACGTGAGAAAATCCTGCTCTCTCTGCAGGTATTCTTCCTTCGAGATGCTTCCCGTGATATACTGGACCTGGAGCTTTTTAAGAGGGTCGTCTAATGCTGCGGGGTTTATCACGATGGCTGTTGGAGGCTCTGCCACTTCCTCAATGTTTATCTTGTCCACATAGGCTTTGCCCCAGTTCATTGTGACTGCCCCAATGCCGAGCGCGAAGACTAGCAGGAGGAAGGTGGCAACCAATGGGGTGAGGCCTTTCTTGTTCATTTTCTAAGCTTCGACAGATACTCCTTCTGGAGGAGCAGGAGATAGATGAAAAGAGTGATGATGACCATCTCAAGCAGGGGAAAGACTACTGCAGGAACATCAATAATCTTTGCAATATCGAGCACAGTGATGATTTCTTCAAATATGAATATGACGATGGTTGCAAAGAGGTATTTCCAGGGAAGGAGGTAGGTGTTTTTTGCAGAACGGAACATATACCCGAACAGGATCAGGACAATAATAACAAGGCCAAGATTATAGTAAGGGGCTGTAAGGCCGAGGGCGTCTGCAAAGCTGGTCATTTCTTCCTCTTTTTGCCGCGTTTTCCGGCCTGCATTTCGTAGGTGTTAAGGACAATCTGGAACACCAGGGCTGCAATGACAAAGCCAAGCATAAAGGTAGGGTTGATGTGTGTAAGATAAGGAGAGCTGTAGACGCGAAACGCGCGAAACGCTCCAAGAACCTGCTGGAGCGCGAAAAGCACCAAAGCTACGATGAGGAATTTCCATGGCCTGAGGAACCGCTGATTGCGCGAGGCCTGAAACAAGGAGACTGCGATCATGCCGGCAACAACAGAAAGCAGGAGATTTGCAATTTTCAGGACGCCTTCAAGCTGCTCAACCATTACACACCTCTTTTTGCCATGGCTTTTGGCGGGAGAGTATAAAAAGGTTGCGATGAGGTGATGTAAACTTGTTAACTTCTCGCTCTGGCTTTTTGCAGGGGCTTATCAGGGATGCCGCCGAGTTCGCTTCCAGTTTCCTTTGTTCATATCGACATTCCCCGGGTTGGACGACCCCCTTGTCGATGCGCTTCTTTTTTGCTGCAAAGCTCACAAAAAGGCGGCACCCTTCCCCCTGCAAAAAGCCTTGAGGCACTTGGAAACTTTACCTGATGCAAAAGATTTAAATAGCGGATTTCCCAAAAGAAGAAGCATGCTGAAGCATAAGTATGAGGGAAAAGATCAGGTTGTTGTTGCCAATTGGAGGCTGAAATACAAGGATTACCACCATCTGAAGAATCTCTACACCACAATGCACGAATGGCTTGTCGAGGAAGGATGGGCTTCAAGAAGCGACCCGGATTTTCCTGAGGATTACTTTGTGATGCGCGAAAAGCCCCATGAAGGGGGGAATGAGGTGTGGTGGTGGTGGACTGTCAAGAAGACTCCGGTTGACAAGGGAGGGCAAAACTCCTATTACCAGTGGGTCATGGATATCAATGTTCATGTCATCCTGCTGAAGGATGTAGAGGTTATCCACGAAGGCCAGAAGTTTAAGACCAACTGGGGAGAGCCTGAGATCAAGGCTGAGGCAAGGCTTATCATGGACAAGGATGATGTATGGAAGAAGCATCCTTTGCTTAAATATTTCAATACGATCGTGCATAAGAGGATTTTGCTGGAGAAGTTTCAAGCGCAGGAGCTTGAGCTCTATAGGGAGTGCTATCGGTTCCAGGAGGCAATCAAGACCTGGCTTCAGATGAAAACATGGCTGCCTGAGCCTGAGCTTGGCAAGTTCTGGCCAGAGAAAGGCCTTGGAAGCGTGCAGTAGTACAGTTGAGGAATATCCGGCGATAGTTTTATAAACGCTCTGGGCTCTGAAGCGATCATGGGTCCGCTTACAAAAGTTCCAGCTCCTACCTTGGTCATTAAGTATGAAGGGATATTTGATTTCGAAGGGCTGTACAAGACACTCGTAAGCTGGTTTATAGACCAGGGATACCGGTTTGAGGAGCTGAGCCTCAAGCATAAGGTGCCAAGCCTGGCTGGAACTGAACTGGAGTATATCTGGTTCGCATGGAGGAGGCATAATGAGTATACAAAATTCTGCGTTGACATGATATTCAAGCTCTATGATGCAAAAGACCTTGATGTTATCAAGGATGGAAAGAAAAAGCGGCTTACAAAGGCGAGAATCCTGTGCGAGTTTCACGGGTATCTTGAGCTGGACTATTCCAAGCGGTTTGGAGGAAACAAATTTCTGCAGGGCTTGAATAAGTTTCTGCAGTACCAGATCCTCATGAAGCCGATGGAAGGGGTCATCGGAAGCATGTGGTGGGATGAACTGTACTACAGGACATTGAAGCTTCATGCTGTGATAAAGGAGTACCTTGCTCTGGAAGCAAAAGGGAATGCCTATTTTGATATGTGGTGAAGATGGTAGAAAGAGAGACAGTCATTGACAAGCTTCGCTTGACGTATGAAGGGTTGTTTGTTGCTACAGACCTCTATCAGATGATTGATAACTGGTTCAGGCAGAAGGCGTATGATAAGAGGGAGAATAAGAATATCGAGAAGGTCACCCCTGATGGAAAATACATAGAAATCGAGCTTGAGCCCTGGAAGAAGATTACAGACTACGCCAGGATCGTGATTAAGATCCGGCTTATCATGAATGATGTCAAGGAGATAGAGATGGAGAAGGACGGGCTCAAGGTGAGGATGAACCAGGGCAAGGTGCATGTCGTCATGGATTCATATCTTGAGACTGATTATGAGAACCGCTGGGAGGGGTCTCCTGTCTTTTATTTCATACGGGTTATTTTTGACAAGTTTATTTTTAAGCCGCTGACTGGAGGATGGAAGAGCGAGGTTGTGCATGACACCAACCACCTGTACGGCCAGATCAGGTCGTTCCTGAACCTGTATAAGTTCTCTACTGAAACCTTCACAGCTCCGCGGCCGCAGTATAATGCGCCGTAATGTTTTTAAATGAGGTTCCTTTCTTTGGGAATAACGTTTGAGCGCCTCCGTAGCATAGTAGCTATTGCATCTGACTTGTATATACTAAAGGAATCAGAAGGTCGCGAGTGCAATTCTCGCCGGAGGCTTAATTATGCACCTTTTTGTTGTCCCTATGCTCTTTAAAGTCCCTTGCAAGGGAATTAAAGCTTCTTTGCATGTTTCTGATGTCGTGTTTATTGCCAGTTGAAGTTCTGAGCAGGGCTCCTGTTAATCCTATATTGAATATCACCAGCGACAAGATTATGTCCTCAATTGCCCATGAGCCTCCTGCCAATGCTCTTAGTATCTGATATGCAATGTAAATCCCTAATAGGGCCAATACAATATACAAAGATAATTCCAGCCTATCTCGTTTATTTTTGTGCATGCTTATCCGCCTAACCTTTTTATCAAGAGTATTGTTAAAAGGATTATTAAGAGAATTATTACAAAATAAAGAAATTTAATCTGGCCTTTTTTCATCTTATTGAGGAAAAGAGCGGGCTATTTAACTGTTGTGGTGGAGAAGATTAGCCCCAATAGCTCTCTGATTTAGCCAACAAGTCCTTTAAGAATCTCTTTCCGGTCTCTGTCTTGAATTTTGGGAGGTTCCTTCCTTTGAAATACTCAAGATACTTGAGGCTGTTCTCCTTATCAAAATTTGGAGGTATGTGTTCCCAGTCTATCTTAGCGAGGCCGTCTGCCTCAAGGACCAATTGTGCGTTATGGCTGTCCAGCCTGTCTTTTTTATAATGATGGCCGATTAGAGTTGTGATCTCTTTTACTTCTGCTTCAGGGTATCCGAGCTTTTCCAGTATTGGCTTCGCAAGTTTTGCTCCGATTTCATCGTGGGATTGCTTGCTTTTCATGAGATCATCAAAGGTGTAGCCTTTTTTGAGCTTTGGATAGCCGATGTCATGGAGGTACATGGTTGAGACAAGAATGCGTTCGTCTCCGCCTTCAGCATCGATAAGCTCTCTCATCCAGTGAACGGTTAGAAGGGTGTGGGGGATATCCCAATCAGGTTTTCCGTCCTTGAGGTAGGCTACTGCTTCAGATTTCAGCTTTTCTTCTGTTTCTGCATCTAATCTCATTATTTCGGAGGTGATTCGCTAACAATAATTCTTAACTTTGGTTCAACTTTCGGATCAAGCCGCAAGTTCCTAAGCTCATAGCTCTTTATGCCCATCTTCTCTGCGTATACCTTTGCAGCCTGCTCTGACCTGAAGGTCTTGGGCCTCTTCTTTTTCGAGCCCTTGTGAGTCCCCCGGAGCCTGCAGCGCTTCATAAGACCACTTGCCATGCTAAACGGGGCTTCTCTGGCTCTTTTAAAGGTTTTGTTTTTTGACGGCGTGTGCTATCCTGAAAGTATTTCCCTTCGATAGCTTAATTCGTTTCATGTTTATTAAGCCTCCTTTTTCATCTTCCTGACAAATGCCTGCTCTGGAGTTTCCAGAATCTCGAAGCGTAAG
>Ga0209541_10007640_pt1 | contig 18111 bp, 23 predicted proteins | sample RifCSPlowO2_01_FD_184027 | JGI IMG/M metagenome (GOLD analysis project Ga0209541, IMG submission 184027) | Groundwater microbial communities from Rifle, Colorado - Rifle CSP2_plank lowO2_0.1 (SPAdes) (version 2) | ecosystem: Environmental > Aquatic > Deep subsurface > Groundwater | place... | reverse complement strand
GTATCCTCTGGATACGGTAAAAAATTATAGCAAATTTGCAGCTGAAAGGTTACATTTGCAGTAAATCCTTATTTTGCAAGAGGTCTATATTAATATTTTTTGCGTTTTTAGCGTCTCATTCTTTATGAGTTTTCTATAGGCGCAGTGCTGGCAGTTTTTGCCGGCCTCAGGGATTTCAGGCGCATCCAAACACTTTTTAATTTGTAAAATAGTCGGCTCAATCCACGAGTCGTCTCCTTGATAAGGAATAATGGTGGTTTCAAATTGTAATTTGCCGTGGAAGCCCGGATGATGCTTTTGGGCATTGGCGAACAAAAAATATCCTACATTTGAAACCAAAAACCCCATTTTTCTGAAAATCCACTGGTACACTTCAATTTGCTTTTTGTACCCTTGTTTGTATTTGCTTTCCATTGATATTTCATGCGCGCTGGTGGCTTTGTAGTCAACAATGTACAGTTCTTGGTTTTTGGTGCTGACCCATAAATCGTCAACGATTCCGTGGATATTCAAATTAGTTTTTTGGTGCAGAGTTGTGGCGCCAATTCTGGTGCCGTGATCATCCCGCCAAATTGAAAAACTTGGATGCCAAAAAGGTATGGCATTTATATTATACTGCTGCATCAGGCGATGCGGTTGCTTTTTTTCGCGCAACAAATCAAATTCGTTTTTTAATAAATGGTCAACAGCGTTGTTTAAGCTGTATTCGGGAATATCCGGCCTTGCAATGCCCAATTTCCTGTCCAAGTAAAAACACTGCTGGCATTCCGAAAACAGGGCTATTTTTGACCGGCTGATATTGAAAGGAACTTCTGAATCGCTTTTGTATAAATTGGTTCTTCTTTTTTGGATCGGCATATTATTCTGTGGCAACGCCGTCAAAATGATCTTGCGTGTCAGCCACGGCGTCTTCTTTGGTAGTATGAATGGTTTTGTCTTTGTGCTCTGGCGGAGAGTAAATGGTATAAAGCTTCATTTCGCCTTCTGAATTATTGATAATGTTGTGCTTGGTGCCGGCCGGGATAATAATAGCAAATTTATCCTGGATTTCGTGTTTTACGCCGTCCAAAAACGCCTGCCCTTTTCCCTGCTCAATTCTGATGAATTGGTCTAAGTGGTGGGTTTCTTCACCGATGTCTTGCCCCGGATTTAAAGACATTACAACCAACTGGCTGTTTTTAGCCGTGTATAAAACTTTGCGGAAATTATTATTTTCCAAAGTCTCTTTTTCAATGTTTTTTATGTATCCTAACATTTATTCATTGTACCAAAAAAAAGTTGGTGCAACAAATTAAAGAGCCCGCGCGGCGACCCGCGCGGGCTCTTTTTGAATGATATTTTAGCAGCACTTGCACATTCCGGATTTATCAGCAATTTTCATAAGACCGGCCAAGATGACCAAAACCGGCCAAATCGTATTTACCGCGCCCCAGCTTATGATTCCCCACTGACCAAGCAAGAAAGTCAAACCAAATAATACTACCAATATTGGAACAACTTTATGATGCGGGCATTTGCACACATTGTTTTGCATATTGTCCATAAATTTCGTTAAATAATTAATTTTTAATTAACTTTTGACCTTTGTATAATTTTACTACATATTAATACAACGCAAAAGCCACCGCGTTTAACGCGGTGGCTTTTGCTCTACGATTACAGAATTATGCTCTTGTAACGTTTTTTGCAGCAGGGCCTTTTTGGCCTTCTTCTACATCAAAGTTAACAGCGTCTCCAACTTTCAATTCGTCAAAGGATACATCCTTTAAGTCATTGGCGTGGAAAAAGAGATCCTTTACTTCGCCTTCGCGAGCAATGAATCCAAAGTTCTTTTCTGTAAGAGTTTTGATAGTTCCTGTCATGATAATAGACTCTTTTATTTTTTAATAATACCCTTGTCTTTTTAGAAACCCGACCCCGTCTCCCTTAGACTTATTACCCAACAAGTCTAAATAATACAAGTAAATTTATGATAGCATTTAATAGGTTCCTTGTCAATAGCTACACTGAAAACCACCATATTTGTCAACACGCACTGCACATATGCATCGGGCTTAAATAAAAGTCCCTCGTAGTATTGCTACCACTTGGGACCTATTTTTTAGTTTAACAAAACTTTTTTGACTAGACTTTAATCTTTTTAAGAAGAGCAAAGTTACCTGACTTGATTTCAGCAACATAACAAATCAGATAAAATACTCCGCCCATGAAAGCAATCAACATGACTGGACCATAAAGATACCCCGTGAAAAGATTCCATAAGCAAATTATACTTGCGCCTATTCCTATGCCAAAGTAGGGTAAGTGCAACATGCCATTCAAACTTATCTTGCCGGTTTTTGGAAATCCTAAATCTGGTTTGTGATCTTTTTTAAGGCATATCATTAAAAAAATCACAGAACCAATTAAGGCAAAAATTAACCCCCACCAAAAATTCGCAGCATCTCTCGCAACCAAATGCACGAAAGCATTGATTATGAGTGGCACGCCGAATAAATCACCACAAACCGTCCTGTATAAGTCCTGCATGTGCAGGAACTTTTGATTTGTTCCTGGAATAATAGAGTGACGAGCTGGCAGATTTTTATCTAAAACCTGGGCCACGTATAAAATTCCGGTATACAGGGTGTTGGCAACGCATACCGCCACGAAAATCCACCAAGAAAATTCCACGGCAATTCTCCTTCAAGAAAAAGAGCCTTAAAACAGCATTACCATTACCATTACCATTACCATGACAATAATGATAAAAAAGCTGTTTATTTGTTAAAGTCCGCTACGTTTTAATTGTACCATATAAACTAATACATTGTCAACAGCAAGCGAGCGGGCTACGTGTAAACGCCTCTTGCATTCTAATCCAAATCCAAATCGCAAAAAAAAGAGGAGAGAATTATATCCCTCCTTTGCACAGAACCGCTATACGTTAATTTTTTTTCTTTCTTCTTTCCATTCCTTCCATAGTTGCAGATAAGAGCCCAAAAGACGCAATAGGCCGAGAATGAGCACAAATACAAGCAAGAAAATGAAGCTATACTTTTCTTGCTGAATGGTATAAATCACAAACGTTAAAATAAGAATCACTGCGACGGATACCCACGCAATAGAATGAATCAAGTGTTTTTTGTCTTGCTTGGTCATGGTTTTTCTCCTTTCATGAGAAGTAAGGACCAATCAATTTATCTTTGCGCAAAGCTTTTTGAAAGTTATTTCTAACTTCTCCCTGGATAATTCCAACAAGATAAAATATTGAAACAATGGGTTCATTCCAATCACCAGGGAACAATATCACAATACCAAGAAGCACGACCGATGTTGACAGGGCAACAATAAAAACTTTGAAATGCCACCAATCATAATCTTTAAGAAAACTAACGAGATGAGAAGCAAATTGCGGATAATCAGAATAAAAGTTTTGGTATAATTTCTCCGTAATCGCCATGATTCTTCTTAAGTATGCATGTCCATACCCAATTGCTACCAAAAATTGGAACGATGCCATACCTGATATAAACCAATCCAAAGATATTACCTTTGGATTAATTGAAAAAATAATCACGCATTCAATGATTCCTATTAAAAAAGGACCTAACGTATCAGCCCAAGATATTGGCCATAAGTATTGAAACTCTGAAACATACCTGTGCCAAACAATAAGAACAATCGCAAAGGCAACTGCCGAACGTAAAAACCATGCAAAGCTTATTTCTTCTTTAGTTAATACGTCCCTTACTTCATTAATTAAAAAAGCTAAAGCAATGCACTGAATAATATTAAACACTGTAACATAAACAGTTGTCTGATAAGGAAGAACTGCCTCTAAGAGTTTTGTCTGAGGAATTTCTTCTTTTCTTTCAGTCGTCATATTCCACTTCCTTTCCGAAGAGGTAAAATTTCAAGGAACTGCCTAATTATGAAGCTACTAAATTAGTATATGAAAGTCAAGTCTTCACCTAAAATAACGGCTAAATAGTAAAAACTTTTTAAAATTTTATTACCGCCAAAATACATACATTTTTTGAGCTTGTATTTCAAATATTATTTTGGGTGAAGATTCAAGCCATTAATAGAAACTGCTGTACGGCGCAGCGCTTTGATTTGAGCTGTACCCCACGCACTCCTATAAAGAGTAAAAGTAATAAATTGCGGCGTAGACAATTACTCCGACAACTACATACAGCAATATCCACTGCCACAGCGGGTGCTTGCCATACATTTTTTTATAATTACTATTACTTTTATATCCCCCATTAGTGTCGTTATAATCATTCATATTACAAATTAAGTTAATAATATATGATTTTTAAAACGACCTTTCCTTGCGATTTTAGCGATCGCTAAAATCGCAAGGAAAAAATTGTTTAGTTCAACTTGTACACCATATCCTTTCTTTCAACCACAATGTGCCACTTTTTAGCTTTTGCGTGTTGATAAAGAGCTTTATTAGGATTAAAACAAATTGGGTTTTTAACCAGTTTTAAAAAAGCAATGTCGCTTTCGGTGTCCCCCACCCCAACCGACCCAACTAAAGTTAAATTTTCTTTTTCAACTGCGCGCTCTAAAATTTTAGCTTTGTCGTTGATAAGTTCAGCATACAGCGTGGCGCCGGTGAATTTACCGGCTTTATTAACTTCGTAAACTCTGCCGTAAACTTTATCAAATCCCCAATTTTTGCAAAACGGGTCAACCAGTTCTTTTGGAGAATGGGAAATGGCCAGCAAAAAATAATTTTTCTTTTTTAAATCTTTTACAAGATCTCTTGTATGCCTATAAACCCTGCTTTTGTGAAAATCAACCACATTCTTTGAAATTCTTATAAAATCTTGGCGCGCAATGCCTTTAATATTTTTTTCAAAAGCTTTCACAACATCCCCGATGTAGTTTTGGTAAGAATCTTTTCGATTTAACCAATTCTGGTAAGACGCGGCATAAACATCCTTTGCTTTCACAGGAAACAACCCTTCCTGGATTAAGGCCTCCGTGACTTCAATAAGCAAGCTTGATCTAAAAATTGTCCCGTCAATATCAAAAATAGCCACTTTTTTCTTCTTTGCCATATAAGTCATCATACCATAAATGTGATGAATTCAACGGCTCACACGCTCTTTCAAGAGCGTGTGAGCCGTTGAAATATAAAAAAAGACCCTCCTAAGCCGAAGCTTTGGAAGGTTTTAATTTGCTGGCACCATAAAGGCAGGCGCCGTAGACGATTGCAATAACGGCAAGATAACCAGGATACAGCGACCATCTTTCTATTTCAAGCGAAAGAAGCCTTGAAAACAATATGGGTATCCAGGAGGCGCTTCCCCAAAAATGCCCTAAAAAAGCGGCTAAGAAAACTATATAACTTAACAACTTTAGCAGCCTGAAAAAGGCTCGCAAGAAAACTACATAACTTAATAGTTTTGGCAGCCTGAAAATCGCATAAAAAATCAAAAAGGCGTACAAAATAAACGACCCGGCAAAATGCATTGGGCTGGTTGAAAGCAAGCCCCTACCGATGATATTTGCCTCATTACATTGGCTGTGGTCATCCCAGTAACAATCCGGCTGACCAGCCAAAGTGAGGATCAAATCTAAGACCATCACCAAAAACAAAGGAACAAATTTTGAAAAGTGCATTGCAGGCCTCCGTGATAGGAAATAAAAAAAGATCTGTTATATTATTATACAAAATTCTGGCCGAAAAATACATAAAAAACCCGCATGCAAAGATGCGGGTTTTGGCTGAATTACAGTAAGTCAGCCAACTTTTTTTCTTGCTTTAATTTTTCCAAAGCACTTTTTAAAATTTGGTGTGCCCTTTCTTTGCCTACTTTTAGCTTAATCCCTATTGCCTCAAGCGTGTGCTCTGAATTACCATCCATTCCAAATCTCATTCTTATTACCTCCTTCTCACGATCCTTTAATCTCGTTTTCATAGCGTCTTTAATGATGTTTTTTGTATACGCTACATCAGTTTCAAACGGATTAGCTTCCTGCTCTTGTCTCATACGATTAAGCAAGGATTTTTCGCATCCTTCTGAAATAGAGTCCTTTAAAGAAACTATTCCAATTGAAATCTGACGCATATCATTGACCTCATCAACACTCAAGCCCATGTAATCAGCAATCTCCTGAACCAGCGGCGGCCGGTAAAGTTTTTTTAAAAGGTGCTCGGCGGCCTTTTCATAGTTATACACTTTACTGGCCTGATGTGCCGGAACACGAATAGTCCTTGCGTTGTTTGTTATGGCCCGCCTAATGGATTGGCGAATCCAATAATTAGCGTACGTGGCAAAATTGGCCCCTAATGAACTATCAAATTTTTCGGCTGCTCTTATAAGCCCCCTACTACCTTCCTGGATTAAGTCATCCAATGACAAAATGCCAGACCTATAAAGGTATTGTTTTGCAAAATAGGTTATGAGCTTTAAATTAGATTCCACTAATTTTTTTTCTGATGCTTTGCCAGCTTGAATAACCCGTATCAGCTCTTCTTTTTGCACCTCATTAACGCCACACAGCACATCTTTTTTTGTTGTTTCTTCCAATCTTTCCTCTAAATCCCTTTTTTCTTTGACGATTTTTGCCAGCTCATTGACCTGGCCCTGATCTAAGATGGGTTTATTTCCTATTTCTTTGAAATAAATCCCCAAAGGACTAAAATTGCCAGCCATTGTCTGCCTCCTTGGAGTGCAGACTTCGAACTCAAATCGTCTTGAGAAGCTCAAAAATGAGATAAGTTCACAGGATTTTCGAGAAGACGATGCCAAAGAGGCATCGTCGACGAGAAAATCTGAAGAAATTAGCCATTTTTGAGCTTTCCCCTTGGGACTGGGCAATTTGCCACAGCTCAATCGATTTAGTTCGAAGCCTGCACTCCTTAGTAAAGGTTTTCAAGGATCTGAAAAAATAACGCATTTATTTCATATTACATAAAATGCGTAGATTATCAAATGGTGATATAATGCAACAATATGATCAAAGCAATATTATTTGATATGGATGGGACACTTGTGGATACTGAAAGATTAGACAATGCTGTTGCAAGAAAAATGTGCAAAGAATTGGGATTTGAGCTTTCTGGCGAAGAAGAAAACCAGCGCCATGGCAAAACCACCAAAAGTTTTTACGAATACCTGTTTGAAAAAAGAAAGCTGGATTTTGATATTCAAAAAATAACCAAAAAACACTTGAACCTTTTTGAAGAAGAACTTAAAAAGGGAGTGAAAGCGTTTGAGGGCGCCAAAGAATTACCCGGCATTTTAAAATCCAACGATTATAAATTGGCGCTGGTTTCCGGCAGTACAAAAACGCAAATAAACATTAATTTAAACCATTTGGGCATTAAAACTTTTTTTGATGTAATTATATCCGCCGACGATATTACCAAGAGCAAGCCCAATCCGCAGGGGTATTTACTGGCAGCTGAAAAATTACAAGTCAAACCAGAAGAATGCGTTGTATTAGAAGACGCGACCGTTGGCATTGAAGCCGGGAAAAATGCGGGTATGAAAGTGATTGGCGTGCAAAATGGCAGTTTGCAAGATTTATCAAAAGCCGACATAATTGTGGAAAATTTAACGCAAGTGACAAAAGAAATTTTAATCTAACCTAATTCATGATATCACAATCAAAAACTGGCATATGATCTATGCCAGTTTTTGCTTGATTTTGTTTTTAAAATATTACTGTAAAATGATCTGTCCGTTATTTTGGCCGGTACCGCAATCTATCATAATGGTATGAGGCAAAGATGATGTGGTGGTTAAAGTTACTATTTTATAATCATACGGAGCTAAATTATAAACCGCTCCGTCTAAAGCAATCCTCCTTTGCTTATTAGAACGGTTGTCCAGCATTATTTTTGTGCCTTTGTTAAAAGAAGCAGGAGACGGGCTTGCCACGCAATTGGCGTCAAACTGGATCCTTTTATCTTTGTATAAGTTTACCGCGCTTGTGTAAGAAAGCTTGCCGGCCGTAGAAGTATTATTTTGCGTATCTGAATTATTTTGGGTATCCTGTGTATTTGAATAAAGATAGGACAGGCTTTGGCCTTGCATGTACCAATACACGCATATTATTACAACTGCAAGCAAAACAACTGCGGCAGTTAAATAAATCACATTATTTTTGGGCAGATTCATATATTTATTTTTTTATTTTTTAATTATATTATCTTTATTATATACCTTTCAATTTTTAAAGTACAATTCTGTCAAGCCGTAAGGCTTGCCGCGCATTAAAAAATCATTGGCATTCCTGTTATTAATGCATAATGCATCATTTTGCGCCTTTTAAAAAAACTGATTATCATATTATATTTTAGCCTTCTTTCTTATGTATCATTACCCTGCCCTGGCTGTACGCAGAGTGGGAATATATTTTAATGCCATGTTTTTTATTTTTTGATTCGGCCATAAAATCCATTATTGTTTTACAAAATATAAAAATAAACGCCAGTGAAAATAATGCCAATGCTATTGCCGTAACAAAATTTATAATCGGCAATGAAGCGCTTTGGCCTGCCGCTTCGCTTTTATTAACAAGCCCGTCTTCAGCATCAAAATCATATGCCTGTAAACTTACCAATTTATTTTGCGCCGTAACTATTGCAATTTGGCCGGACGCCGCAAAAACCGCCGGACTGAAAATAAAAAATAGCCCGATTAGAGAAAATATTAATTTTGTTGAAAAATTTAATTTCATTATTTTGAGACTTCTGTAATTCTAATAAATTTTATAATATAAGACCGTATTTTTTCTTTTTCTTTTTTTAACAGGATAGATTCTTTTGCCTGTCTTATTAAATTTTTAAACTTTTTTTTCGATTTCATGCTCAACCATATATTTTAGATTCATAAAATAGTTTTTAATTTTTAACTTAATTGCTTTTTTTCGTTCTGGGCAAAAATTTCTTTAACCTTGGAAAGACCGCGACTAATTCTTACATAAATATTGTCTTCGGTTTCATTTAATGCAAAAGCAATTTCTTTAGTAGAAAGATCATCCATGTACTTCATTAAAATAACATCGCGGTATTTTTCAGGCAAAGTTTTAACAATCCCCACAACATCATTTCCAAGCAAGTAATTTTCACCTTGTATGCTTGAAGATGCGGTTGGCGTAAAACCTTTTTCCATCATCTGATCCAGTGAAGAAACTTTCTTTTTTCTTGACTGGTCAATGATAATGTTATTGGCTATTTTGTAAAGGAATGCCCGCATATTCTTGACTTCCTTTTTTGACAAAACATACTTCCAAGCGCGGCAATAAGTTTCCTGCAATAAATCCTTGGCTTTTTCCCTATCAAAAACTCTGTAATAGCAATAACGGAAAATGGCGTCGGCGTATTTGTCGTACGCTTCTATAAATTGTTTTTCTTGTGTATTTTTGTCTACCATATATGACGCAAGTAATTACTATTACTTACAATCATACTGTTTACACATTAAGTTAATGTTAATTTTTTTTATACAATAAACCTTGTTAAAAAAAGACAAAACCCTTTAATAAGGGTTTTGTCTTTTGGCCTGGGAGCGCGGAGTTAAAACATAATCCCACGTTCCATAATGAACTATGCGCATATAATCTTCACTACTATTAATGAAGATATTGATTTTTTATAGAGACCGAGATTGAATCATCCCGGTCTCTATTAATAACGACGGAACAAAACATAATTTCTTACAAATATCTTAACTTTGTAAGAAAAAACTGGGGGCTTCGTCGTATAGTTTAGAATAGAAGTTCTTTAACATGTTTAACTTACGATGTTAAACAAAGTTAAAGACCAAACAAAGGCCGAAAAATTAAAAAGTAATTAAATAAAAAACATGAATAAAAATATTACAAAAAAAATAAGCTTATTTGTTGCATTAGCATTAGTGTTATCTGTGTCCTCCCTGGCAAGTCCAGTCAAAGCAGTTACTTTTGCGTCAATAGGAAGCCAGTTGGGAGTGGGATCAACCGGAAGTAATGTGACCAATCTTCAAACATTTCTTGCTTCAGATCGTAACATTTATCCTGAAGGCAGAGTTACTGGATATTATGGAACCCTGACAAGTAAAGCCGTAGCCCAATTCCAGTTGTCTTACGGAATTCCCCCGGTAGGCAGGGTAGGTCCAATGACACTGCAAAAAGTTAACGATGTCATAGCAACAGGCAATGGCATTGATATTTATGGTCCCACTATATATAATGTCTCGGTCCAAAAATCAGGTACCACCGCCACATTCAGCTGGTCCACTTCTGAATTCGCCAGGGGAAAGGTATATTACAGCACCACTCCATTCAGCTTTGTAGAAGCATCAGGAAGCTTTTCAGAACCTGTAATAATTGGCGGAAGCAATGCATTAGCAGTTAATATTATGCCCAGCCAAGCTGTTACCCTGCAAAATCTTCAAACAAACACATTATACTATTACATTATCCAGGCGTCTGACGCTTCGGGCAATGTAAGCGTAACAGTTCAATCAAGTTTTGTTACAAATCAATAACCTTATTAAAAGCGGCTTGACTGCAGTTGCATTGAAAGCCGCTTTTTTTAAAAATTTTAATAATTCAACGCTTTTTTCACTTTTTCATACCTAAAAAGTGAAATCTGCCAAAAAAATGAATATCAAAAAAAATAAAGAGTATCTTTTAAAACATGCTAATTACGAAAGCCATATTGCCGACTACAACAACCCAGATGAAGATGATTCCGGAGACGACAAAAACGATGACGACGGCAAAAAATAATTAAACATAAGAAAACAGCCCTTGCGGGCTGTTTTCTTTTCAAAAAAACGGTAAAATAAATTTACTATGGAAACAAATAATAATTTATCAAAAACTATTCACTCTATAAACAATGCCTTAACCAGCCTTGGCCTTTGCGCGGAGCTGTTATTGCAAGACTCAAATAAAAAATTGGATAAGAAACAAAAAAATTACTTAAAAATAATCCTTGCCGACGCAAAGAAAATAAGCCGCTTGATTAAAAAGATAAAAAGCGGAACTTAGTATTATGCATTTAACCGATACCCCACCCCGCGCACAGTTTCAATGAATTTGCCGTATTTATCTTTATCTATTTTCGCCCTTATTTTGTTAATAAACACATCTAAAACATTGCTAAAAGAATCGTAATCAAAATCCCAAATGTTGCTGGTAATGTCTTCGCGGGACAAAACCACATTAGGATTTCTCATAAAATACTCTAAAATACGAAATTCTCTTAAAGTAAACTTCACTTCTTGATCGGCTATAAAAACTTTTTGGGTTGCGGGATTTAAAACCAAATCAGCAACTTTAAGCTCGACAGGCAAAGACTGTTTGGGACGCCTGGTAATGGCCCGCACCCTACCCAAAAGCTCTTCAAAAGCAAAGGGCTTTGCCAAATAATCATCTGCTCCGGCGTTCAGCAAAGCAACTTTGCTGTTTAAGCTATTGTCGCCCGTAAGAACTAAAAACGGAGTAGCAATGTTGGCCTGTCTGATTGCTTTGCAAATCTCCAAACCGCTTTTGCCTGGCAAATTCAAGTCCAGGATGATCAAATCGTACTCATTGTAATTTAGCTTAATGCGCAAATGGGCTTTGTAGCCGTCAGTGACATAGTCAACCGCATAACCCTGGGATTTTAACCCGTCTTTGATGGTTTTGGCTAATTTTTCTTCGTCTTCTACGATTAGTATTCGCATAGTTTTAATATACCCAATTAATAATATATATCAATAGTATAGTAAGACTTTCATTAAGATTTCATTAACTTTTAAATTAATGAAATCTTAATGAACAATTAGTACAATAAAAAAAGGCCGACAGATCTTCTGCCAGCCTATTGTGATTTTGTATTGCCACCAAGCAATACCTCAACCACTGCTTTCATAACATTGGTATCGGTAATACTTTCTCCTACAGCAATGCTTTCCTCAAGAGGTGTCATCGTTTTTTTTTGGGGATCGACCTCGTATATGGAACCGCTCTTGCTTGGACGCCTTAGCAAATCACAGATCAGGCGGCTGGCGCAACAAATAATATCCCCATTCACTTTTTTTTGCAACCTTTTCATGAATTTCCAAGCTGCCTCTTCTGACACAATCGCGTCAAGAGGAATGTAGTCATTGGAAGGGATTTTTTCATCATTACCATTTGCATCCTTGCCAATGACAACCATTCCACTAGAATCGTCTTTCGAATCCTCAAAACCCAGAATTGGCGAAACAACTTTCTTGACATGCGGGAATGCCAGCCTAATCTGATTGTAGATTTCTTCGCACCGCTTGCTACGACCAACACCAATAAGCTTTACTTTTAAAGGCCTATCGGGCTTGTCAGAATGGAGATCAAGCCCCAGCATAAGATCGCTTAAATGAGAAATTTGCTGGAATCCTTTCGGCTTGTGAGATGGATTATGGCCAGAGTTACGACTCCCATGCAATAGTATATATGTGTAAAACATAAATACCCCTTGTTAAAGATCAGTTATTGATTTATTTACCGTCAGTATATACCTATAACCATATTTTGCAATATTACAAAGTAATATATGGACAAATCTATTATTTATGCAAGTATAAAAATATCATATACTTATGCAACATAAAAAAACCATATCTCCTAATAACCACAAACAAGAAATCTTGCGGCTGGCTTCTTTTACGGAGTTTAACCCTCGGCCTGTTGTTGAAACTGATTTTACCGGCAATATTCTTTATATGAATCCTGCTGCCCGCGCCGCATTCCCTGATTTAGAAAAAAAAGGTGCCAAACATAACTACCTTTCCAATTTAGAAACAATAGTAAACGCGCTGAAAAATGGGGAAAATCAATTTTCCAGGGAAATCAAAATAAAAGAAAAGTGGTTCAGGCATTTTTTTTATGAAACAAGCTTTCAATCAATAATCATATATGGGTTGGACATTACCCAGCAAAAACAAATCGACGAAGAAATCAAGAAAAATGAAAAACGCTATCATTTGCTTTTTGAAAAAATGAATTATGGGTATGCGTTGCAAGACATTATATTTAATAAAAATAAAAAACCCGCTAACTACCGGTTTATAGACATAAATCCGGCATTTGAAAAACTAACAAAACTTAAAAAAGACCATATCATAGGAAAAACAATTGAAGAAGTCTCCACGGCTCCCAAAACAAAAGAAAGCGTGGAATTAAGAAAAAAATACGATAAAGTTGCCACAAGCGGCGAACCTTTTTATTTTGAAAATTATAATGAAAAATTAAAGAAGCACTTTGAAATGTATGCATATAAACCCAACGAAAGGCAAATAGCTTTAATACTTTCAGACATTACGCACCGCAAAAAGTTAGATGAAGAAAAAAATAACTTCATATCTATTATGTCTCATGAATTACGCAATCCCCTAACACCCATCATGGCCAATGCCCAGTTTATAAACTCGGTAATTAAAAATAAAAAGATTAATAACCCGATTATCAAAGAATCAATTGATATTATAGAAAAAAACGCAAAAATGATGGCCAATTTACTAAATGACATCTTGGATGTTGCAAGATTTCAACACCAAAAAATACAGCTAAAAAAAGAAAAAATAAATATTTGCGACATTATCAAGCAATCTGCTAAATCTTCTATGCCTTTCATTAATACAAAAAATCAAAAACTATCTATTTTTTTTGAAAAAAACCCATTATATATATACGCGGATTCAGTAAGAATTGAACAAATTATGGTTAATCTTATAAATAATGCCTCAAAATATACAAAACCAAAAGGGCATATAGATGTATATTGTGGCGTTAAAGAAAATTCGGTTGAAATAAATGTAAAAGACAATGGCATTGGGATGGACGCCGAAAAAATAAAATACATCTTTGAATTATTTAATGACAAAAGTCAGCCATTTTTGGGAATAGGAGGGCTGGGCATTGGATTGAATATTGTCAAAAACTTGGTATCAATGCATCGAGGAAAACTTTCTGTAAAAAGCAGTGGCAAAAATAAAGGAAGTCAATTTACCATAAATCTGCCTTTATATACCAAAACAACTCTAAAGCCAATAAAAATCAAGCAGTCCAAAACTGTAAAAAATCATTACAACTCTAAAGTACTAATTGTTGATGATAATGAGGATATACTTGATGCTATTGCTAAAATATTACAACAAGAAGGATATATAATACAAACAGCCAACAAAGGCCTGGACGCGATAAAAATCTCAAAATCATTTCAGCCAGACACAGCTTTAATTGACATTGGATTGCCGGATATTAACGGTTACAAAGTGGCAAAAGCCATTGCAAAAGATAACGCCAAAAAAATAAAGCTAATTGCGTTAACTGGATACGGACAGCAAAGCGATAAAAATTTTGCAAAAGAAGCAGGATTTGACTACCATCTGACAAAACCGGTAGATATTGATCAATTAATAAAAACAATTAATATTTAGGAATGCGGAATTAAAAAACACTCGAGCCATATTATTAAATAATATGGCTCGAGTGTTTTTTTAAATTCATCCAAGATTAATTAGCCTCCAGTTTTTCCTTTACTTTTTTGACTATGTCATCAAGGTTCCAATCAGATTTAACAAGATAATCGGAATATGCGGCATCGGACGCTTCGGCAATATGCTCAATATCGCTTACATTGGTCAAAAACATCATCAATGGCGTCGGCTTTAAATTTTTTATTGCCTTGGCCATGGTAATGCCGTCAACTTTAGGCAATAAAATATCAACCAAAACCAAGTCTGGTTTTTCATCTTTAGCCATTTGCAAACCCTCCTGGCCATCTGAGGCAACAATAGCAACAAATCCCTCGATGGAAAATTTGTCCTTAAGAGCCGACTGAAGCTGCATATCATCTTCTACAATAAGAATTTTTTTTGAGGCCATATTTTTTTACCCTGGTTAAATAATCCCGCCAGGGGCAGGATTAGCGCCATTGGCGCTATTTAACTGGGTGAAGTTTAATAATAAATTTTAGATTTAGTATATCCTTGAATTACGAAATGCCAGAATTACTGCAAGTTTCAGGTCTTTTTCTCCAAATTTGGGTTGAAAATCCGCAATAATTCCAAAACGTAGCTTGCTACGTTTTGGAATTCTATCAAATTTTCACCTTCCAAATTTGGAGAAAATCCCATGAAAGCATTTCGTAATTCAAGTATATCATATTTTACTTGCTTACAGGCAGTTCCAAGTAAAACGAGGTGCCATGACCCAGAGCACTTTTAAACCAAACTTTTCCGCCCAGCATAACGGCAATTTTATTTACAATATAAAGGCCCAAGCCGGTGCCCTCTCTGTTTTGCCTTTGTTTGCTTTGTTCCATTGCATTCTTGCCCCTGAATAATTTTTCAAAAATCCTTTTTTGGTCTTCCGGCGCAATGCCTATACCATTGTCGCTTATTTGGAATACAACCTTACGTCCTTCTTTTTTTACTGTGCAAATAATTTCGCCATTTTCCAATGTATATTTTATTGCATTAGATATTAGATTTTGCAAAATCATGGAAAACAAAACCGAATCTGTATTGATTTTTGGCAAAGCCTCTGGCTGGTTGATAATTATTTTCTGGTTTCTTTTGCCAATTTCCATTTGCTGTTCTTTAATGACATCTTCCAATACTTTTTTTACATCCACGGATTGTTTGTTTATTTTCAGCTTGCCCATTTCAATGCGGGCAATACTCAATAAATTATTAATGAGCTTTATCATCCTTTCATTGCCATGGTAAATTTCCAAAAGATATTTTTCCTGCTGAGGATTTAATGGGCCAGTTTTTTGGTCTGAAAGCATTGTTGAGTACCATTTAATAGCCGTAATGGGTGTACGCAATTGGTGGGAAGCCAGCGAAACAAATTCCGTTTTAGCAATATCAACCTGGCTGATTAATCTTCCGATAAGTATTGCTATAAAAAGCACAAATCCTCCCAATACTAAACTAAGAAAAACAGTTATTAAAAGCAGTATATTTTTTATGCCCCTTGAACCTTCGCCAAGCGTTGACGAAAAATCATTTTCTAAAACAGTCAATTGATTATCTATTTCCCTTGACTCGTTAATAAGAGAATATATTAAATCTGCCTTCTGGATTTGTTCTTGGAGATTGTTTTGATCTTCAGGCGTTGAAATTACATCGTGTAACTTTTCCCCAACAACCAATAATTTTTCTATATGCAAATCCCCTTTTGTCCAAATTTTTATGGCTTTATCCATATATCCTACATGCTTAAACCATTTGTAAAGGAAAATCAAATCATTGACATCTTTTGGATTGTTACCCCCCTGGACGAACCCCTGCCTGACAATATCAAGATTGGGATTTTTTTTATTTAATTCAAGACGGGCTTGCTTGTCGCCCATATTGACCTGCAAAAAAGATAAAAACTTATTATAATCGGCCTGGTCGCGGGAAATAGAGTAAGTAATAAGACTGTTAATTGCCTCTTTTTGAGCTTTTGACCAAAGCCCCTCTCCGCCAACATAAGACCGTATGCCAGACATCACTTTCATGCTAACCCAAAAATTTGTTATGCCAAATAATAAAATAAGGATAATAAGAATTATAATAATGGAAAGTTTTTTATTAACTGAAAGCTGGCGCAGCCAATCCATTAAAATATTTTTCTTGGCTTCTTCAACAATTTTTTCTTTTTTTAAATCTTTAAATCCGGGGCCGTAAGCCAGCATCAATGCCTGGGTTTTTTTCCTTTCTATGACAACCGATGCTAAAACAAGCATGGTTGTGGAAAGCACTCCCATAAAAAGCTGAAGCTGTAAAAGGGTTTGGCTGGCCGTTGCATTGATAAATGGCCCAAATCCGGATACGGTGCCAAAAATAGCAATGGCTGAAATAATAAGTATTAAAGATACAATCGTTTTGGGATTAAATCTGATAGCCAGCCACACCAGCAATGGAAATACCAAGTATATAAGACTTGGGTAGTTAACACTACTGCTCAAACTGCTGAAAACAAATATACTTATTGCAATAATAAGGGCGGAAAAAACAATAAGCTCGGCCAATCCTTTTGTAGATACTTTTTTGGAGGATTTGCTTAGCCATATAAATAAAAATGGGGCAACAATTAAGTTTCCCAGCATATCTCCAATCCACCAAGCAGTCCAAGTTCCTATGTAAGACGAGAAAGATACGATATTCGCCAATAATAATGTTGTAACTCCCACAGTAGCGCTAATAACCGTGCTGAAAATAGCTGCAAAAAATATCAGCGTTACAACATCTTTAAGTCTTTCCAATTCTTTTTGGAATCCAAATCTTCTTAAAAGGTACGCACCGATTATTGCCTCCATTGCATTGCCCGCCCCGATACTTAAGGCCGCCGGCAATGGCGCTCCGGTTATTAAGTTGACCAAAAACGCGCCAAAAAATATTGCCGGCCATAATTCCAAGCCAAAAATAAATAAAACCGCCAAAGCAATTCCTGTCGGTGGCCAAACAAGGGTGGCAAAACCGCTTACCGGACTGATGCCCAAGCCGAATTTTGCCGCAATAAAATACACCGTAAAAATAATGATTATTTTTACAAAATAAATTAAAAAACGCTGAAAAAATGGTTTATTAGCATTATTATCCATTACCATTTATTTTACCAAAGAGGAATGTTTCCTGCAATAATTGTCTTAAAAACCAAAAAGCTTCAATCTGTATATTGAAGCGTTTTTTAACTTGAATTTTAACTTATTTGCCCTTTTACGAGTTCAACAAGTTGCATCGGCGTGATATCCGCTTTTATCAAAAATTTGTCCGGCTTAATGTAGGTAATGCCCTTTAATGCGTCACTGGAATAATTGCTTAAAATGAAAACTGCAATATCTTTGGTCGCATCATTTTTCCTTAGCGCGTACAATATTTCCAAACCGTTGATATCCGGCATAACCAGATCCAGCAACACCAAAGCCGGTTTTTGCCTTTTGCCTTCTTGTATTTCTTTAATTTTTTCCATTGCCTCCCTGCCTGAAGCTATCCCCTCAACATCAATGCCGTTTGCGGTTAAGACCGTTGTATAAATGGACATTATATTCAATTCATCTTCTATCAAAAAAACTTTGCCTTTTAATGCCTTCATAACAAAACGAATTTATAGACTCATTTTACTTTCCTCCGCCTATAAACTTTATAATGGACTTTT
>Ga0209541_10007639_pt1 | contig 18116 bp, 17 predicted proteins | sample RifCSPlowO2_01_FD_184027 | JGI IMG/M metagenome (GOLD analysis project Ga0209541, IMG submission 184027) | Groundwater microbial communities from Rifle, Colorado - Rifle CSP2_plank lowO2_0.1 (SPAdes) (version 2) | ecosystem: Environmental > Aquatic > Deep subsurface > Groundwater | place... | reverse complement strand
CCCGACCCGCCGGTGCCGCCAGGCAAGTCTGTCCGGAGCTGCGCATGACTGACACTCTGGCCGGAATTAACGAGTCGCTCAGCCGCCGCAGATAGCCATGCACCAGGGGGCCCACATAGGCATTCAACCAGGTGGTAATACCGCGTTCGTATTCACGTTGTTCAGGAAGAATTTCTGAAGAACAGGAAATAAATAAATCCTGTGGCAGTGCAGCCGCTATCTTCTTTTCAAATTGATCGTCCACAAATGAATACAGCAGATTGATGGCAGCCGACTGTGGTTGCAGAGCCTTGACCTCACGCACCAGCAATTCAATATCATCATCAGTTAAAGGATCAATGACCTGACCCCAGGCAGTGATGCGTCCCCCCGTTTCCAGACAATATAGAAACGGTACCGGGGGCTTCGGCGGGAGAGGCTGCAGATTATAAAGTTCGCGCCGCGCCTGGCGGCCGATACTCAACACATCCCTGAAACCACGATTGGTAATATATGCCGTACGTGCACCTTTCCCTTCCAGCACGGCATTAGTGGCGATGGTGGAACCATGAATGATGCGCAGACCATGCAAATCGATATTCATCTCGTGAATGCCTTGTAATATTGCCCGTTCCGGCGCATCGGGGGTCGATAACACCTTGTGTATCTGCATACGCTCACCATCAAAATAGACAAAGTCGGTAAACGTGCCGCCGGTATCAATACCCAGTATCCTGTTAACTATCATGTTACCTTCTTCGAAATATGCACTTGCAACTCGCACTTTAATCAGAATAATAACTGCGGCATGAATAGTGAAACCCTCATCTCCATTAACGGAGTTTACCGTTATTACGGTAACTACTGTGCAGTAAATAACGTAAGTTTTACTGTGGAACGTGGCGAGGTACTCGGGTTTCTGGGCCTGAATGGCGCCGGGAAATCCACCACCATGCAAATTATCAGTGGTGTACTCAGCGCCAGCAGTGGCGCGGTCAGTATTGCCGGCTTCGATATCATGGATGCTCCGCGCCAGGCAAAATCACAACTGGGTTTTCTGCCGGAACAACCCCCGCTCTACCACGATCTCACGGTCGATGAATATCTTGATTATGCCGCACGACTGCGCGGTATCAGACGGACGAACATAAGAACGGTAATAGAAAAGAGCAAACAGCGTTGCGGTCTGGAAACAGTGGGGCAACGGTTGATTAATAATCTGTCCAAGGGTTATCAGCAACGGGTGGGTATTGCCCAGGCCATACTTCATGCGCCTGCTGTTATCATCCTGGACGAACCGACCAACGGACTGGATCCGGTCCAGATCAAGGAGATCCGGGAATTGATAAAAGAACTGGGCCGGGACCACAGCGTAATCCTGTCCACGCATATCCTGCCGGAAGTACAGACCATTTGTGACCGTGTGTTGATTATTCATGAAGGGCAACTGGTACTGGACCGGCAACTGGAAAACATTAATGAAGGCAAACAAAACAATATTATAAACATTGCTTTCAGACAGGCCCCGTCACTGGATACCCTTAACATTATTGAAGGGATAAAGCATATCGATCAAATCAGTGACCAGCAGTTCCGGTTCGAACTGCACCCTGGGTCCGCAGCGATAGACCACATAGTCCGGAATTCAGCCGCTTCCGGCTGGGGCTTGTTTGAAATAATCCCGGAAACAGGCTCACTGGAGGAGACCTTCATGCGCTTGACCAGTGGCGAAAAAGAGAATTTATGAATAATATCCTCACTATCACCACTCATGAACTGAGGCGATTATTCAAATCACCACTGGCGTGGGTAATACTTGCTGTGGTTGAGTTTTTACTGGCCATATTTTTTCTGATCCTGCTCAACCAGTTTATGAATCCGGGACCATGGTTTGCAGGGCGCGGCGCGACTGAAATTGTGATTGCGGGCCTGTTGCAGATCTCCGGCATTGTGATCCTGCTGGTCACACCATTTATCACCATGCGCATCTTCAGTGAGGAACGCCGTACCGGCACCATAAAATTACTGTTGTCGTCACCGGTCACCATAACTGAACTGGTGCTGGGCAAGTATCTCGGCACGCTGGTTTTTCTGGTTGTCCTGCTGGCATTGATAACCTTGATGCCGCTGTCCCTGTTGCTCGGCACGCCGGTGGATTTCCTGCAGGTGGCCGCTGGTCTGCTGGGCCTGTTTTTACTCATGGCCAGCTTTGCGGCAATTGGTTTGTTCATATCAACACTGACCAGTCAGGCATCCATTGCTGCTATTACAACCTTTGGTGTGCTGTTCATGTTGTGGATCATCAACCTTGCCAGCACGACCGGCGGCGAAATATTCAGGGCGATATTTTCCTATCTGTCATTGCTTAAACATTACAACAGCCTCATTAACGGGGTGTTTAATTCTGCCGATGTGATCTATTACCTGATTATCTGCATCACTTTCATTGTATTGAGTATCTGGCGGCTCGATGGCGAGAGACGGCATCAATGATAATTGATCAGTGATATGCTCATAACTTCAAAAACACGCCTGTATTCCCGCATTAACAGCACGGTAATGCTGGTATTGATCGTGTCCCTCGCCGGTCTGCTGGGCTGGCTCAGCACGCTCCACACATGGCAATCGGACTGGACCCGGGGCGGAAGGCACACGTTATCCGATGTCAGTAAACAGGTCCTGGCGAAGATGGATGGCCCGATCGAAATTACTGCCTATGCGCGTGAAGATGTTGGTCTGCGCGATGCCATCAAAAAAATTGTCGGACGCTATCAACTTGTTAAACCTGATATCAAGTTGCATCCATTTGTAAATCCTGATGCCGTACCGGAAGAAATCAGAAACCTCGGCATCAGTGGCGATGGAGAGCTGGTGATCCGTTACCGGGACCGCAGCCAGCATGTGCAATCCGACGACGAAGAGGAGTTTACCAACGCCTTGTACCGTCTGGTACGTGGCGCAGAACACTGGCTGGCGTTTATCGAAGGGCACGGTGAACGCAGCCCGCTCGGGCAGGCCAATTTCGACCTGAATACCTGGGTGCAACAATTGACCAACCGTGGTTTCAGGATTCAGCCACTCAATCTGGCCAACATTCAGGCAATACCGGAGAACACACAGGTATTGGTCATTGCCGGCCCACGCGTTGATTTTCTGCCCGGTGAAACAAGTCTGATCACTGATTATCTGGAAAAGGGCGGGAATTTACTCTGGCTGACCGATCCCCCGGGAAATTTACATAAACTCGATGCCCTGGCTGATCAACTGCAGATCAGGATTGAACCGGGGACTATCATGGATTTTGCCGGGCAACTGATCGGGCTGGACGATCCGGCCATCGTGTTGCAGACATCCAGCCTGTATCCACCCCATCCTGTCACACAGGGGTTCGATTACACAACAATTTTTCCTGCCGCCACAGCTGTAACTTTTGCAGAGAATGACATCTGGGAAATCAGGCCGTTAATCACAACCGGTGACCACACCTGGCTGGAAACCGGCAATCTGGAGGGCGATGTCAATTTCGACGAAGCAAGCGACAAGGCCGGACCACTTGCTATTGGCATCAGCCTCGAACGCGAAAAGGAGCTTGATGAAGGTGAAAACCGGGTGCGCAAGCAACAGCGTATCGTGGTCGTGGGTGATGGTGATTTTCTTTCCAACACCTATATCAATAACGGCGGCAATCTTGATCTGGGTATGCGTATCATCAACTGGCTGGGCAGTGACGATGATTTCATCACCATCCCGGCAAGAATTGCCAAAGATACACAGCTGGAACTCTCGCCTTTTGCCGGTGTGATCATCGGTTTTGGTTTTCTCATTATATTGCCCATCGCACTGCTCACGATCGGCCTGACTATCTGGTGGCGCAGACGTAAACGCTAAACCGTGCAATCACGCCTGCTCATAAATATCGTACTATTTATCAGCGTAATTATGCTGGCATTGTTTCTTTCCACTACGCTGAATGATAAAACTACGGAACAGGATATCACGCTCACTGATCTGGAGCCGGCCTCTATTAATACCATTAAAATTATTCGCAGTACGGCAAATGAAATACTGTTACAAAGGGAAAACGGGCAATGGTGGATGCATGAACCTTATCATTTGCCAGCCAATGAATTTCGCATCAATACCCTGCTGAAATTGCCGGGCGCGCACAGCTATACCCGGTTCAGAAAAAACGAGGTTGAACTGGAACGTTTTCTGTTGAATGAACCGGTTGTATCCGTAGTGTTTGATAACACCCGTATTGATTTCGGCGATACCAGTCCGATAGGGGAACAACGTTATGTGCTGGTCAATGATACCGTGCACCTGATCAATGACAGCCTCTACCAGCAATTACAGACTCCGGCTACATTCTTTCTCAAAACAAAACTTTTACCCGAAGATAGCGGGATCAAGGCCATTAATTTCCCCGGCTACCGGGTGAGCAAGCATGAAGGAATATGGAAAGTTGATCCGGGGCTGGACATCAGCGCAGACAATATCACCGGACTTGTCCATGCCTGGCGCAACGCTGATGCCATTTCGATCAGGGACTATGAAGACAGCGACAATGCCGGGACGGTCCGGGTAGAACTGGAAGACGGAAATATTTTTGAATTCCTCATTGTCACTCCGCCACCGCAACTGGTGCTGGCCAGGCCGGATATTGGATTGCAGTACCACATCAGCGGCGATGACGCCGAACAATTATTTTTAAAATCGGGATATGATGAAGCCTCACCTGTGGATCTGAATTAACCGCTGCCTCATTGTAGAAAAGAATTTTCTTTATACTTGTAACTTGTAACTGCCTTTATGCCTGAACTACCGGAAGTTGAAACCACCCGCATCGGTATAGCGCCGCATGTGCTGGGTGAGACTGTAACAGACGTGATCATCCGTGATGGCAGATTACGCTGGCCGGTCCCGAAACAACTCCGGAAGACATTGGTCGGCGCCTCCATCCGCAAGCTATCACGCCGCGGAAAATATCTGTTATTTCACACGGAGCCCGGTTGCATGATTCTGCATCTGGGCATGTCCGGCAGCTTGCGTATCCTGACCGGTGAAATTCCTCCTGAAAAGCATGATCATGTGGATTTCGTTTTTGCTTCCGGTACCCGTTTGCGCTTCCGCGATCCACGCCGGTTCGGCTGCATCCTCTGGACAGCAGGTGATCCATTACACCATGATTTACTCTCTAAACTGGGCCCGGAACCGCTGAGTGATGATCTGGACGGCGATTATCTGTTCCGTAAAGCCAGAAAACGCACCCAATCAGTTAAAACCTTCATCATGGACAGCCGTATTGTGGCCGGGGTCGGAAACATTTATGCGAACGAAGCACTCTTTGCTGCCGGGATTAATCCCAATCGCAAGGCGGGCAGGATAACCAGAGAACGTTACGAAAAACTTGCCGTTTGTATTAAAGACGTGTTGAAAAAAGCACTGGCCAAAGGCGGCACCACGTTACGGGATTTCGTGAACGGCCAGGGTGAACCGGGTTACTTTCGCATGGAACTTCAGGTTTATGATCGCGCAGGTGGACCGTGTTTCATATGTAAATCACCCATAAAAGTAAATCGCCTCGGGCAACGATCAACATTTTATTGTCCTGTCTGCCAAACCTGATCCATCCGTTTCGGGAATAACGGCATTTGAATTACTTTCGTTCCTTTCTCCTGGTGATGTCTTCTTCCTCAGAGTCGGGGCCATAGAGTTTGACCGGTTCCGCCATTCTGCCGCGGATCCGGATATTCAGAGACTCGACAGCAACCGAAAATGCGATAGCGAAATAAATGTAACCCTTGGGTATGGATCTGTCAAAACCATCGGCGATCAAAGCTACGCCAATCAGCACCAGAAAGCTCAACGCCAGCATTTTTATGGTTGGATGTTTATAGACGATCTCGCTGACCGTGCTGGCAGCGACCATCATAATGAGTACAGCAATGATGATCGCCAATACCATGACCTCAATATGCCTGGCCATGCCGATTGCAGTGATGACAGAGTCCAGTGAAAAGATGATGTCAATGATTGCGATCTGTAAAATAATCACCATGAATAATTTGCCGGCATGACGAACACCGGTCTCGGGGCCACCGCCTTCGAGCGCCGAATGGATTTCAAGCGTGCTCTTCGCCAGCAGGAACAGTCCGCCGCCGATAAGAATAATGTCACGGCCGGAGATTTCTTCACCGAACACTGTAAACCACGGTGCAGTAAGTCGCATGATCCAGGTCAGCGTAAATAGCAAACCGATACGTGTCAGCATGGCCAGCGCCAGCCCGAAGGTGCGCGCTTTCCCCCTGAGGTCATGTGGTAATGGTTCAACAAAAATAGATATAAAAACGATGTTGTCGATACCCAGGACTATTTCAAGAACAGTCAGGGTAACCAGTGCAATCCATGCTTCAGGTTCATACATCCATACCAGGAATTCCATATTGGTTAATTACCTCTCGTAAGGGGGGTGGTTTTTACATTTAATATAAACACAACCATCATATCCAGGAGGATGGCAGCGGTATGATGAAATTTAATTAGCGCCTACCTCAAAATTAAATACCCTCCCCTTCAAGGGGTTTGAGATAGGTTCTACATATAGTCATTTTGAAGGCGGCCTGATAGTTGTAACGACTGCTTCACCCTCGCCACGAGGATCGCTGGCGGCAAAAACCAGGTTATTCGGTTTGTACCAGAGTATGGCCTGCATGTTGCCATAACGCCGGTTTCTTTCGGCAAGCTTATGACCGAGACTGCTTAATCCATTTTGTTCTTCCATGGTCAGGCCATTCTGTTCAAACTGGATTTCGTCCGGCAGATACTGATGATGAAAGCGCGGTAACCCGACCCAGGACTTCGGCAATTTACCGTCGGCAAAATCCAGTATGCCCAGCAATACCATGCTGATGATGCGGCTGCCGCCCGGTGTGCCTAATATACCTATTCGATCTTCTGTTTCGAGAAAGGTCGGGGTCATGCTGGATAACGGGCGCTTGCCGGGCGCAATGCTGTTGGCTTCATCACCGACCAGTCCATAGGCATTGGGGGAATCCGCCTTGATTGCAAAATCATCCATCTCGTTATTCAATATCACACCCGTTCCTGCGGGCACAAATCCTGATCCAAACGGCAAATTGATACTGAGTGTTGCAGATACCTGGTTACCTTCGCTGTCAATGACTGAAAAGTGGGTAGTGTCCGCGCCTGCATGATCGAAGATTGCCATATCGCCGATCTCTTCGCTGGAAGTTGCCTGTTCCGGGCTGATACTCAATGTCAGTCCTTCCAGATAATCACGATCCAGCATCCTGGCAACCGGTACCTCAACAAAGTCCTGATCGCCGAGATAGGCGGCACGGTCCCGGTAGGCGCGTTTCATGCTTTCAACAATCAAATGTTTGCGCGTGATTTTATCCATAAATGTCAGATCAAAATAATCCAGCATGCCAAGCATCTGTGCGATCGCGATGCCGCCGGAAGAGGGAGGCGGTGCAGAGATAACACGGATATCACGGTATTGTGTGATGATGGGTTGCCTTTCAACAACGCGATAACCCGCAAGATCCGTCATGGCCCAGATCCCGCCTTTTTTGCTGACGCTCTGTACCATTTTTTTTGCAAGCGGGCCGCTGTAAAATCCGTCCCGCCCTTTTTTCGCGATCAGTTTCAGCGTATTGGCCAGATCAGTCTGTATGATTAAATGGCCCACAGCGGGCAGATCATTTTCTTGCAGAAATATTCTGGCGGCTTCCGGCGAGTTACGTAACACCTCCAGCCGGTACTGTGCCAGATCGCGATAGAGATCGGTAACCGGAAATCCTTCTTTTGCATAATGTATTGCCGGCGCCAGATTCTGTTCCAGCTTCAGGCGGCCATAAAAATCATTCAGATGAACCAGTCCGGCGGGAACACCGGGTATTGCTGCGGCCAGGGGGCCATTTAATGACAAACCCGGGATAACTTCGCCGCTCTTATCCAGATACATATTTCTGCTTGCCCTTGATGGTGCTGTCTCGCGGCCATCGATCATGATCTGCTTGCCATCTTCGGCCCGATGCAATAACCAGAAACCGCCACCACCCAGACCTGAACTGTAAGGTTCAACCACGGCCAGAACTGCGGATATCGCCACTGCTGCATCAAAGGCATTACCACCCTGATTAAGAACCTCGATACCTGCCTGTGTTGCCAACGGATGCGCTGTTGCAATAGCAGCCTTGCCCGGTTGTTCTGCGCTGAACGCAGATTGAAAAAACAAAAAACCGGGAAGTAACAGATAAAGAATTTTTCTGGCGAGTGTGATCACGGGCGCTTGCGGGAATGATTACCGATGGACAAACAGATTATTTGTATTTTGCCTGCAATTCTTTCAGGACCTCGGTATGTACAAACTGGCTCGCATCACCGCCCAGGGAAACAACCTCACGCACCAGGCTGGAAGAAATAAACCAGAGATTTTCAGCCGGTGTAAGAAATACTGTCTCCGCTTCACCATAAAGCTGCCGGTTCATGCCGGCCATCTGGAATTCATAATCGAAATCCGATACCGCGCGCAAACCACGGATGATGACCTGGGCCTTGTATTCCCTGGCCAGATCAGTGACGAGCCCGTGAAAACGTATTACTTCTACATTGGGCAGATCAGACAAAACCCTGATTGCCAGATCGACGCGCTCATCTGCTGAAAACAGCATGCTTTTACTGGTGTCTCCTGCAACCGCGAAAATAATCCTGTCGAATAACCGCGCAGCGCGCATGACCAGATCACTGTGGCCGTTGGTAATGGGATCAAAGGTACCGGGATAGATGGCGGTGATTTTCATAACGATTAATTATACCCTCAGGATCGGATTAAATCTGCCCAGTGGTTTAACCCGTGATTCGTAATTCGTAAATTGTGATTGGTGAAATGCATATTAATTGTTAATTCCGTTAGTGTATAGAAGGTTGATATAACCAATACATAACCAGAATATTGAAATAACGTTTGCCAATTACGAGTTACGAATTACCAATCACGAATTCTACACTCCCGCCAACATATATTTCACCTGACCTGCCTTGCCCTGTTTTTTTATAGTAAGATACGATGGTAGCTGGAGTCCCTGTTCAGCCTCTATATAAATCAATGCCCGTGGCTTCAGACAATTCATTTCCCGTAACAAATCACAGCTTTTTTCGATCAGCCCCTGACCGAAGGGTGGATCCAGAAATACCACATCGAATTGTCTGGTATTATGCTTTAACCAGCTCAGGGCCTCACTGCGTTCCAAACAGGCTTCTGTTGTGTCCAGTGTTTTTATATTCTCGGCAAGTTGATTAACAAGCGCCGGATCATTTTCTACCAACACAACACTGCTTGCGCCGCGTGAAACCGCCTCAAGCCCCAGTGATCCGGTGCCTGCATAAAGATCAAGACAACTCGCGCCGCTGATCACCGGTTGTAACCAGTTGAATAATGTTTCCCTGACACGATCCGGCGTGGGCCGCAACATCGCAGTTTCAGGCACCGGCAATTTTCTACTGCGCCACTTGCCGCCAATGATACGAACCTTGCCGGGCCGGTGAGATTTCAGTGCAGTATCTCCGTTTTTATTCAGTCTTGTCAGCCGGCATCGGGCCCACCATTACAGTCACGAGTTTGTCCGTGGACAACTTGCGCCGGAATGCATTCCTGATTTGTTCAGTCGTGACATTCATGATTTTGTCATTATAGGTATCAAGATAATCAAGTGGCAGTTCATAAAAGCCAATCATCGCCAGATAACCAAGAATATCCTTGTTGCTGTCGATACGTAATGCAAACCCGCCAGTCAGATTTTGCTTTGCAGATTCAAGCTCTGCTTCCGTGGGACCGGTTTCTACAAATAACCGCAGCTGTTCGTTAAGTAACGCCAGCGCAGCATCTGCCTGATCAGTGCGCGTTTGCAAACCGGCCATAAAAGGCCCGGCCTGCATCATGGGCATGAAATAACTGTAGGTACTGTAGGACAAACCGCGCTTTTCGCGTATTTCTTCAAACAATCGGGACACCAGGCCGCCGCCGCCTAAAACATGGTTGCCTACATACAAAGAAAAAAGATCAGGATCTGCACGCTTGATGCCCGGCTGTCCAACCAGTATGTGCGTCTGTGTTGATGGATGATCAACCCTGACAATGTTGGCACTGTTGAGAGGTTTGACTTCTTTCAGAAGTTCCGCTTTCGTACCCACTGCCAGTTCATCCGTAAGATTGAAAACCAGTTGTTCTGCCTGCTGCCGTGTCAAATCACCCACCATGGCGATGATGGCATTGCTGGCAACATAGTATTGACGATGAAATGCTCTGATGTCTTTTATTGTAATTGCCTGCAGGGATGCCTCGGTACCTTCTTCCGGCAATGCGTAGGGATGATCGCCATAGATTGCGGCAAAAAATGCATCATTTGCCAGGGCTGCAGGGGATTGCTGTTTCTGGCGTATGCCTGTCACCGTACGGTTACGGTTACGTTCAAAGGCATCTGCAGGAAAATCCGGCTGCGTGATCACACGTTTTAAATTGGCAATGGCGGATTCAAGCTTGTCTGCATCACTCAGGACACGCAAACTTACCGAGGCTGAATCAACACTGGCGCTGCTCCCGAAGACAGCGCCGATATTTTCAAACTCCTGGCTGAGCCCGTCTGCATTCAGACCTCCCGCACCATCCGCCAACAGACTATTGGTCAATAAGGCCAGCCCCGGTTTGCTGCCATCACGCCCGCTACCTGCATCAAACAACATCTGTACATCCACCATCGGCAGTTCATGCGCTTCGACAAAATATACACGAACTCCCTTTTCCGTTTGCCAGTATTGAATTTGGGGTGTTGCATGGACTGTTGTGACAAAGAACAACAGCATTAATAACTTCATTGTCCTAGCGAACATGGTCGCTTCCTCCCATGGCATGCCGGGGGGCGGAAGGATCCAGTGGTAAAGGAACAAGCTCTGCAACAGTCATATGATCATCGACCAGATATTTTTTCGCGACCTGTTGTACCTGATCGGCTGTAACCGCCTTGACGCGGTCCACATATTCATCCGCCTTTTGCCAGGACAACCCGATAGTTTCAAATATGCCCATCACCATGCCCTGATAAAAAATGGAATCGCGCTGATAGATATCCTGGGCCACCACCTGCGCCTTGACGCGATCCAGTTCACTATCACTCACCAGCGTGGTTTTCATATTTTCAATTTCTTCCCTGATGGCCTGTTCCATGTCGGCGACAGTGTGCCCGTTTGCGGGAACACCACTGATAGTGAGTACATGATCAAGACGGGTTATCAAACTGTAATCCAGGCTGATATCCGCAGCAACTTCCTTGCCCCGCACCAGCTTGCTGGAAAAACGTGCACTGTTACCGCCATCCAGGATTCCGCTCAGTACTTCCAGTGCATAGGGCTCCCACTCGGGTATTTTTTCCGGTTTCTCCAACGCAGAACTGAGCGAGGGTGTTTTATATGCCATCAGCAGATAAGGCAATTCAGCAGGCCGTTTGACTGTGATCCGCTTGATGCCCTGTTGCTCGACCTCGGGTCGCAGGTTAATGACAGGCGCTTTACCTTTAGGCACAGGCCCGAAATATTTTTTAGCAAGATCATAAACTTCCCCTGCGTCAACATCTCCCACGACTATCAATGTTGCATTGTTTGGCACATACCATTGCCCATACCAGTCACGCATTTCAGTAACAGTCATTTTTTCCAGATCATTCATCCAGCCGATGATGGGTTGCCGGTAAGGACTGGTCTGAAAGGCGGTTGACATCAACACTTCATAAGCAAATGACTGCGGGTCGTCTTCTGTGCGCCAGCGGCGTTCTTCCTTGACTACCTCTATCTCTTTCACAAACTCTTCTCCCGGCAGAATAAGATTTTGCATCCTGTCCGCTTCCAGTTCAAAACTGATTGGCAACCGTGATTTTTCCAGTGTCTGGAAATAGGCCGTGTAATCCATACCGGTAAATGCATTCTCATTACCACCGTTGTCAGAGATAATGCGGGAAAATTCGCCCGGCGCATATTTTTCCGTACCCTTGAACATCATGTGTTCCAGTGCATGTGATAGACCGGTAATACCGGCATGTTCGTAACTGGCGCCGACGTGGTACCAGACTTGTGAAACCACGACCGGCGCCCGGTGGTCCTCCTTGACCAGCAGTTTCAGTCCGTTTTCCAGCATGAATTCATGGGTCTGGGCATGGGCAAGCTGGCTGAACAACAAACTGCCCAGGATTATTTGAAGATACAAAAAGAATTTCACAAAGGATCTCCCTTGATTATATTATTCATTAGTTGAACGCCGCTACTGCACACACTCTCTGATTTATCATGCCGGGATCGGGAAGATTCGCTGGATCACTTGCCGGTGCAGTACCAATACGTCAGATTAGAACATTATCATGCCTGGTAGTTCTTATTACTTACCCTGTCTTGATGATAGGATACAGGAGAATTCATCAAACACTGAACTATAGATGTTCGGATTTAAATCAAAACAACCGGCAGAAACAGAATCCGGCAAAGACCGTCTGATTAACCAGTTAAAGCTGGGTCTGAAACGCACCCATGCACTCCTGCTCACTGATGTTGGTGATTTGCTGCAAGGGACCCGTCTTGTTGATCAAAGTTTCATGGATACGCTTGAAGATCATCTTCTGCTGGCGGATTTTGGTGTAACCGTCACCCAATCCATCATGGATGCATTACCCGCACGCATTGAAGGCAAGGCAGACCAGGCCGCCACCGTATACCAGGCCCTGCGTGATCTGCTGCATGAAATCCTCGTTCCTGTCGACCAACCACTGAAAGTCCCGCCGGCCGCTTCCAGGCCATTTGTCATCCTCATGGCCGGCGTTAATGGTGTGGGTAAAACCACCAGTATCGGCAAGATTGCCAATCATTTTATCCGGCAAGGCCATAGTGTAATGCTTGCGGCCGGAGATACTTTTCGTGCCGCAGCCGTCGAACAACTGCAAAAATGGGGCAGCAAAAATAATGTTCCGGTCATTGCACAACATAGTGGCGCGGATTCGGCCGCCGTCATTTACGATGCCCTGCAATCCGCGCGCGCGCGTAACGTTGATATATTGATCGCGGACACAGCAGGCCGCCTGCACACCCAGGGCAACCTCATGGACGAACTGAAAAAAATACGCCGCGTCATTACCAAATTTGATCCGGCCCTGGAACCGGAATGCCTGCTGGTGCTGGATGCCGGGACCGGACAAAATGCACTGATGCAGACCAGGCAATTCAATGAAGCCATCGGTGTCACCGGCATCATGCTGGCCAAACTTGATGGTACGGCCAAGGGCGGTATTATCTTTGCCCTGGCCAGGGAAACCGGCATACCCATACGGTTCATCGGCGTCGGGGAACAACTGGATGATTTACAGGTATTCAACAGTAATGACTTTATAAACGCCTTGTTTGCAAACAACGCATGATACGTTTCACCAATGTCCACATGCAGTATCCGGGCGGCATAGACGCCCTTAAAAATATCAATATGCATATTGAACAGGGCGCAATGGCCTTCGTCACCGGCCGCTCCGGCGCAGGCAAGAGTACCTTGCTCAGACTTATTGCATTGATCGAACGCCACACCCGGGGCCAGATCATTGTGAATGGGCAGAACCTCGAACGCGTCCGGCGTAATCGTGTGGCCCTGTTCCGGCGTAATATCGGTTTCATGTTTCAGGACCACCGTTTATTAAATGATCGCACTGTATTCGACAACGTCGCCCTGCCACTGGTGATCGCAGGACATGACCATCAGGAAGTCAAAAAACGTGTGCAGGCCGCACTGGACAAAGTCGGTCTGTTATCAAAACAAAAATCCGTCCCGGTGACATTGTCCGCCGGCGAACAGCAACGGGTCGGCATCGCCCGCGCCGTTGTCCATCGGCCTGCATTATTACTTGCCGATGAACCTACAGGTAATCTCGATCCGGCATTGTCCTGGGAAATCATGTGTCTGTTTGAACAGTTCAACCAGGTCGGCGTGACTATACTGATCGCCAGCCACGATCTGGAAATGATCAAACGCATGCGTAAAAGAATCATCACCCTGCGCGAAGGCAGAACATTGACCCACGTCAGCGATCATCACGGCAAGAAATGAAACCTAAACAGACCCAGACCGCAGAATACGGCCGTAAAAAAAGTTTCCGGTCCCTGTTTGAGATCTGGTTATTGCAACACCTGCAGGCCATTATCTTCAGCCTGGGGCAACTCTGCAGAAACCCGATTGCCAGTTTTTTGACTGCATCGGTGATTGGTATTTCACTGGCACTGCCCGCGGGCTTTTTTATCATTCTGGAAAACACTCGACTCATTACCGCTGGCTGGGAAGGATCGGTTGAAATCACCGCTTTTCTGAAAATGGATGTGGATGACGACGCTGCAAGGGAATTTGCCAAAAAGCTTTCCGGCCAGAGTGATATTGCAAAAGTAGATCTGATCACACGTGAACAGGCGCTGGAAGAATACCGGCAGTTATCAGGCTATACGCATGCACTGGATGCACTGGATGAAAATCCACTGCCGTCATTATTATTGATCAAGCCTGCACTCGGAGAATTTTCAGAAAAAACCGCTGAAGAACTCCTTAACAAACTGCAAGCGGTCCCCGAAATTGAAAACGCACAATATGATCAGCAATGGGTGAAAAGACTGAATGCCATCATCGGGATCGTTCAGCGTATTGTGCTTATACTTGCCGTGTTTCTGGGCATTGCCGTGTTAATCATTATCGGCAACACCATCCGCATGCTGATCTATCACCGCCGGTCGGAAATCGAGGTCGCCAAATTATTCGGCGCGACCGACGGGTTCATCCAACGTCCGTTTCTTTATAGTGGTTTCTGGTACGGTCTGTTCGGCGGCGTCATCGCCTGGGCCTTAATCACCATTTCTTTACTCCTGTTACAGGCGCCGGCCGACAGTCTGGCACAACTCTATGCCAGTAATTTCAAATTGATCGGACTGACAATCAAAGACGCTTTATTACTCATCCTGTCCGGAATCCTGCTCGGCCTGATCGGTTCCTGGATCTCGGTGCAGCGTCACCTCCGGGCCATAGAACCGGCCTGAATAAATACACCAACTTCCACCGGCATACTGGCGCATGCCAGTATCCAGTTATTAATCATAACTCCTTGTTTTTACTGGATTCTGGCATACGCCAGAATGACGGCCAAAGTACCCCGCTTGCAACCCCTGTTTCCGGAACTATAATAACCCTTAGCACTCAAAAAGCCTGAGTGCTAAGCAGGCACAATAATTATATTAAGGGGTATATCAAATCCATGACTAACAGCTTAACCATGACACTGGCTCTACCTGCAGGTTCGCTGGATACCTATATCAGCAGCGTGAACCGCATACCTATGGTGAGCGCCGAAGAAGAACGCGAACTGGCCCTGCGGTTTCAGAATGAAGGCGATCTGGATGCGGCGCGGCAACTGGTCATGGCCCATCTGCGTTTTGTGGTCAAGGTTGCCCGTGGTTATAACGGCTATGGACTGCCGCTCGCCGACCTCATCCAGGAAGGCAATATCGGATTAATGAAAGCCGTGAAGCGTTTTGATCCCGCGGTTGGCGTACGGCTGGTGTCCTTCGCCGTGCACTGGATCCGCGCCGAAATGCATGAATACATCCTGCGCAACTGGCGCATCGTCAAGATTGCCACCACCAAGGCCCAGCGTAAACTGTTCTTTAATTTACGTTCGGCTAAAAAACGCCTCGGCTGGATGAACAAGGACGAGGTTGATGCCGTCGCCAAAGATCTGGGTGTAACATCGAAAGACGTGATGGAAATGGAAATGCGCATGAGCAACTACGATGCTTCCTTTGATGGTGTGGTAAATGATGACGATGATGAAAACACTTTCGCCCCAATCGCCTATCTCGAAGACAAAAGCACCGGCCCGGAAGAACAACTGGAATTAACCCAGGTGGAAGACCTACACCAGGAAAGATTGCAGCATGCCATTGCCGCGCTGGATGATCGCAGCCGCGACATCATCAGCAAGCGCTGGCTGACGGACAACAAGGCAACACTGCACCAACTGGCCGCGGAATACGATGTCTCCGCCGAACGCATCCGGCAGATCGAAAACAATGCCATGAACAAACTACGGGCGTCGTTTGCTTTCTGATTAAGGTAACTCAGGGATGATAAGTGAATTTAATCAAATGCCCCGCAAGGGGCGTTTTTTGCTTGTACGGCCAACATATCTGAGAATTTTTGTTTCATATTTTGATCATAATTTTGTGATGAGAAATGTCAATAAATCAGAATTACACGATTTTTAGATTTGCATCTCTCAGTACCTCAGCAATACTGTTACTATGGTATTTTCTAGACATAGATTTCTCCCAATTTCCTTCACTAAATTTTCTTCCGAATACTAGCGAAAATATTTTAGCTTTTTTAGTTGTTGGTCTTCTCTTGTTTTTTATTTCTGAAGTTATATTTGAATGGACAAAAATAGATAAAAAACAGTTAAAGCAAGATATTATTCAATTTTATATCACCATTTCAATGGCTATCGTTACTATCATTAGTATTTATCCAAAGATAGTAAGCTCAACATTTTTAGAAGCAACGAACAGATATGATCTAATAACTCCAATTCTATTTGGACTCATACTTTCACCTGTTTGTGTACTATTTCGTGATTCTATTGAGATATCTATAGTATTTTGGAAATTAAGAAAAAGAATATATCCCATACATCTTATAATGATAATTGTTCCATTACTTGCGATATCATTAATTATTTATATAAATAATTATCTAATACAAAAATATGAATTAACTGTGTATATTTTTAGATATAGCATATTCACATTAATTTTTACTATATCGTATTATTTAATAATTCATAAAGCCAAATCACTTTCTTCTAACGCTCTAAAAAAATTATCGATTTTATCTGACAGCCTTGATAGAAAAGTTGAAATTTCAAAATTTGAAGATCTTCCTCCAAAGTCTATATTAAACTCAAAAAGAAAGCATCGAAAAATAATCAATCATATTACAAGAGTAAATAAAAAATATTTCGACAATATCAAGGTTAGATTCCAAATCCTGAAGCAATTAGAGCTATATGTAAATAATGGCAAACTTTATGTTAATGAAATTAACAACGATGAAAGCGTTATTCTTGCTACTTATATAGATAAAAAAAATAATGCAATACTTGAAAAATACTATATTAAATTTGAATACATAAAATCTGCAATTGAACAAATCAATGCAACGGGAATACAAACAAAAATTACTAAGAATAATTATAATTCATTACTAGATAATATTGCTTATGCGGCTCTAAAATTATCAATTTCTAATGAGCGTAATTGTAATAGTTCACTATTCATAGCAGTACAAGAAGGTAATCTTTCTCAGTTAAAATTGATTTTAAATGATGAAAATATTGATATTAATCATCAATTAGAGAATGGCTATACGGCATTAACTTTGGCAGTAGCCAATGGAAATCAAGAAAAGAGCAAATTATTATTGCAAAAAGCGGCCGATCCGAATATTCCAAATAAACTGAGCGTTACACCTCTTGGATTTGCTGCTTTCTATGGTAACAAAGAACTCTGCAAGCTGCTTGTATCGTTTGGGGCACAGATTAACTATCAAGATATAGATGGATCAAGTCCACTCATGAAAGCAGCTCAAAATGGTCATGGCGATGTTGTTAAATTTCTCTTAGATAATGGTGCTAACGCTTTATTGAAAGATCATAATAATAAAACCGCTTTAGATTATGCGGCGAAAGGAAAATTTGGCGAGATTGTTAAATTATTAAGAAAAAACAAGAACTAAAGCAATTAAAAGAGTCAGGCCCCTTATGTTTGTGAGCTGGTTCCAACGAGCGGGCCTGTTAAAAACCAAAGGGGCTGGAGTGATTTATTTTAATCACTCCCGCTTCATTCGCTGCAGAATTAAAGGGGTCAGACCCACTGCTGTCCCACTAACGCCGGGCCAAGGCCAAAGCAAACTGAGGCGATATGTTTTTATCCGGTTTGCGTTTTTCAAAAAGTTCTCTCATGCAACGTTTAGCAAACAGGTTCGTTTGTAATAATCG
>Ga0209541_10007638_pt1 | contig 18117 bp, 16 predicted proteins | sample RifCSPlowO2_01_FD_184027 | JGI IMG/M metagenome (GOLD analysis project Ga0209541, IMG submission 184027) | Groundwater microbial communities from Rifle, Colorado - Rifle CSP2_plank lowO2_0.1 (SPAdes) (version 2) | ecosystem: Environmental > Aquatic > Deep subsurface > Groundwater | place... | reverse complement strand
TGATAAATCATTGACTTTTCACTATTTCATATGATATTATAAGAGTGGCGCTTGGATGGGCTTGCCCTCTCACGGTCAATGCTTAGCCAAACCGTAGCCAGGTGCCATCAAAGAACACCGTCAAAAACGGCGTTTTTTGTTAGTCAATTTCGGGATTACCATAGCTCATCTTCCTCCGATTATTGTTTTTATCAATCTTCCAAAAAGGAATAATACTCCAGAAAAATTTAGGCCCATCGTCTATTTGCTTTATAACTACCCTTACTCTTTTATCTTTTAAGATAGCTACAAATTCATAATAATGAACCTGCAAAAGAGTTGATTGATATCGTTGGTTGGGTTCTTAAATTTTCGAAATGTTTAGTATAAGTAATTCCCTGTATTGTTCGGCTCAAGCCGAGGATTTCTGGGGCTAAAGTAAACAGACGCATCCTGAGTAGTTGCTCATTTCTAGGACGAGCATGATTTTTTCTCATAAACTTTAAGTGCTCTAAACCCATAGCATTAAAAACAACCGTACCTGAAAAATACGGACATCGGATTTCCTTTATAGCTTTGTATTTAGATTCGAAATCAGATCGAATCTTTTCGAATTCTTCGTCAGTTATAGCAGGTCTAACAGGTTTTTCTTCTATCATAATTAATGACGCCTATCTTTTGGTGGATTTGGATCTCTACCGAAGCTATCTTTATCTTTAATTACACCCCGTCGATCATGATATACGGCTTCGACTTTTGCTTGTTTAGCAAGTATACGCGTCCGATCTTCAGACGCTGATTGTGTTCTATGAACGGAGATGGGCTTTTGTTGTCCTTCTTTTTTGACAGCCCAGTCATTATTTTTAGGAACACTATGATAATTTGGCTTTGGCTGCGGGGCCTGGACTCGAACCAGGATTAATAGATTCAGAGTCTATCGTCCTACCATTAGACGACCCCGCAATATACTAAAATCTATAGACTATTCTACAATATGCCAGCAACTTTTTCAATTATCCAGATAAAATAGGGGATAGGTGACGCCACATTATGCCGATATTATTATAATTTTATTAATGAATTAATTACAGCTTCAAAACAGAGCGGTTAATAAGTCTAGAAACAGGCTAAATCGTAAAAAAGTAGGTGTTTACAACTCTTTTTGACTCTATCTATAGATAATGATACTATATTACTAGTAATGAAGAACGTAGTTCAATCTTTACCAAAATTCAAGAAAGATACTGCAATCGACCTCCGAAAGAAGGGATTTTCGTATTCAGAGATAGGGGAGCGTTTAAAAACTCCAAAATCAACACTGTCTTTGTGGTTAAGGAAGGTTAAACTCACCGAATCTCAAGTTCAAAAATTGAAAAATAGAAGACTCGAAACCGCAAAAGATAATTCAAGGAAAAGAATCCTGAAAACTTCAAGGATGATTGAAAAAATAAAAAATTCATCATCCAAAGACATATCCCAGATTTCAAAAAGAGAGCTGTGGCTGATCGGAATAATTTTATATTGGAAAGAAAGGAATGCATCCGGAAGCGAGTCAGATGTTCGGAATGGTGTTCGGTTTACAAGCTCTGACCCGTACCTTATAAAACTATTTTTAAAATGGCTTTGTAATGCCGGAGGAGTGGAGGACGATGAACTTAAGTTTGATATTTTTCTAGGGGAAGATAAAAGAGAATCAGTTGAGGCCGTAAAAGAAGCTGTCGTCTACTGGTCAAAGATTACCGGTTTGCCGAAAGATAATTTTCTTCAGCACATCTATTTTAAAAGGGATGTTTATAAAAAAAGTAAGCAGAAAAAGAGTAGGGAAACAATAAGAAGATCTCAATTCGGGTTGTTACGAATAAGAGTCAAGGCAAGCTCAATGTTGGCTAGACAAATAGCAGGATGGATAAGAGGAGTCCAGAATTATTATTGGGGCTAAACTAGCAGCTAGTCTCATAATTTAATAAACCTTAATAAACCTTAATATTAATACCCTCATAATTCATAACCTTTATGATAGTTATTGCAGATTGACACATCGTGGTTAACCTCTTATCTTTACCTAGTTTTTAGCTTACTACTTTAGATATAAAATACTTTTGAACATTATTCGTTGTCATTTTAATCGTAAAGTTCTAATATGATAGGGTAGTCTAATTTAGTAGTTAAACCCTAACCGGATTTTTTATGAATCCCGTTAGAGATATCCCTGACGGGACTAAAAATTTAAAACACAGGTTAAATAAAATATTGTATTGTATGCCACCATATGGTGATAGTGGCTACTATGCAGTATCTCTAACGGGATGAAAAACATCAATTATGACCTGATAAAGCTCCTCCATATTAAGCTTGACGTTGTTTGGCGACTAGAAAAATTCTATATTAAAGATGCCAATGAAGCCAAGTGTCACAGCGTTCCAGCTCTTGAAAAAATGCTTGAAGAAGAAAAGAAACATGTTAAAATGCTTCAGGATGAAATAAAAGGAAGAATTAAAGCCGACGTTTGGGATTAATTTGGATATTCAAAAATAAATAGATTATGTTATACTTCAATTTAATATAAAAATTTAAATTAAAAAATTATGACTTCATCAACAAAAATAACGCAAAAAGAGTGGAATGAATATATTGATAATCAGCTGGAGTCGCGTGGACTTAATCGTCTGGAGAGAGAAGCGCTTAAAGGAGCTTTCCACGATGATTTACAAGATGTGGATTTTGGAGAGCATCAACCTTTATTCGGGAAACCTCAACCGGGTATAACTCAGAAAGAACTGGATGAAAAAATGAAGGAATTGAGGAATCCTTATTCGGCAATATCAAAAAGTTTGAAAACAAAAGTTCATCCGACTAAACTTGACGTGGCCGAAGAAGTTTTCAGGGAGGCATTAAAAGGTCATAAGGGCGGGTGGTAATTTAAGTATATAAATATTTTTCGTGGAAGAACAAAACAAACAATTTCAACCGCAAGAAGAACCGCAGTCAACTCCGGTTATTTCAATTCAAAATAATATCAGTATTGAAAAAAAATCCAGTTTTTGGAGTTTTTTAGGAAAAAACTTTTTAGCCATCTCTATCTTGGTTGCCAGTATAATGATATCCGGTTCGGTTCTTTATTCTAACTTCGGTCTTAAATCAGGTACAGCTAATATAAATGGTGCCGGACAAGTTCCGCAAGAGGTAAGAGATGTTTCGGTTGATGACGATGTAGTTATGGGCAATAAAAATGCTAAGGTCACGATAATTGAGTTCAGCGACTATCAATGTCCTTTCTGCCGAACATTTTGGAAAGATACGCTCTCTCAAATAAAAAAGGAATATATAGATACCGGCAAAGTTAAATTTGTTTATCGTGATTATCCGCTATCTTTCCATCCTATGGCTCAGTCTTCGGCTCAGGCGGCTGAATGCGCAGAAGAGCAGGGGAGATATTGGGAGATACATGACAAGATATTCGGCGAGCAGGAAAAGAAAGGACAAGGAACGGTCAGTTATACGCTGGATGAACTAAAAAGATGGGCTTCAGAAATCGGTCTTGATGTATCTAAATTCAATCAATGCCTAGACTCGGGCAAATATAAGGCTGAAGTAGAGAAGGATTTTGCCGATGGCACGGCGGCCGGGGTATCCGGAACCCCAAGTACATTTATAAATGGCCGTTTAGTTGTCGGTGCTCAGCCATTCTCGGCCTTCAAGGCAATAATAGAAGAAGAGCTTAAGAAAAAATAATAAGTTTTGTTCACGAACGAAGTGAGTGGTAACAAAAGTTACCCCGCCCTATCTGGGCTGAAGGCAAGTGATATTACACGATCAAAGCCGTTAAGGCGACTTACGTCTCTAGTCCGTCGTAAAATTAAACTTTGATTCCAGATAGGGCAGGGTTCTCATAATTATCTTTACTCGCTACGCTCGTAATTAATTATGGAAAAGACTTTTCCACGAGACGTTTTCCTATATCTGCTTTCAATAATAACCCTGGTAACCGTTGCGGTTGCTTTTGGTATCTTGCTATATCAGTATATTGATCTTAAGTTCCCCGATCTTCTGACCGAGGGATACTATTGGTCTAAAACAGCCAGCCTTGATTTAGTTCGCAATTCCATGGCTGTGCTGATGGTTGTTTTTCCGGTTTTTATCTGGATATCATGGTTTTTGCGTAAGGATGTTGTGAAGCATCCAGAGAAAAGAGAATTAAAAATAAGACGTTGGCTTTTATATCTGACACTTTTTCTGGCGTCTTTAGTTATTATCGGCGATTTAGTGGCTCTGCTTATTAATTTTTTGAACGGAGAACTGACAAACAGGTTTGCTCTTAAAGTTTTGGCCGTGTTATTTATCGCCGGCTCTATATTTGCTCATTATTTTTCCGAACTTAGAGATAAGGCTTTCTCTTGGATGGGTATTTTTGATAAAGCCCTTATGGCATTAGTTGTAGCTGGAGTTGTGGCCGGATTCTGGATAGCCGGTTCACCGGCTCAGCAGAGATCAATTAGGTTTGATGAGCGTAGAGTTTCCGATCTCTCCAATATCCAGTACCAGGTAATTAATTATTGGCAGAGAAAACAACTTCTACCACAAAATACTCAACAACTGAATGATAGTATAAGCGGATTCGTGCCTCCTAAAGATCCCGAGACCGGAGTTGATTACGAGTATCGGACTACCGGTCCAATGTCATTTGAGATTTGCGCTGTTTTTGCCACAGCTAATTCAGATGAATTTTCCGGTAAAAATACGGCAATGCCAGTTTATTACGGCGGAGAGCCCAGCAACTGGTCTCATGGAGCCGGAATGACCTGTTTTGAGAGAATTATTGATCCCGATTTTTATCCGCCAATAAACGACAAGAATATTGTCCCAAGGCCGATTTATTAAAAAAATAATTATTTATGGTAAAAAACACCTTCATATATATTGTGGTAGTAGTCCTGGTTGGAATTGCTTCCTGGTTTTTTGCTAATAAAGCCAGAAACGCTTCCCAGTCTGCCGATATAAACTCTTTAGGTTCCGAGTCATCGCCAACTCCTACAGCTTCACTCGCAATGGCAAAAGAAGGTGGTGATTGGATTAAACTTGAAAGTGGCCTTGAATATCAGGATGTGCTGGTGGGTTCCGGCAAGGAAGCTCAGCCCGGTGATATAGTCGCCGCTCATTATTCCGGTACCCTTGTAAATGGCCAGAAATTTGACAGTTCTTATGATAGGGGAGAGCCTTTTGCATTTATGCTCGGCGGGGGCATGGTAATTAAGGGCTGGGACATCGGAGTCGTGGGCATGAAAGTTGGTGGTAAAAGAAAACTTATTATTCCGGCTAGCTTAGGCTATGGTGCGCAAGGCGCTGGAGGTGGAGCTATTCCTCCAAATGCGGTACTTCTTTTTGATATAGAGCTGGTTGCGGTTCAGACTCCGGAAAAGAAATAATAAAATATCTAAAATCTTTATTAAATTTAAAAACGGGTTTTGCCCGTTTTTAAATTTAATAAAGATAGTATAATTGAGCTATGTCTAGTTACAAGTTTCCGCACAATTTTAAATGGGGAAGTGCGACTTCAGCTCATCAGATTGAGGGTGGCAATAATAACGATTGGTCGGAGTGGGAGGTGTCTAAGTTGAGAGTTGAGAGTTTAAAGTTAAAAGGTCTGAACCCGAATGATTTTACTTCCGGCAAAGCTTGCGACAGTTACAATAAATATCAGGAAGATTTTGATATTGCCAAGAGTCTTAATCAGAATATTCACCGTTTTTCTATTGAATGGTCGCGGATTGAACCGGAAGAGGGGAGATTCAATGAAAAAGAAATGCAACACTATATTGATGTTGTCAAATCTCTACGGGATAGGGGAATTGAGCCGATGATAACGCTGTGGCATTTTACTAATCCGGTTTGGTTTGCGAATAAGGGGGGATTTTTGAATAAAAAATCACCCGAATATTTTACACGATACGTAAAGTATGTTGTAAGTAATCTGCAAGATAAGGTGGGGCTGTGGATAACTTTTAACGAAGCTACAACAGTATATTCCAGCCTTTCTTACCTCAAGGGCTTCTGGCCGCCACAGCATAGGAACATCCTTGAGTGGAGGAGGGTCAACAAGAACATCATAAGATCCCACATTCAGGCCTACAAAGCCATAAAAAAGATCTACAACCACTCCCCTGCTAATTTAGAATCTTTTGAGGTTGAACCTCGGGATAGGGCTACGTCGCATAATGTTGTGCCCCGTAGCGACCTGTTTTACGGGTCTGGTACTGGGGTAGAGGTGGGAATTACCGAAAACTGCTCTTTTAATCCATCAGGAAATAATTTATATGAAAGAATAATCGGGAAGATATATAATTATTATCGTAATTTGTATTTGTTATCTAAAGCCTTCCCCTATTATGACTTCATCGGTCTAAACTATTATCATATTGATCGTAAGTCTCCGGGTAGCTATAAAGCGGTGCCAAAACAGGATTGGAATATGGAATATATGAATTGGGAAATATATCCTAAAGGTATCTGGCATGTCTTAAACCAGCTTAAAAAATTCAGAAAACCTATCTATATTACTGAAAATGGTACGGCCGATGCCAAAGATATAGTAAGAGAAAAGTATATAAAAGAACATCTAAGATGGGTCTGGGAGGCCATTCAGAACGGCATTGAGGTCCGAGGCTACCTCTACTGGTCTTTATTGGATAATTTTGAATGGGCTCACGGCTTTACTCCCCGATTCGGCTTGGTTGAGGTTGATTACAAGATTCTTGAACGCCACATTCGCCCCTCAGCCTTTGAGTATGGTAAAATATGCTTAGCTAATCAACTGGAAGTTGATTAGCTCAATCTCTAATCTCTAAGCACTAATCTCTAAATAAACTCAAAAAATCAAATATCAAAAAAGTTTTAAATTTTGAAATTTGGTATTATTTAGAAATTAGGATTTAGAAATTTATAAAATTGTTGTGGTTATATTTAGCTCTTACGGCTTACTTTATTAATTCCATCGTCTTTATAATTGATAAGCATCTTCTTGCTGGTCATATTCCTAAATATCATGCCTATTCCTTCGGGGTGGCCATATTAAGCTTATCTTCCCTTCTCCTCTTGCCGCTTGGAGTTTCTTGGCAGGGTCTGGCATATTTTCTAATCGCTATTTCATCAGGAGCGGCTTTTTTTGTCGGTTTAATGTTCCTTTATAAGTCAATAAAGGAAAGCGATGTCTCTGTTTCGGCAACTCAGGTTGGGACTATGGCAGCAATTTTTACATATATTTTATCAATCGTTATCCTAAAAGAACCAATTCACCTGATTAACTCCTTCGCCTTTATTTTCCTTATTCTGGGCATTTTACTTCTTGGAAAAATAGAAAAACACATCTTTATCTCAGCTATTTTAGCCGGATTACTACTTGGCTGTTCATATGTTTTGTTAAAATTTACTTTTAACGAAGGCGGTTTTATTAATGGCTTATTCTGGACCAGAATGGGCTTCGTGGGAAGCGCCTTTCTATCGCTTGCTTCCGGCCATGTTAGATATGAGGTCAAATCCGTCTATCGTAATGCTCCAAATAGATCCAAATTTCTATTTGTATTCAATAAATTTCTTGCTGGAATAGGTTTTATTATCTTGTATTTCTCCATCAACTTAGGCAGTGTTTCTCTGGTAAATGCTCTTTTAGGAATTCAGTTCTTATTTACGTTTATTCTTGTCCTGCTCTTGCGTGATAGAGTCCCAGGCATTAGAGAAAAGTTAGATAAAACCACTCTAACTGCCAAGATAATAGGCATTACCTCTGTTCTGGTAGGCTTCGTAATACTATTTATTAAAAACACCTGATGTCTAAATTTATATTTTTCTTAATTGCGATATCTCTGATCATCCTGGCTTTATTTATCCTATCATTTGATTTTTCGCCAACCTCATCCAAAGATTTTAAATATGGCGTTTCGTTCAGTCGATTTCACTCCGATGAGCTTAAATTAGACTGGAAAGAAGTTTACCTGGCTATACTGAACGACTTAGATGTTAAAAATTTTAGATTTTCTACTCATTGGTCGCTGACTGAACCCGAAGATGGTAAGTATAACTTTGAAGAGCTTGATTTTCAGATTCAGGAAGCAAAAAAGCACAACGCCTCAGTTATATTAGCTGTTGGGCGCCGTCTCCCCGGCTGGCCGGAGTGCCATGAGCCGGAATGGTTGAAAGTTGAAAGTGGAAAGTTGAAAGTGGAAAGTGAGCAGAAAAAGTACAAACAAGAGAAAATTTTGAAGTACATTGAAACTGTCGTTAATAGATACAAAAATTACGATAATATTGTTTACTGGCAGGTTGAGAACGAACCCTATTTAACTTTCTTCAGCCGTTCTACTTGTGGCGAGCTTGATGAGGAATTTCTTAAAAAAGAGGTGTCTTTGGTAAAAAATCTTGATCCGTCTAGACCGGTGCTTATTACCGATAGCGGTGAATTCGGTCTCTGGTTTAGGGCTTATGGCCGTGGCGATATCTTTGGAACCAGCATGTACTTATATATATGGAATCATACCTTTGGACCTCTTAGATATCCGATTAGTCCGGCTTTCTTCAGGATAAAGCATAATCTGATAAATCTTTTTTTCGGTTCAAAGCCGGCCATAGTTATAGAACTTTCAAGCGAGCCATGGCTTTTGCAGTCTTTAGTAGATACTCCGGTAGATACACAGCTTGAAAGAATGGGCATTGATAAGTTTAATGAGGTGATTGAATTTTCTTCCAAAACAAGTTTTGATACTTTCTATCTTTGGGGCGCCGAATGGTGGTACTGGATGAAAGAAGAGCAAAGCCATCCCGAATTCTGGGATCGGGCCAAAGAACTCTTCTCTCCTAACAATTAACCCTCTCTGCTCACGGTTAAACCCGCAAAGTGAATAATTTTGTTGCCCTCCGTCTTTTATTGCTCTATACTATCTTTTAAAAGTATGAGCAGATTTTTATCCAAATCTTTTTTGGCGGGTCTGGCTGGTGGCCTTTTAGGTTACGTCGCGCTCTCTTTACTAGGCATAAACACATTCGGGCTAGGTAATCTCTATAGTCAGAATTTGGATAAAGATACTGACTCTGCTTTGCTCTCTTCCGTTTCAGTACCCTCATCACTAGATGAATCCTGGGAAAGCATAGCCTCAAAGACAGCTCTTAGTTCGGTGGGCATACAAGTTTTTCGGGATAATAAACTAGTTCGGCAAGGCAGTGGTCTTGCTGTCTCTTCAGACGGATTAATCGCAACTGTATCGGATCTGGCTATCGCTAATGCCGTTTACCAGATTTTTTACGATGATAAAATTATAAAAGCAAATATCATGGCAGTAGACTACGGATCCAATCTTATGCTTTTAAGATCGGCTGTTAATTTCGCCGGCGTTTCTGATTTTAATCCACTTTTTGATTATCAAAGCGGCCAAGACGTACTGATTACCGGTAAGATTATTGACCTTTCCAAGCCTGTTCTAGCTACGCAGAGAGGGCTCATAAAATTTACTACCGAAAAGCAGGTTACTATAGATGGGGTAGCAAGTAACTATCTTTCGGGTTTTGGTATTGTTACTTCTGATGGTAGGATAATAGGTGTAAGCTACCTACGAAATGGTCAGATCAATCTTGTCCGAGCTAACGCCCTGAAAAGATTTCTTGATGACTATCTTGGTAAAAATAAATGAGTAGGGAACTTGATCGCGAAAATTTTATCACCAGCCTAACATCACTGGTGAAGATTCAAGACTTGTTAGATGACAGGTTCTTTTCCGCCAAGTTTAAAAGCAAGATTAGCAAACTAACTGCTGATTTTTTGGCAGTTCAGAGCGGGAATAAACCCAGTGTCACACAATGTAACCTACAAAAAGATTTTATCACCAGCATTGATGCTGTCCTTGAGTTAATGAACGACCTAAGCTACTTGCAACTGCTGAACGTTTCTCCCCTATTTCTTCAAGCGACTAAACTTTTGCTAACTCTGAGGCTTGATACTATGAAGAACAGTACTACTGATTCAAGCCAGCCCATGAAAGATTCGGTCTCAAATTCAAAGCGAGCTGATCAGCAGATTTTTAGGGCAGAGAAAAAATCACTCCCACGATCTGATAAACTAAACAAGAGCAAGCAGAAAATTCTAGATTTTATAAGGTCTTATCCTGATAAAAGAACAAAGGATATTATCAATGAATTTAACGCCCTTTCAGACAGGAGCGTCAAAAGAAACTTGACTGAACTTTTACACAACGGTTTAGTAAAAAAGAGGGTTGACAACAAGGCCGTGTACTATTCTGCCATTAACTCTGTACCTTTCGAGGATTAATTTGTTTGGCGACAAAGTCACCTATCCTCGAAAGGTGCGGGGTTGCCAGGTAGTAGAAGTTCCGAATAGTTTCTTGCCGGTAATATCTACTATGCCGTGTTTAGATATTAAAGTTAAGTTACAAATAAGCTAAAGTTACTTCAGAGAAACCAAAAGGCAATCGGAACTTTCACTACCTGGGTTGACTCTTAGCTTTTTGTTTGTTAAAAATACTTTAAAGTTACAATTAGAGTTATTCTAACTTGTTGCGATATTAAAAATATTGAGCTGAATCCCTCCTTTGCTTAATATCAAATTATTTTTTTAAATATACTAATATCGTAGCAAGCTAGAGTGACTTTAGTCCGCCACAGGAGTATATTATTGGTGACAAACTAAATATGTCACCACATCTAAATAATGACACTAATAAAAATGGTGTCATTATTTATGTCACCAATAAAAGGCTTACTTAAAGAAGATAGATACCAATTAAATATAATATATAGTTGGTGTCATTACGTTATGTCCGTGATTTGGTGACTACAATTTTCTTAGCTACTAAATTTACACCAAACACTACATTTGTCACCCAGTTAAAAATAACCCTTCCAAACCTAACCAGACTCGGATTAAATAGTTGTGATTAATGACGATTAATTTTAATGGATTTTAGGTTTAGATTTTCTGACCGTTTTAGGTCCGTAACTTTAATAAGATAAATCATTAAAGATTCATAACCTTGTATGTTAAGGGTAAAACTCTGTATTTTACTAGCTTTTGATGGCACTAAGACCTCAAATAAGCTGTTTTATTCAGGTAAAATCAGCTTATTATTGAATTTTTAAAACATACTTCAGACTAGAAGTGTAGGTTCTATATATAGATATCCACAATTCTGCTATTGTTAGCTTAAAATAATAAAAGTATAATTACTTTGAAGAGCTGAATTTACATAGAATATGAGTAAAGCCGACCCCAGGCTTTTGTTAGATGTAGGTTGACTTTTTGGGTCATTTCCTATAGTATTCTATGGTGCTTCTTCCCGATAAGGTAGTTCAGTATTCTTCAGTAAAAAGACGATTTTAAAGAACATGAGATTATATACAGTTACGAATATATAGATAAGGCCAAGTTTGGTTATTTTACGGTTTTCAGACAATTTAGTTAGCTTTCTGCTTCTGTGAAATGTTTTGAGAGGCTCAACCTCGAATCTCAAAGGAGGTTGAACCTCAGTAACATTTGATAGAAGCAGGCAGCTAAACCCCCACACTTAGTTAGCGAAGTTTATTTCAGTCAGCTTCGCTAGTCGCTAACTGAGTGTGGGGGTAATGAAAGATCATTGAAAATTTAATTACAGAAATTCAAAATAGGATGAAATTCTAAACAAAATTGTAATTTGACTTTTAGAGAATCTTGAAGTCAATGAGCTACCGATGTAAGTTTATATGGTCGAACATTTAATAAACTTTGTCGGAGTGGCTTGTGCAAGATTCAAAATTGTTGTTCGTTTAAACTTAGAATGTCTAAACACATAAACAACGACTGAAATTAAAAAGATTAAAAGAAAGATATTTTGAGATTAAATTCTTAAGTTAATAAATCCTGTTCTGAAATTAGTTGATTTATCCCCAATAATTTTTAAATATTTAAATGTTTAAACTTTGTTGGTCGATAATATAATTTCAAAACAGAAATAAATAAAAAATAAAATGAATAGTTTATCAAACAAAAGCCGGGAAAGGCTTGCAAAAGCTTTTACCGTCATGACATCAGTCACCACAGCGTTGACTATGTCTGGTGTTATGTATCTTGCTCCAGTAGCAAGTGCAGTCGCACCGGCTGATTATGGCCTTACAGAAGGTGACGTAGTTAGCGCAGCTGGATCTGATGATCCGGACGTCTATATAGTTAATGAGCTTGGATACAAGAGATTATTCTTGAATCCTGCTATCTTTAACTTCTATGGACACCTTGGAGGATTCGCGGCTGTAAAGAATGTTTCTGCGGCAACGCGAGATGCATTCGGAACTTCTGGCTTATTCCGAAATTGTGAAACCAACGATCCTAAAGTCTATGGCGTAGAAACCACAGGCGAGGATGTCGGTATGCTTCACTGGGTTAATACCCCGGGATCTCAAGCAGTCCTTGATGATGCAAATTTCTTCAAAAAAGTTTTCTGTGTCAACAACAACGAGTTTAATTGGTATCCAAAAGGTTCTGATTACACATCAGTAAACCAGGTTCCAAATTACTCACGAGGAACGACAGTTTCAACCGGACCTTTATCAGTCGGCTTAGATTCATCTAATCCTGTCGCAGGAACATTGGTTGAAACTCAGGCTTTAGCCGACTTAGCCCACTTCAATGTAAGTGGCTCAGGAGTTGTTACAAATGTTGAGTTCAAGAGATTGGGAGTTTCTTCTGATACAACCTTGAGTGCTGTTTACTTATTTGTAAACGGAGCAAGAGTATCTGATGCAGGAAATGTTTCCAGCGGAATGGTTACCTTCACAAATGGTGGAGGATTATTCAGTGCACCAGCCGTAGTCTCTGTCAAAGCCAATGTAGCAGCTTCTACAGCAGGACAGACAGCAGGAGTTCAGATGACCAAAGTTAATACTTCTGTGGTCTCCGCTTCAGGTAATGTTCATACTATAGCTGCAGTCCCTGGTACCTTTGCTGCTGTAGCACTTAGTGCTCCAACAGGACCTGGTGACTTTGATCCGGGAGTTGATATAGTCGTTTGGAAGAGTAGCTTCACTGTTAGCAGTGAGGACGTCTACTTTAAGAGATTAACTCTTAGAGAGATTGGTTCCGTAAACAATACCGATGTCGTAAACCTAAGATTATTTGTTGACGGTTCTCAGGTTGCTACCTCAGCAGGACTTACAACTGATGGCTACGCAACATTCTTGATGAATCAGAGAATGTTACAGGGCACCAGAGTCGTCAAAGTTATCGCTGATGTTATCAGCGGTTCAACCAGGACGATGCAGTTCCAGTTGAAAGGAGCTTATGATGTAGATGTTATGGATGAAGCCCTCGGTGTTAATGTTATTCCGAGCGGTAGTATGACTGCCACTCCGGCAGCTTCAACTGTTGGTGCTCCAAGCATAACAGTAATCAAGGCAACAGATTCTCCTTCAGCTAATGTAGTCAATGATGCCAAGAACGTTAAATTAGCGAAGTACACGATGACCGGTTATGGTGAAGCAGTCAAGATTGAAACTTTGGCCTTCAAATCTACTTTTGTTAATACAACTGGCGGCGGAACCATAGACGGTTTAGATAACGGACGTGTTATGATAAATGGTCAGCAATATGGAAGCACAACTGATATTCTTCTCGCCAATACTGATTTCACCGTGAACTACACATTACAGCCGGGTACGCCTGTCACTGTAGAAGTTTACGCAGATATTCAGGATAGTACTGGGGATCAAATAGATAACACTGACACAGTAAAAGTCACTTGGGAGGCTGGTGATAATGGCCATGGACAAGGCGTAGTCTCAGCTGCAACAGTTGACGTGCCGGGTACCAACACTGTCGGAGCAATAGCGGATGTTGATGCTAATACCATTACGATAGCTACTGGTTCAATGACAGTCGGTAAATACACCGGTTATGCAAACCAGTCAATTGTTCCTCCAATATCAGGAGTCAAGTTCGGTCATTTCACTTTAACTGCAGCTTCTTCTGAAGATGTCGCTATAAATACAGTTGATATCACCGGAGCAACAGTTGTTGATGCTGGTGATGATTGGGACGAAGCAGATATAACGAGCATGTATCTAAAGGTTTGGAATGATGCAGGCTCACTAGTATATACATCTGCTATCAAATCAACTGTTTCAACTTCGGCTTCAAACAGCTACTCGGTAAACTTCACCGTTCCGAAGAACAAAGTTTATCAGGTTGAGGTCTGGGGCAATGTTTCTTCTACCGATGCCGCTGCTCTTGACTCGTTCGCCTTGGAGTTTGACATTGCTGGTACAACCACAGATTCCAGTACCACAGTTAATGTCACAAGAGTAACCGGTCAAACAGTCGCTGCACAAACGGGTGTTTTGACTGTAGCTAATGGTTCACTTCCAGTTGCAAGATTTATCAATGGAGGTGCAACATCAAATACCTACCAGTTCACTCTTACCCCAACTTACGATAACTTCACGGTTGAAGAAATCTACGTTGATATCCCTGCAAGTCCGACTGCTTCACAGTCCGGTGCAATTTCCAATGTCTTCTTAAAGGATGGTTCAATGACATTGGCCACAGGTACGCTTACCTCAACCGGCTCTGTCTCATTCACGGGATTGAATCTTTTACTGCCTCAATCAGGTGGGACAAAGACTCTTTCAGTTGATGTGCAGTTCTCTAATGTTGGTGTCAGTCTAAATGACACGGGTGGTAGCGTCACAGTTCGCTTGGATGGTTTGAAATACTCATCCGGCTCTGGTACTACAACTACCACTACCGGTCTTTCTACCACTACCTATACAGGTAATGCCTTTGTAAATGTTAAGGGTTATCCAACCTTTACCAATTCTGCACTTTCAACTACTGTTCTAAATGGTGGCTCTATGACTTTGTTCAAGACCGTAGTTAGTGCAACTGGTGGTCAGATAGCATGGAATGACATTACCTTCACCGTAGCTTCTACTTCCGTTCTAGGTACATTTGCAAACTTCAAGTTATTTGAAAATGGTGTTGACATAACTGGATCTAGTACGCAAACCAGTACAGACGGTACTACAAGTCAAACCGTGAATTTCACCTTTGCTACCGAGAGAGTTATCTCTACGGGCAACAGCGTAACTTTGGAGTTGAAAGTAACCGTAGGTGGCACTCTTGTTGCTAATGAGAGCGTCAGCACGAGTATCGCCAACCCAAGTGCAGCCACTGTTACTACTAAGAATTCAGAAGATGCTGAGGCAACCACCACTGCATCCTTCGTCTGGACTGATCAATCAGCACCTAGCCACTCAACTCTAACGAGCGACTGGTTCACTGACGGTCTGTTAAAGACATTAGCTGAAACTCAGTCAGTAACGAAATAATCTAGTTACTTCGTAATCTCGGGATTTGTGCGATGACATCTCTCGTAACCAACCCCGCCCTTCTAGAAGGGCGGGGTTTTGGTTTAGGCTGTTTATTTCTGTCTCGTAGACATAATAATTCTTTGGTATAATAGTTGTATGATTAAATTTATAACTTCTGCATTAATTGTTGGTGCATTTTTTGGAGTCTTTTTCTATGTATCTGCTCAGCAGAGTCCGGTATTGACTGCAACATTAGATTATAATACTCCGCCAGCACAAAGCATACAGGCTGGTGCACAACAAGTTGATGTGGCGCGTATCAACCTGACCGCGTCCGGTGGAGATGTTTTTCTGAATGGTATCTATCTGAACACGGATATTGTCGGTGGCTTGGATAATTTTTCCAACTTGTACTTGTACAATGTTACTTCTGGTACAACTTTGCTTGGCACTTATCCCAACCAAAGCCAGAATCCAAATTTAATTCAGTTCTCTAATATCACCATAGGCAGCGGTATAACTAAAAAATTCCTTATCCGAGCAAGTCTCTCATCTTCCGCATCTGGCAATGTTCGCTTAGGTTTTAGCGGATTTACTTATCCAACTCAGGCAGAACCGTCTTTAAGCGGTGTTCCAATATATGGGAACACTTTGACTTTGCCGGGAACTGTCGCAACTCCCATTCCGTCGCCTAGTCCTTCTAGCTCACCTAACCCCCTAACACCTTCTTCTTTGGGTTTTACCAATTTATCTGCCTTGGGTTTAAAAGAAGGGGACACTATTAGTGCTTCTGGCTCAGCTGACCCCGATATATATATCGTCAATGATTGGGGCTACAAGAGATTATTCTTGAATCCAGTTATCTTTGGCTTTTATGGTCATTTGGGTGGATTTGCCAATGTTAAAAATGTTGGATCATCAACCAGAGACATGCTTGTAAACTCCGGTCTTTTTAGGAATTGTGAAACTAACGATGAGAAGGTTTATGGTGTGGAAGTGACAGGGGAAGATACCGGTACTCTTCACTGGATCAATACCTCAGGATCTCAAGCAGTTCAAGACGACCCCGAATTCTTCAAAAAGGTATTTTGTATTAACTCGAATGAGTTTAATGGGTACTCAAAGGGCTCAGATTATATCTCTGTTAATCAAGTGCCTTCGTACTCTCGGTAATAAAAACTAAATCCCCGGAAGGGGATTCAGTTTTTATTGATTTTTCATAAAAATATAATAATATTTAAACATGATTAGAATGCCATCGAAACCTTATCTTATAGCCGGTATTTTTATTGTTGGTTTTTGTGTGGGCTTTTGGTCTTCTCTGTTTAATTTAGACAGGGATATTGTTAAAGGTATTTCTCCATTCAGGGAGAAAGACAATAACTACGAATTTATCAATCCGCTCCTTTTTTATGAGATCCCGAACGGGGTTAATCTGAAAGAGTTTGATTCTTTAGTCAGAAATGTAAGGGGAACAATTGATAATTTTGTCCGAGCCGGAAACGAGAGAAAGACTTCTTTTTATTTCAGGGATTTGAATAGAGGGCAGTGGGTCGGTATTAACGAGAACGAAAGATACACTCCCTCCAGTCTCCTTAAGGTTGTCGTAATGATAGCTTATTTCAAGGAGGCTGAGTCGCGGCCGAGCATTTTTTCTAACAAGATATTATTTTCTGAAGAGATTGCTGGCCTCATCGGCTCTATTCCTCATGACAAAGGCACTGAGCTTGATATAGGACAAAAGTATTCAGTGAGTGACCTCATTAAAAAAATGATAATTCAATCTGATAACGGAGCCACTTACGCTCTTCTTTCCGAAGTGAACGATAAGTTGTTGGATCAGATATACAGCGATCTCGAATTAGAAAATCCGGGAGATGCCGGCCGGACATATACCATATCACCCCAAGATTTTGTTCCGTTTTTAAGAATTCTATATAATGCAACTTACCTCAACAGGGAAATGTCGGACCGGGCTTTGGCATTGCTAAGCCAGACTAATTTTCAAGATGGTATAGCAGCCGGCATTCCAAGGTCAATTAAAATTGCTCACAAATACGGCGAAACAGTCTCTGGCAGCGAAGAAAATGTAGATTTCATTGAACTGCATGACTGCGGAATAGTTTACTATCCGGACAAGCCGTACCTTCTTTGTATAATGTCCAGAGGGGAGAAATTAGAAGTTCTCTCCAGTGTGATGAAGGATATTTCGGAGACGGTGTATAGCCATGTAAGCTCAAGTAAGTAAGTAATCTCGCTAATAATTGCGTGTGAGCCTGCCTCAGCTTCGCTACGGGCGAATACTTAGTTACTAATTCCTCTTCTGCCTCCTGCTTTTATAAACATTCCAACATTCTGCAGAATGTTGGAATGTTTATAATTGTGTGATATATGTAAAACTATTATGAAAACATCAAAACAGCTTGAACGTTATTTTAAGGGAGCGGCAAATCATCGGCGCATAGATATTTTGATCACGGTTCAGGGTCATGAGGGGATTAGTGTTGATGAACTAGCCAAAAATTTAAGGGCAAACTTTAAGACTATATCTCAACACACTAAATCTTTGGTGGGTGCCGGTCTTCTAAATAAAAAATACAAGGGCCGCCAAGTTATTCACACGCTGTCTCCTTACGGTTATGCGTTTATAAAATTCATGAAAACATTCTAACATTCTGCAGAATGTTAGAATGTTTAAGTTAGTTTAATATTAATATTGACATGGCGGGGGTGTAGAGTATAATATGCGGCATTATGAAATATCTCATTGTTGCCGTTTTTCTCTTTGTTTTGGGGCTTGTTTTT
>Ga0209541_10007637_pt1 | contig 18119 bp, 21 predicted proteins | sample RifCSPlowO2_01_FD_184027 | JGI IMG/M metagenome (GOLD analysis project Ga0209541, IMG submission 184027) | Groundwater microbial communities from Rifle, Colorado - Rifle CSP2_plank lowO2_0.1 (SPAdes) (version 2) | ecosystem: Environmental > Aquatic > Deep subsurface > Groundwater | place... | reverse complement strand
CAGGGCAAACCTGAGGTGGCAGTATTTCTACTTAAGATTTTCTACAGAGCCGATAGTTATAGATTTAATTTCAACGGAAAGATTAAAATAAAGGTGCAAATGCAGAGTAATCGTGGTCGATTATAATCAGAAAATCAAAGAATTACAGGACGAGCTGAAAAAGACTAAGTACAATAAGGCTACACAAGGGCATATCGGAATTGTTAAAGCTAAGATTGCTCAGCTCCGAGAGCAGCAAGAGTCGCGTTCGCAGAAGAAAACCGGCCGGTCAGAGTATGGCTATACGGTGCGCAGGTCAGGCGACGGAACGGTGTTATTGTTAGGCTTTCCTTCTTCTGGAAAATCTACGTTATTGAATAAGCTGACCAACCAAGAATCGGAAGTCGCAGCTTATGCTTTCACCACTCTTACCGTCATTCCGGGGATGATGGAGTACAAACAGGCGAAAATTCAGATCCTGGATGTGCCGGGAATCGTCAGCGGGGCCGCTTCCGGAACGGGAAGAGGCCAGGAAGTATTGGCGGTAATCCAGACTGCTGATCTAGTCGTAATTTTGGTTGACGTCCAGCATCCGGAACATTATCCGGCCATCTTAAGGGAAGTCTGGGAGTCCAGGATCAGGCTGAACAAGACTAAACCACAAGTCTGGATCAAGAAGAAGCCTAAAGGCGGGATTCAAATCGGGAAAACTGTTCCGCTAGATATTGATGACGATACTTTAAAGAAAGTGCTCAGGGAGTTTAAGATTAACAATGCGGACGTATTAATCAGAAGCAAAATTGACATTGATGATTTTATCGACTGTATCGAGCAAAACCGAAAGTACATCCCGGCAATCATCTGCGTCAGCAAAGCCGATCTGGTAGACGAGAAAAAACTTAAGGAGGTCATGAAGAAAGTTAACGCTGATTTGGCGGTTTCAGCAGAACAGCAGGTTAATTTAGATGAGCTGAAAGAGCTTATTTTCAAAAAACTTGATTTTATCAGGGTCTATATGAAAGAGCCGGGCAAGGATGCAGATATGAACGTACCGATGATCATTTTTAGGGGCGCTTCTATCAAAGATGTGTGCGACAAGACTCATCAGAGTTTTGCTTCCAGGTTTAAGTTTGCCAGAGTATGGGGAAAATCAGCCAAGTTTAATGCCCAGAAAGTCATGCTTAAACATGTTTTACAGGATCAGGATATTCTAGAGATACATTTGAGGTGAGAAACTGTTCGGTTCGATGTATGCACGATTAGTTTCCTTTGATAGAGGTTAGTTTTTAGTGCAACATTCGGCGCAGCCACAAAATCTTAAGTTCAAAATTAGTCCGTAAGCAATATCAATTCTAGAGTAGTAAAGTTTTAAAAAAATTAATCTCCCTGTATCTTATGAGTATAGATAATGTTGTATGTCCAGAGTGTAAAAGTAGAGATATAGCTGAAGAGGAAGAGCATAATCTCTTAAACCTATCTTTTGGTCTTTTGATTGGAGCTGGAATAGGGGCAGGAACCGGCAATATGGAGTTAATTGTATTAGGTTCAGTACTCTATTTTACGGATATACCATTTGGAGCAGATAGAGAATATTATTGTACACCTGTAGCCACTACTGGGATGCGGATTAATTTCTAGGGTTCATTCTGAATTGAAACTTGCCACTGTTAAACAAACTTCACAAGCTTTCTAAATACTCTTTCTTGAATTGGAAGCCGTTCTTCTTGGCTAGCTTAGAAATGGCTTTATCGAAGCAGCTGCCGTACTGGGCAGCTTTCTTTTTTCTCCAGGCAAACTGGCCAAGAAATTCTTCGGCCGCTTCTCGGAGGATGACTTTTTTCTCATCTTTAACAATTTTCCAGCTGCCGGGCAGCATCATGGCATATTCCACCAGGTCTTTATCCAAGAAGGGGGTCTTTACATCGAGGTTAAGCTCTTTAGCGATAGTAAAATCGCGAAGCAGGTCGCGTTCCCACATATATTTTAATCCTGACCAACATTCAGCATTGACATCCTTAGCCTGGTCATGCCGCTCATAGCCGGCAAAAATCTCTTCGCTGCCCAAACCGCTGAAAAAAGTTTTAAGGCCCTGCGTCAGGCCCATTTCAGCAGCTGCTACCACCACCGCACCAACGCCAACAGAAACAACATCGGTTTTATCTCTTGTTTTTAAAATGTTTACCGTTTTTTTAATTACTTCTTCTGCCTCATTTAAATCATAAATTTTGGCCTGCAGCTTCAATCCCAGCTTTTCAGCGACTTTTTTTGCTTCAACCACATCTTCCGGAATTTTAGTACCCTCCTGAAATCCGGCCGTATAGCAGACAAAGTTTGCCCCCACCAGTTTACAGATGGCGGCAATAAATGAACTGTCCACGCCTCCAGAAAAGAAAACTCCAAATTTTTCAGCTGGAATCCGGCTTCTAACCGCTTTAACCAGCCTCTCTCTAAGAATTTTTTTGGCGTCTTCTTTTTTGTGGACCAGTTTCTTATGCTTTAAACTTTCCACTAACTTCCCCCATTCATTTTTACCAATTAGTTCATGGCCCTTCTGCCAGATTTCTTGCATAGCCTTTTTATTTTGAATAAATTTATAAAATTTAGCTAAAAATAATGAGATAATGAAACTAGCCGCTTTATTTACGGGGGGAAAAGATTCTACTTATGCGATTTACTTAGCTAAACAGCAAGGCCATGAAGTGGTCGGCCTGATCACCATCAAATCGGAGAATCCCTATTCTTATATGTTCCATACGCCAGCGATAGAATTAACTGCACTTCAAGCGGAAGCTCTGGGGCTGCCTTTAATCACCGGCTTCACCAAAGGGAAGAAAGAAGAAGAGCTAGTGGATTTAGAGAAAGTGATTAAAAAAGCAAAGAAAGAGCTGAATTTTGAGGGATTAATCACCGGGGCGCTCTTCTCCGAATACCAAAGCAGCCGGATTATGAAGATCGCCCAAAAATTAGGAGTAGAAGTGGTTTCCCCCCTCTGGCATAAGCCTCAGGAAAAAGAGATGCAAGAATTGCTCGATCTGGGGTTTAAATTTATTCTAACTGCGGTAGCCGCCGAAGGCTTAACTAAAGATTGGCTGGGGAAAGTTATAACCAAGGAAGATTTTGCGAAGTTAAAACAGTTAAATAAGAAAATAGGCTTCCATCTCTCTTTTGAGGGCGGCGAAGCCGAAAGCTTGGTGCTGGATTGCCCATTATTCAAACAGAAATTAATTATTGAAAAGTTCACGGTCAAAGAAGAGAATAAATATACCGCTAGATTAATCGTGAAGAAAGCGCGGCTGGAAGAAAAATGAAAAAAGTAATGTGTTTTGGAACTTTCGATCTGTTTCATTTAGGGCATTTAAATTATTTTAAGCAGGCCAAAAAATTAGGCGACTATTTAATTGTCGTTATTGCCAGAGATATAAATGTCCAGAAGAAAGCGGTATTCAACGAAAAAGAAAGATTGGAATTAATCAAAAATCTGAAAATTGTCGATGAAGCCTTATTGGGAGATAAAAAAGATTTTTTGAAGATAATTGAGCAGAAAAAGCCGGCAGTCATCTGTTTAGGGTATGACCATCACATTACCGAAAAAGATTTGAGAGCTAAGCTAAAACAAAGAAAAGTAGCGGCGCGGATTAAAAGAATGAAATCTTATCAAATCCAAAAACATAAGTCTTCATTTATCAGGAATTCTTTATACCGCAATTTCTCTTAAGGTTTATCCTAGATAGAATCCAAGCAGCTGCATCCTATAAAGAGCAAAACCCAACCAGAAGACCAGCAGCAAGTAATAAATCCCCAGCAGAGCATTCAAAGGGAAATGCTGGGAAATCCAATGGGTCATTTTATTGTGCCAGCGATTTTTAGTCCAGGCCATGATATTATAACCCAAACAATCAACTAAAAATAAGTACCACAAAATTGTTTCAATATAAATCTGCATTTTAAGTAGATATCTGCTGGTAGTTTTTTAAACTTATTCCTTGGGCTTTAATCCCTTTTCTGCGCAAAGCAAAAGCAACATTTTCGCTCTGCACGCCAAAATCACAGACAATCAAATATTCTTTATCTTTTTTAAATTCATCTAGATGGGCCATGATTTCTGGGTAAGGAAGCTTGATTTTAACGCCATTAATCTTTTCTTTAGTCGGCCGAATGTCCACGATCAGGGGATTTTTGAGTTTAGGCAGGATCTCTTCCTGCGTTTCAATAAAACCGGAATATATTTTTACTTCTTTTACTGCTTTTTCAATCAAATCTGTTAAGACAGGTATCTGGAGCAGGTCTTTTTCTTGAGGAGCAGTCTTAACCGAGCCTTGGGCTAGGTTACAGAGCTCTTTCACCTGCTCTGAGCTGGCCAAAGTTCCGATCTTTTGGGCCAGCTGGGTTATCTCCAATTTATCCATCCCAATCAGCGGCCTTAAAATCAGGGCTTTACTTTGCGAAGAAATCAGTTTTAAACTAGCTAAAGTTTGGCTGGACTTCTGAGAGAGGGATTCACCGGTAACTAAAACTTCACTAATTTTTTCGCTGATCTGATAAAAAGCAATTTTCAAGGCAATTTGTCTTAGACTATCCGGAACTTGTTCTTTGATTTTTTTAACAATTGCCCGTCCGTCAACCAGATAAAATTTTGGCCGGTAATTATAAGCATATTGCGAAATAAGGTAATTATAAATTTTAGCGACGTCATTAAAAGATTTTTCTTCAATCGGGTTGATATAAATAAAATCAACTGCGCAGCCGCGCTTAAACATCTGGAATGCTGCTACTGGACTGTCTATACCGCCGGAAAATAAAGCTAACACCAGGCCGGAACTGGTTGCGGGCAGCCCGCCGATACCCTCTTTGGTTTTAGTGTACAGATAGGCTTCTTTATTTCTTATTTCAAGATGGATAATTGTCTGGGGAGCGGTAAGGTCGACTCCGGCACTGGCGTCGTACAGGACGGAGCCGGCCTCTTTTTCCAGCTCCTGGGAAGTGAAATCATGTTCGCCGACACGCTTGACTCGGACAGCAAAAGTTTTATCTTTGACCTCTTTAACCGCCAAACTTTTTATTTTCTTTAATAACTCTTTCTTGTCTTTAAATCCAAAACTTATCGCCGGCGACAGGCTTTGTATGCCTGGCACTATTTTCAAAATAGAGATTATATCTTCTATGCTGTCTTCGCTAAAAATAATAAACCTTCCCCCTAAGTTTTTAATTTTAAAAGCGCGGATTTGGTTTCTCCGCAAAGCCTCTTTGATTGATTTCTGATATAGTTTTTCCAGATAGATCCGAGCCCCCGGGCTTTTCAGGCCGATTTCCCCGTAGCGTAAAAGAATGCAGTCGTTCATGTCCTAAATTTAATCCCAGGCTTTTATAAATTTAATTAGAAAAAAGATTAGGTATGACCTCATTATTCCAGTTTTGAATTGAGATCAGAGTTAAAAAATGATAAAAATAAAAACCATCTATTTCAGCACATTTTCCGGATTGGTTATCTGCCGCACCGCTTCTTTCAAAGAAAGCGAGCCGATCATTTTTCCTTTCTGGGTTACAGCGCAGGAAACCACGCCTTTATCCACCATCTCTTTGTAAGCTACTTTTACTTCATCATGGTCATCATGCACAATAATTCCTGTATTCATAATATCTTTAGCCTTGAACTCGGCCGCATTCTTTCCGGCAATTACAATCTTGTCCAGAATATCGGTGACCGAAATTATTCCCACCGGTTTGTTATCGTTGTCGATAACATAGATATGGCGTTGAGTATACTTCTTCAGTTTCTTAGCCACTTCGCTGATCTTGTCTTCTTTCTTGCAGGTGAAAGGTTCAATCAAATAACATTCGGCAATCATTTTTAATCTCTCCAATTTTTATCTTTATATCTTTTATGTGCTTTTGAAAAATTAATAGTTAAGCAGCATCTCTCATCTCTTGTCGCGGTCCCACATATCCTAAACCATCGGCTCCCGGCTGGCGCAGGGCCTGGTAAGCATGGTCATTGGCTGCATGGTGTTGTAAAGCATAACCCATACTAGGATCATCGCCAATAGTTCTAAATCGATCTTTTAATGAAATTACATTACTGCTATCTTCCGGCAGTCTTACTTCCCCGCGCTCGGCCAAGAGTTGTTCGATGGATCTATCTTTAATATAATTGATTACTACATCCTCAAACTTTTTTCCCCCGCGATAGAAAGCGATGGCACTGGCTCCTAAAGTGGCAACTTGGGCGTAAGGCAGGGCTCCTCCTAAAGCCGGGGCCAGATATCTTCCTAAGATTCCCGCTCCTTGATGAGTGATAGCATTGATAGCTAATCCTTCCGCGATAGGTTTCCAGGATTCTTTTCGGAAAGGGGCGGTTACTGCATTCCAAGCTCCTTTAGCCGTTCTTTTAACATAGCCTAAAAAGCCTCTTTCTTCATCTTTCTCCTGCAAGGCTTTTTGCATCCTGGCGGCGTCATACAGGTCTGCGCCAACATTGGCTAAGCCTCCGGCTAAGACCCAGCCCAAGCCGTAGCCCACGGCGGCTATAGCAGTGATGGGCCCTCCGGCGGCCAGGGCAAATATTCCACCCGCCGCGGTTATGGCTCCGATCCCACTGGCTCCCAGTCCGGCGTATCTGGCTAAAGTGGATAATTTTGATCTTCCAGTGAAATACTGTGCACCATATTGTTCAAAGTTCTTGTTGGTTATAGCTTCCAAGCGGTTTAAGACCGCTTCTTTATCGCCTGGTTCAGCATCTTTTAAGATACCTTCAATCTTACTGTCTTTAGCAATATAATTACCTGCTCTTCCCCAAAAGTCAGCTGCGGTTTTAATCCCGGTATAATGCGGGGAAAAAAAGTCCAATACTTTTCTGTCTAAAGTGGCCATGTTATTTACCCGTTTAATCTTTGGTTTTTTTAAATATTGCTCTTTTTAAAACTTGAATTCCTCTGCCTACATAATTTTTAGCTCCCCAACATCCAATTACAACAGTTAATCCTATACCAACTGCATCCGTAGTACCATAAGCGCAGCCAGACGGCTCTCGAGGCATGGGATTAACTGCCAGGTATTCTTCATCCCGGCGCGCGGTAGATACAGCGGCATTGGTCAGATCTTCAGCCCTTTCTAGTTCCACATCTATTCTGGCGATAGCGGAACTCTGCTCTTCGGGGGCAAATCTTTGGCCCACGGTTTGATATTCTTGGCGTAAGTCGCCTAAATTAAAATAAATATCTCTTAACCATTGCAAAGTTTCCCTTCGGTCTTGCACATTAGCGGTAAGATCTTCTAATTGGCGGAGCAAGATGCTCACCTGCGCATGCTGCTCACTATAAGGTCCGACGATCATAGTTTCTAGCTGTCGGAAAGTTTCATCTGAACTTACATACTGGCTGATCTGTTCCAAAGCCTGAGGATCTCTGGTTTGTTGATATTCTATGAGAGCCGCTTCCACTACGTTGCCATAACCTTCCACTAATTCCGCGGTGTCCATCTGCAGCTGGTTAGTGTCACCGATGGAATGTAAATAGTCCAGAAATCCATCTATACATCTTTGGCTCTCTCTCTGACCGACATCAACCCGTTCTTGAAATTCCAGTTCATTTCTTTCATGAACAATATTTTGCAAAGCTTGAGCTAAAGAATGGCCTTGATCCATTTCCTGATTCATTCTGGCCTGCACTTGCGGTTCCAAGTAAGGACGAACAGCGTTATAAGTGGCCATATCATTAACATCTCTAAGGCTTTCTATAATCCCATCTAATCCCAGCATTTCGGCGGTAGCTTCCACTGGAGCTATTAGTACATCTCCAATCCTCACGGCAAAAGTAGTGGTGTGTTCTACCACCGCATGAGTTATTCTCCTTCCATTTGCTTCTAAAGTGTTAGAATCGTCATCAATCTCTCTTAAAATAGTTCGGATTTGTTCGATCTCTCCTCCCACATCATATTCTTCTCGGAGGACTCCTAATTCTTCTTCAACCGGCATGTTTTCGGTGAGTTGAGCCAGGCTCTTTTCAGTTTGTCCTAATCCTCGGGCCGGATCGTCAAGCCTAAAACCAGCATCAGGGATCAAATTCTGATCTATCAATTCGGCAATATCATCCCTAAAATGCACATAAAAACCAAGAGCAGCTCCTGCGGGAATGAAAGGACTTAAATGCCGAACAGCCTTTCCTGCGGCTTTGGCTCCATACTTCAAAGTAGTGCCCGCAGCAGGAGCAATTTTGGTTTTAGTGAAACGTCCTACTGGCACAATGTATCTAGCATAGAAACAGGCTTCCTCTTCCGGCGTGGGGGCTTTTTCCAGTGACAATTCTGGCTGCTGCGGAGTATTCCCTGCAGTACTTTCTTTCATTGGTCTTCCTACACCCATTCCAGATCCAGGTTTGTCTTCAATTTCCCACGGTTCCATTTTATTTCTTGTTATTCTACAACTTTATAAACTTTTTGGTCGTTTTATCACTTCTAAGTGGCACCAATATCCTGGGCGTTTTTCCTCAGGTTTAATCTTCCCAAGATGCTATCATTATTAATATTTTTGTTCAATAATTACAATAAACAGAACATTTATATACTATTTTTGTTTCAAAATGATAAAATGAGCTTAAATATTGGTAGAATCAGCGAAACCAAGCCCCTTCGGCAGGTAAAAGAGATGGAACGCCGGTTTCTCTATGCTTTGGTGGAAGATGGGCGGGCTTCTCTAACTCAAATTGCCCGAAAAGCTCATCTTTCCAAGGATGCTGCCCATTACCTGCTAACTAACCTGCAAAAGAAAGGCATCTTAACCCACATCGCTCCCATCGTGGATCTGCAGAAATTTGGCTACCAAACCTATCATGCTTTTTTCGTTACTAATGATGAGCAGAAAGAGAGAAAAGCCACTTTCCTGGATTATCTAGCTCTTCATCCTCACACCAAAGCGGTGATGGAATACACTTCCCGCTGGGAAGTGGAATGGACTTTGGTAGCTGAGAACATGCAGCAGTTCGATCAGCTTCTCACTCAATTGACTACTAAATTTCCGGAAGTGATCTTGGAAAAGAGCAAGTTGGCCATCATTAAAGGCTATAAGTCCACTACGGTAGCGGCCAGATATGTTCCTCCTCCCAAGAAAGCCAGGCTTTACCTGCCGGATAAACAGGACCAAGCCATCCTGCAGCAGCTGCATGAAGACGGGCGCCGCAGTTCCTATGCTATGGCCCAGAAAGTCCATCTCTCAGCTAATGCCGTGCGTTATCGGATAAAGAAGATGGTTCAGGCGGATATCATCCGCTTCTTTACCGCTACGGTAAATCTAAATGCTTTAGGCTACCATCTGTACACGGTAGGATTTATCCTAAAATCTCTCAGCTCTAGTCAGGAAGCTAAATTAAAAGAGTTCCTGAATCAGGAGCGGTTCATCATTCGGGCGGTTAAAGTATTGGGATCTTGGGATGTTCTCATAACCATTCTTGCTGATGATCTGAAACATTTTCATGAAACCGTTAAAAAAATTGTTGACACTTTTTCTGATATTATTATTAGTTACGAGGCTTTAATCGCTTATGAAGAAAGAGTGTATAAATATATCCCTTCTGTTGTTCTGCAATAATTTTTCAGCAAAATTTATAAAATACTCCCCTATAGTGGTAAAAATGAAGAAAAGTTTGTATTATACTGGAGTAGTTGGGGGAAGTTTAGTGGCCGCTTTAGGTTTTACTGGAATGATGGGCGAAGCTATTGTGGCTAGAAACAAGCCTGAACCAGTTAGAATTTATTCTCCTCCAGATCCTTCTGCTGGTCAAGCTTATGAGGATTTTCAGACGGGGCTATCTTTTGGTGTAAACTGGGGCATCAATTTTGAAAGAACTTCCGATGTCAACACTTTAGTCAGTACAGTTTTGGGAGTGGATTTACAAAAAGTAGAAGATTGTCGTGAATTTCATGGTTCTTGGGGTGGCGAAGAAGTTACTTGTTCTTCTCCACATTATAATCTAAATGGTAATCCCAGCGAGTTGGCCAGGGACCTTTCTCTGACTTTTTCGCATCCTGTAACCTTGGCTTTATGCGCGACTGTTTTTGTTTTAGGTCTGGCCGGGATTGCAGGTGGGTATTTATCTAGAGAAAAATATTAGTCATTATCGACTCTAGGCGCCAGAATAAAACTCAATAGCAATTTATCTATGACTTTATATTCCAATTTTAAAGGATAATCGGTGTTAAAATAAATGGAAACTTGATCCGTAAGTTTACTGCCGGAAATCATCTTTTTCAGGTATTCCAGAGAATATTTGGCTTTATGCTTATCCGCGCTTTCGGTTTTGATGGTCGTGCGTTCATCAGGCTTAATTTCAATAAAAGCTTTGGACAAGTCTCCTTCCGCCTTCACAGAAAGCAGATCTTTTTGCCCCAAAAAAGTAACGGATTCAGCCACTACTGACGCATCTTCGATAGCTTCGCTAAGCACTTCTGAATGGGTATGGATAACTAGAGGGAAATTAAGTTCGGGTACGCGCTGTTCTTTATCATCTAATTCCAGAGTAGGGATAGAAAAAGAACGGACCGTGTCACTCTTTAACTGAATCTTCAGTTTTCCATCTTCAGTAGTTTCCAAGCTGAGAATGTCTTCACTCTTAGCTCTTCTAAGGATTTGTTTGAGATTGTTTAGGTTAATAGCGACTTCTTCTGATTTTTTGACTTCATATTGGGTAAAGCAGCTGCTCAACAGCTTAAAAATCACCATAGCTACGTTAGCCGGATCCATCGCCACCAATTCCAGCCCATCAGGGCCGGCTTTGAATTTTACTTCCCCAACTAGTTCAGAAATAATGTTGATACTGTCCTTAAAATACTTTGGCTCTGCCAAAACTAGCTTCATTTTGCCACCCCGCTTCCATTCTTAGGGAGTGGAATTCTTTATAAAATTTGTTGTTATCAAGTATTACTATCGCTCTTAGAATGAGGCAGCCTGATTATAGGAGCCAGACCATTTACAAGATCATCCTTTTGCCGTCTTCCATGACATGGACGGTTCGTTCCTGTTTATAACCCATCTCCTGCGCCAGACTAACCATATGCATACTTTTCCCTTTTTCTCCGTGCGAAGGGATAATATGTTTAGGGCGAATCAATTCAATCAAGTCGCGATGGTCTTCACGAGCCGCATGGCCAGAAACATGGATATCCCGAAAGATCCTTACACCATGGTTAGTTAATTGCCGTTCCAATATATCACGGTTATCTTTATTCAGTTTTACCGGGATGACTGAACAGCTGAAGATAACTATGTCTCCATTGCTAAAGCTGAAAGGCAATTCTTTTCTCGCTAAGCGGGAGAGGATGGCTTTAGGCTCGCCTTGGTGGCCAGTTACAACCAAGAGGTATTTATGTTTTCCATCTTTCATTATTTTTTTAAACATTTTTTCAATTTTATCGCGGTGTTTAATCAAAGTAACGTCCGATTCAAAATCGATCAAATCTATTCTCTGGCCAGCCGTCACATATTTAGACAGCGAGCGGCCAATAAAGATAATTTTCCGGTTTAGTTTTTTACCGAGGTCAATAATGCTTTTAAGCCGGGCCAGGTGAGATGAAAAAGTGGTTACAACCACAGCTCGGCCTTCAATATTTACTCCCAACATCACATCTTTTAGCATTTGCTGGGCCACAGATTCCGAAGGGGTTTTCTTATGTTCATGGGCATACAGCGATTCGACAATCAACAACAGCACCCCTTCTTTGCCTATCTCTTGCAAGCGGGTGAAATTAGGAGTTTTGCCTAAGGTCGGCTGCCGGTCAAATTTATAGTCATTGGCATAAACTATTTTACCGTAAGGGGTATGCAGGACAATCAAAGAAGCATGAGGGATAGAATGAGTCACGTTCACCAGTTCTACTTGAATCTGCTTAGATAATTTATATATTGAATTCAGGTTCAAAGGGATAAGCTTATTGGGAATTTTAATCTGTTCATCACTAAAAATGCTTCTCAGCACTTCCGCCGTGTAAGGAGTACAGATAATCGGGGCGTTGGGAAAGAGGGAAGCAGCGAAGGGAATAGCCCCGACGTGATCCAAATGGCCGTGGCTGGGCACTAAGCCGATTACTTTATTGCGCCAATCTTCAATCAATTTGTAATCCGGAACGGCTTTAACCTTTAACAATTCAGGATAAGTCAAATTGCAGATTTCTTCATCTTCAGTATAACGTATATAATTCTCCATATTCAGGCCCATATCTAGAATCACTACTTCATCATCGATTTTAATGGCAGTAGAATTCCCTCCGGTTTCTGAATATCCGCCGATTGTACACAATTCTATAGGCATAGCTGGGTTATTTTCTCACTGTTTAAAAAGGTTTGGAGAAAGATAGGCCGAGACCATCATTTCTTAGTTTCACTATTTTTAAAAATAAACTGTTTTTATTACCGGCATGTCTTCATTTCCTATCCTTACTAATAGAAAGACCATTGATTCTCTTTTTGTAGAAAATGATTTAAGAGTCAGGGCTCATTTTATAGTTGGCATTGGCACAGATTTTCGTAAAGCCGTTAAAGATGCCCGTGAGAAAATTCGAAGTTATGGAGAGATGGTGAGTATGATGGGGTGATCTGCCCCCGTTATTTGCCGGTAAGAAATGGCGCTTTGATTTATGCTTATGCCGATGCCTGGGTTTATCGAATTCTAAATAAAGAAAAATAAAACTGCGGACGGCAGGATTCGAACCTGCGTAGACACTAAGCCAATGGATGACTTAGGCGAGATTGTTCATTACGCATTAATCGGCGTTTATCACTCAAGTGCCTCTTGAGTCCATCCCGTTTGACCACTCCGGCACGTCCGCTTAACATAGAAAATATTCTAATTGTTTTATAAAATTAACTAAAATAAACTGAATAAAAGAAGTTATTGAATATTTTGCAGCTGATGCTCAATATCCTGCAATTGCGATTCCAACTCTTCCAGCTCGCCTTTTGGTTTTAAGGTTGCAGTTGCCGACTTTTCCTGGCGATAAGTTTGGACTGGAAACGGAGCAGGAATCTCTTCTTCTACCGGCTGAGATAAGGCTGGAACAGCCTCAAGATGCTTAGGCTCTTCCTTAAACATTGGTTTCAGCTTGCCTACCGGCAGGTATTTTCTTAAATGATGGCCAATCAGGCTTTCCACTTCTTTGGTCTGTTCTTTTAAAACTGTAATCGTGGCTACTTTCTCTTCCTGTATTTTCCTGAATTTCTCATACCCCTGCATAAAGATGATCACTTCCCGAAGAGATTCTAGAATATCTTTTCTTAAGACTTTGGGATCATTAATTTGAATCATATACTCCGGCTCTTTTTCTCGTTTGGGCAGGAGTTTAGCTGCCGAGTGCTTCTTTTTCTGGGTATGATGAGGTGTCATATTGCGTCCTAATTTTTATGTATCTGTCTTAATAATGTTCTGGCTCATTGAGGGAATGGTCAATGAAATCGATCTTTTTCTCAATTTCATCTAAAGTATTCTGCCACATCTCCAACTGGTGGTCTTCTTCGTTCTTAAGATCGTTTACTTTCAGCAGCGTTTCTTTAGCTTCCTCAAGCTTCTTTCGAATCATCTTCATCGAATTAAGAACATCATTATATTCATCTATTTTTACAAAAACTGGCATCTTTTCCATCAAAAATCACCTCCTTGATTTTTGGTGGTTCCAAAAAATATTTCATATTTTTTCTGAACCATTTTAATCACCCTTAAAGAGGATTTTATCAGCCTGCAATAACCGGTCATGCATGACTTTTACATCCACTTTCAGCTTATCAAAATTATGCTCTTCATTAAATTCTGATTTTTCTAATTCCTTGGTTAAATTATTAAGTTTAGACAGGTTAGTCTTCAGCCCTTCCAATTCGCCCAGGATCCTTTGATAAACTTCCATTTTGATATATAACGGCTCTTCAGCTGTTTTCATTGGCATGCTGGGCTTGGAAGACAAACCCGAAGAAAAACTGGGCAAAGGCCTTGATCCTTCTAAATTCTCTTCCTCTTCAGAAAAAGCAAAAGGCTTCTTTAAACCTACTGCCGCCTTAATGGCTTCTGGCTGGATAACTTTCTCTACCGGAACCTTATTAGGAAAACTAAGCGAACCTTCATCCCTAAACCTGCCTGGAGGCAGCGGTACTCGTGGTACTTTCTTTTTGCCAAATAGCCAACCCATTATCTCTATTCAAGTTGGACAGCTTTAAAAACTTTGTTTAGTATTCTATAATGGTGAATAGAAAATATTATAATCCTTAATCTTTCTTTTATTAATTATGGAACGAGGTGTCTGGTGTTTAGGAATAGTTATTTCTCTAACATTATTAATCTCCAATGCTGCTGCGTTAGAAATCAGTGAAATTATGTACAATCCTTCAACTGATATGGGTGATGATTCTGATTTAGAATGGGTTGAGTTATATAATGATGGGGATGTTACTATCAATTTAACTAATTTTACTATCAATAGAAAACCTTTTGAGGATACAGAAATTTCTCCTGGAGAATATATACTAATAGCAAGAGAGTTAATTGATGGTCCTGATGCAGATGAGGATAGTTTTGAAGCTTATTATGGAAATAATGATGCGGTTTGGGGCAGTTATGGTGAGGATTATACTGTTGTGGACAGTTCAGCTGAATTAAAGAATACAGAAGATACTATTAATTTAACTGATGGTGTAATAAACATAATCATTCATTATTTGGATGATTATGGAGGTGATGGCAACGGCAAGAGCATCTGTCTATTCAACAACAGCTGGCAGGAATGTTCAGCCACGCCCGGCTGGGAAAATGCGGCCGGGGCTGAAGGGGAACTGGAAGAGCCCGAAGAAGCTGATGGGCCAACTGCGGGCGAGTTAAATTTGTCTGTCTATCTGGATTCAGAGATTTATCTTAACCAAATATATACTCAACTATTCAGGATTGAAATTGAAGACAAACCTAATTGTACAGTCAAAGATAATGTAACCGTTGCGTATCGGATTACTGCTGACAGTTCTACAATCAAAGAAGACAGGTTCGCCAGAGAAATCGGCTGCAGCGCTTATTCTTCTACCGGCGAGTTTACACCACTACACTCTGGAAATTATTCGCTTTGCGGAGAGGTGGTCAGTTCGACACTAAACCAGACCACGGCAACAGTCTGCCAAGATTTTTCTGTAATCGACGCTTCCCAAGTCTTCTGCAACCTCAGCCTCAACATCAGCACTAATAAAACCAGAACTTATCAGGAAGGAGAATCGATCAAGTTTACATCTAACTTGAATGAGGAAACCTTTCCTTATTTCATCGAGTACTGGATCGAGGATTTATTCGGCTTAGTTTACAAAGCAAAAATCAACACTACCAATACTAACCAAAAATCCTGGCAAACCAAGATTGAAGAGGAGGATCGGATTTTATTAATTAAGTCAAGAGTCTATCCTACTTGCCTTGATTCAAATGTCACGGATAATTTTGCTGAAGAGATGTTTTTTGTCCTGGATGAGATTAGTAGCGGCACTAATAATCTTACCGGTTCTTCTACTTTAACAATCGAGGAATTAAATTTAGGGAGCGATAATCAAGCAGAATGGGGCAGCCAGTTCACCGCTAAAATAAAAGTTTACAAAGGTGACGAGAGCAAGTATTCTGTCCAACTCTGGGCTGAGAAAAAAGGTAAAAAAGTCAGCCCAATTACCAAATTTAATGTTTATGATAAGTACAAAGAGTATGTTTTAACCTTGCCTTTACAGTTAGACTCAAACTGCAACAATAAAATTGATGATGGCGATGCTGTATTGGTTTTAGAAGGGCTGGGATTAAGAGATGAGGACGAATTTACAATTGAGGGCATTAATATAGATTTATGCGACAATGAGGCGAGGTCTGGCAGTGGGAATAGTCAGGGAAAGAAAAGTTCTACTGCCGTATCTTATCAGGTTGTTGAACTGCCAGCTTCTGTAAATAGCGGGGGAGTATTAAGAGTAAAAGTTCAGTTAGTTGGTGATTATTCTGAGCACGATTACAACATCTGGAGTTATTTATACCGAGGAAGCAAATGCTACTCTTGTCTGGAAGGGAAGGCAGAACGAGAGAGCAATCTGCAGCAGGTCCAGCTGCAGGAAAATGAAGTCAAGACAGTCGAATTTTTGATGAAGCTAGACCAGATAAAGAATTGACCGAAAATATTTATGTTACTGCGGAAGAAGAAGTTTTGTTTCAGGAAGAACGTTTAATTTCTGTTGCAGTTGCTGAGGGATCTAATGAGGGTAAGATTAGTCCATATACGAGAGAAATTTCCAGACAAACTATGGGAATAGTGGTCTATGAATCCAGCACAGAAAAAGCCAAGCAGCTAATTCCTTATATTCTGGCCATCACTTTCATCCTGATGCTGATTGTAGTGGTAATGAATAAGTGAGGGATGACAAAATTCTAAGGCTGTTTACTGGTTTTTTAAGAAAATTATTTCAAGAAGGAACAGCATCTTTTCTCAAGGCAGGGAGTTTTACCGATTCTTCTATCTGTTTTGGAGTTTTGAACGGATCTAGCAGCTTTATCTTTCTCCCCAGCCATCCATAAACTCCTTTCGAGCCATAAGCAATAAAATATGCTCCCAAGACGTCGATGGAATAATGGACATGGAGCAGAAGCACGCTGGCCCCCATCACTAAACTGGCCAGCAACATAAAGTACTTTAATTTCTTGTTTCGGATCAATAAGTAGCCCAGGAAGGGAAAAGCAGTATGGCCCGAGGGGAACAGGTCTTGAGTGAAATAGTAGCCGGAGAAAAGGAATTCAAAATAGGGGCGATCGTCGATACGCAGGGAAGGAGCGCCAAAAGTAGTGAGATTAATGAAAATGGAGCGAAAAATAAGGAAAATCGCATAAATGGCCAATACTTTAGGGAGATCTCGCGGACGGGCCAGCACAAAATAAGCCCAAAAAATAAGTTGGATAATCACAAACCCGATGGTAGCTAAAGCGGTAACGTCAATTAAGGGCAGGAGAGAATGAAGCAGATCAGGTACGGAAGGGGTGGGAATAGAATCTACTCTCAATCCGGTTTCTTTTACTGCCAGGGTAGCAATTATCAGCAAGAGCAGGCCTAAAGCTAACCGAAAGAGGAACAATCTACTTTGCAGAGCTTCTTTCCACCGTTTAATCAGATTAAATTTAGCCATTGGTCGTGTTTATTAATCGCCGCTTTTTCCAGCTGCGGGTTCTCCTAAGTCCTTGTAGTCAAGCCTATTTATAAATCTTTTGGTATTTTTGTCACTAACAAGTGATTATTCTATCAGGGAAATGCTTAAAAACCAAAGTATATTCTAATTCATCCATGAAAAAAGAATTATTATTCAGGGCGGTAATCGAAATATTAGGCCGCCCCAAGGAACATGTCGAAAAGACCATCCAAGATTACCTGGAACAATTAAAGCGGGATAAAAATTATCAGATAATCAGCGAAGAGGTTGCTGAAGCCAAGAAACAGGAAAAAGAGGAGATGTGGGTGATTTTTGCTGAATTAGAGGTCAGGACAGATAAAGTGGACAATATTATCGGGTTCTGTTTTGAATATATGCCTTCCATGGTAGAATTGATCGAGCCGAGCAAACTAGAGCTGAAAGATACGACCATCTCAAATTTCTTGAATGATTTACAGGCTCGCCTTCATCATGTGGGGATCGTGGCCAAGCAGCTGAAATCTGAAAATGATTTCTTGAAGAAGAACCTGGCAGTTTTAGTAAAAAATTATCTTACCGTGCTGCTGAATGGGGGCAAGAAAATGACTTCTGAGCAATTGAGCAAGCTGACCGGGCTAGCTAAAGATAAGCTGGAAGATTTCCTGGACCAATTAATCGACAAGGGAGAGATAGATTTAAAAGAAGACTTATATTCATTAAAAAAGAAGTAAAGATGGAAAATACTCATAAGAAAGTAGAAGCAATCCTGTTTGCTGTCGGCAAGGAAATAACTACCGACCGGCTGGCCAGTTTATGTTCTTTAAATCCGGAAGAGGTTGAGAAAATTATCCAGTTATTAATCCAGGAGTACAGCCAAAGAGATAATGCATTGAAGATTGAAAAACGGGAGTATGGCTGGAAATTGATGGTAAAAGATGAATTCATTCCCATAGTGGCTAATTTAGTCTCCTCAACTGAATTGGAAGGGCCG
>Ga0209541_10007636_pt1 | contig 18120 bp, 13 predicted proteins | sample RifCSPlowO2_01_FD_184027 | JGI IMG/M metagenome (GOLD analysis project Ga0209541, IMG submission 184027) | Groundwater microbial communities from Rifle, Colorado - Rifle CSP2_plank lowO2_0.1 (SPAdes) (version 2) | ecosystem: Environmental > Aquatic > Deep subsurface > Groundwater | place... | reverse complement strand
TTGTCTTGTTTTTGCCGCTGAAGCAGCCCAATCAAAATGCGCTGCTCTGCACATTCCTTTTGAGATCAGTTCCCTTCTAAGTGAATCTGTTTCGAGGAGCGTCTTCATGTGACGCATCAGCTCGTCCACCGAGTGGGGATCAAAGAGAAGTCCGTTCCCACTCCCAAGGATTTCCGGAATAGAAGTGGAGTAAGCCGCGATGATAGGGGTTTTGAGCGCCATCGCTTCGATGAGGGGGAAACCGAATCCTTCGTAAAGAGACGGAAGCACAAGAGCGATCGCATTTTGGTAGAGGCAAGCAAGCTCTTCGTCATCGACGTTCGTTGTAAGGGATATGTCCGGGTTGTGCCGGATAATTTCAAGCCAGCGTTTAACTTCCTGCTGTTTGGTGTCCGCTTTCCCAACCAGCTGTAATCGGAGCTGGGTTTTTCCGACCTTCTTCTTTAACGCCTCGAAAGCGCTGAGCAAAACTCCGATATTTTTGTGCGCCTTCAAAAGTCCGACGTAGAGAAAGTAGGGTGTCGAATTTGTGATCGGCGCCGGTCGGTCGGTTTTGAAACGGAATTTGGGATCTATGCCGTGGTAAACCACCGTAATTTTGTCCGGGCGAACGCCGAAACGTTCTACAACATCCTTTTTGGTGAATTCGGATACCGTGATAATAGCGTCTGCTTTTTTCACAACTAAAGGGAGCATCCATGACGCATAAGTCCTCGCGAACGGCGACGGCAGCAGTTGGGGAAAATGCAGATGGATCAGATCATGGATCGTTACGATTAATTTTTTGCGCCATAAAAGCGGAGCGTTGTAATGGGGGCTGTGAAGGCATTCGCAGGAGCGTGCAAGCATCGGAAGTACCAACTGTTCGCCAACGCTGTAGACGCGAATTCCAGTACGGATGAAGGGGCCCTTTTCGCCAAACGTCTCACAAGCGCGTTCATTTCCGATGAGCACATACCGATCGTGTTCTGAGGTACTCTTTAACGCTGAGACGAGGCCGCGAATGTACCGGCCAATTCCGGAGTGTAAAGCCATTCGAATGTCGATGGCGATACGATTAATTCCTGAGGTAATCACTCAAAGACTCCGCAATGACTCGGTTCCCCCCTTCTCTAAGATGATGATCCATTCTCCAGAAGAGATTGTCACCTTGCTCGAAGCGGGAACGAAAGATTGGTGTTAAATCAAGAAATTGAATGCCCTTTTTTTGACTAAATTGTTTCAAATGTTCATTTGGAGCAAAACGATTAAACTCAGAAGGATTGAGTCGATACTTCTGAACCCATTGATGCCAGTAAGCGTCGTCTACTTGAAGTTTGTCAGGTACGATGGAAATCAAAAGTTTACCGTCTGCCTGCCCAATGATTCTATTCATTTCCGACAACGCATTCTCAGTGATTGTCCAAAATTGATCTTTCTTGTCTGTTGGATGTTTGACATAAACGGCTATTTCATTTGGGATGTTGCGATTGACAAGGTTTGTTCGATATAAAAACTCATTAATGGAACCAATTCTTCGCAATAAAGTTGACAAGTAATAAAGCGCTGAATGACGTATCAAATAACTTTTTACGTCACCCATTGAAAATTTAAGGTTCCTGGTTCTTTTCGACGGAGTGCTCGGATCAACTTTGTGTGAGGATGCGAAACTTTTTCGATTTGTAAAATTCTCGTAAGGATCGTTTCCGGGAAAAAACAGAAGAATAAAATAGTCCGGTTTGTACTTTTTGAGCAAAGTGTTGGTTAAAAAATATTGTTCGATGTTGTTATAACCGGGACAGCCGGTATTTAAGACCGGTTTCCCTAATTCCGTGCTTAAAAATGAAGCAATTGTTTCCTCATCATTAACGCCCACCCCAAAAGTTTGAGAATCACCTAAGAGAATAACGGATGGCTCGGCATTGTCGTTAGATTCATAGGGAGTTGTGCGTCGAAATCCATCTGAGTTCGTGGTCATATGAAATGTGAATTCTTTGAGCGCTCCTACAAGAACTACATCTAAGTTAGGCCGAAGCCGCTTGGGAGGTGCCAGAGACGGGTCAAACCGAATCACATCTTTAAGGAAACGAGAAGGGATTTTTAAAGTCCACTGCAATCCAAAATCTGCCACGACAAGCAAGATAAGCGTAGATGCCAATGTGAGGATTGCCAATGCTAATCTGTAATTTTTTGATTTGGTTCCCATCCTAATACGCGTTCTTATAGGCAAAAAGGGTTATGAAAAGAATTTCGATGTCCATCGTGAAGGTCCAATTTTCCATATAGTAAATATCATATTTGATCCTTTCTTCTAACGATGTATTTCCCCTTAATCCGTGAATCTGTGCCCATCCCGTAATTCCGCACTTGATTTTATGGCGAGCCATATAACGCGGGATCTGACTTCGAAATTTTTCGACAAAATGCGGCCGTTCGGGACGCGGTCCCACCAAGCTCATATCCCCTCTTAAAACGTTCCACAACTGCGGCAATTCATCTAAATTCCACTTTCTGATCAAGCGGCCCATTCCGGTGGTGCGAGGATCGTGGGGCTGAGCCCAAACGGGTCCGGTCTTTTTTTCCGCGTCCGGACGCATGGTTGTGAACTTGTAAAACGTGAACACTTTTTCATCACGACCCACCCTCTTTTGTTTGTATAAAATGGGGCCTTTGTCAAAGACCTTGATTGCGATGGCGATGGAAAACAACAGTGGGCTTGCAAGTATCAGACCGATTAAACTGACGAATATATCGAAGAGGCGTTTCATCCATTGATTCCATGGGTCGTCCAGCGGAAGGTCTCTCACTCCCAAAAGCGGCAAATTGCTCAAATATTCTACGTCTACGTGGTGTGTCAGAAGCCCGTAAAAATCTGCCACCAATTTGAAATTGATCAACTTATCTTCGCACTTCATCATTAACGTCGAGACCGTTTCGCGTGGCAACGTCGGGTCTGCAACGATGACTTCGTCAATACTTTGGGTTTCCATGATTCGGTTGAAATCAAGCACGGTTCCGATGATCGGGACTCCCTCAAAATGTTTTCCCTGCTCACCGCCGCCATTGATGGCGATCAAACCGATCACATCTTGGCCGTAATGTTTGTGTTCTCGAGACCAACGGATCAGATTTCTTGAACTGCGATTTAGTCCGACAATCAGAACGCGCGAGCGATCTTTGTGCCGTTTAATCGAGTATTCAATTTGAATCATGCAGTATCGGGCGAGAACGCAAAGGAAGGTAGAAAAGATCCACGCAAGAAAAAGGGTAAGTCTGGAATACTCAAAGTTGCGATAAATAAACGTGAGTGCCATACAAAGAACGGCAGCAGCGGAAACTGCTTTGACGGTGTTTAATAATTCGTAGATGCGCCTGATGTTGCGTTCAGGATGATACAAATTGTACGAACGGAAGAAATAAATGTAGATGGGCACCACAAAGATTAGAGGGCGAAGATATTCACCCACATGAGGTATTCCTTTGTACACGGGAACTAAAATTCCGGAAAAACGCGTGTAGTACGCTGCCAGATAACTTATAAAAATAGCGGCGATATCGGTGGTGACTACCATCAAGGCGAAAAATTTGTGTTTCCGGGGCGGTAACATTTTTACCTAAGGATCTTTCTTAATGATGTGATAATTCTCTCCGATGCTTTTCCATCCCCGTACGGATTGGTTTTCGCAATCATTCTTTTGTAAGCCGTCTCGGAGTTAAGAAGTTGATTGGCAGCAGACACGATTTTATGTTGGTTGGTACCCACTAGTTGAGCAACGCCGGCTTTAATCCCTTCCGGCCGTTCGGTCACATCGCGCAGGACGAGAACGGGTTTCTTGAATGAGGGAGCTTCTTCTTGAATCCCTCCCGAATCGGTTAAAATCAAATAGCATCGATTCATGATCCAGCATGTTTCTTCGTACGTAAGCGGTCTCATGAGATGGACCCGTTTGACGCGGCCTAAAATTTTTCGAGCTAGAGTTGAAACTTTTGGATTTAGATGCACCGGGTAGACAAGATCTATATCTTTGTGACGTTGGACAATTTCCTTCAAGCCGTTGAAAATTTCGCGTAAGCCCTGTCCAAAACTTTCACGCCGGTGTGCAGTGATAAACAAAATACGGTTTTTAAAGTTAACGGACTTAAATACGGTATATTTTTTTTTGACGAGAGGTCTTGCCAATTGCACCGCGTCCACAACGGTATTGCCCACTTCGTAAATTCGCAGCTTTGAGACACCTTCATGGATCAAGTTTCTAGTCGCTATCGGACTGGGTGAAAAATGGTAATCCGCTAAATGGGTAATCAATTTTCGATTTATTTCTTCCGGAAACGGACGATATTTGTCCCACGTCCTTAGCCCCGCTTCTAAATGGGCGATCGGAACCCTCGAATAAAAACTTGAGATTGCGACCATCAATGCCGTGGCAGTATCTCCTTGAACAAAAAGCAAATCAGGTTTTACCGTTCTAATGATTTTACCGAACTTGATAATGACCCGCCCGCTTACGTATTCAAGACTTTGGTTGGCACGCATTAACTTCAGATCTGTATCAACGTCGATCTTAAAAAAACGAATGACCTGAGCCAACATTTCGCGATGCTGTCCCGTCAAGCATACAAAGCACTTAAAGCCGGATGTCTGCCGTAATTTCTGGATTAAAGGGGCAAATTTCACCGCTTCCGGCCTCGTGCCAAAAGCGATGAGTATTTTTTTTTGTTTCATTTAACCGTCCTGTGGTGAGATCAAAACAGCGGACTACACAAAAAAATTAAAATCGTATTTTTCACTTGTGTCGTGAAGCCAAATACTCTGTGCCGCAAACATGGTAGTCCACGTGTTCACATCGTAGTGGATCATCCCGTTTTCTTCTTGTCCATAGAGAAAGCCGCCTTTGTGGGGTCCTGAGGTGATTTGGTATGAAATGAGCCGGTCACGCAGCTTTTTCAGTTTGTTTTTTTGGTTCTTCAGTTCCGGAAGCACCGTCGTTAAAATAGAGCCGAGTCTTAAAACTTGCGCTAAAACGTCTGCCCGCTCAAAAGGTCGAAACGACCCGTCAACAAAAAAAGCGTAGATACCTCCGTTTGTTTGCTGGGCCTCTAGCACCCAGTTAAACGCTCGAACAACAGCGGCAATGATTTCTTTCCTGCCTTGTTTCAGAGCAAACGGCAATAGACCTTCAAGTGTGTAGCAATAAGGATGCAGGTGCGTACTTCCGTTGTCCCATTGTGTCACAAAACGACCGTCCGGCTGCTGATCCTTTAATGCAGAATCAGCGAGCTTGCAAGCGCATTCAAAATACCGCCGGTCACCGGTATGGTGGTAGAGTGCTTCCAGACCCAGCAGCGCTTTCGCTAGAAAGCTCCCTCCCTGCCTCGACCATTTATCCCGCGGCTCTTCCGGTGTTTGGCGTTCGAGGTTAAACATGGGATAAAACGATCCGTTGTCTTTTACGGTGTGCACCAATAGAAAGTCCGCCATATTTTTCGCTTGGTCTAAGTATTCGGTTTTATGGAATACGTTCCACGCGCTGCATAAACCATAAACGATCATCCACTGATCGAAAGAAAAAACCGTGGAATTGAAATAGCTTTCATCCCCCGGGTTTTGAATGGGCCGAGTCGCCACTAGCTCGGAATCATTCGTACGCATGCGAAGCAGCCAGTCTGCCGCCATTTGAGCTCGTTCGCGATATTCGTCAACACCAGAGATGTCGTGGAGAAAAAGAAACGCATTTACGGCATATCCGGTAATTTCAGAATATAAGAAAGCCGGCTGATGGGACGTTAAGCTCATCCATGCATGCACGCCTCCGCGGAGCTCGGGCTGTGTGCTTACATTCTGTATTCCGGAATGCATTAACCACTCTCCTGCCAGAAGGGACGGATGCGCTCTTTGGCCGAGACTCGGTTCGACAGTTTTCATTTTGGTTTGTCGGAGGTTTCTAAGATTTTTGCGGGGTTGCCGCAGACTGTCGAATGAGGAGGAACATTTTTAACCACAACAGATCCTGCACCTACAACGGCATCTTCACCGATGGTGACATCGGGCAGGATGGTTGCATTTGCGCCGATGGACGCTCCCTTTTTGATGAGCCATCGCTTTCCAGTCAAATTCCGTCTCTGACCGCTTTTGGGATATCGATCGTTGGTGAAACAAGCACCGGGACCGATAAATACGTCGTCTTCAACAACAACGCCTTGGTATAAAAGTGCTTTGTTGTGAATCCGAACACGGTCGCCGATGATGACATGACGATCGATGTATGCCCCGTTTCCAATAATGCAATCGGTACCGACCACGGCGTGTTCTCCCACTTGCACGTAGGCCCATATTTTGGTTCGCTGTCCGATGCGAGCAGTCGAGTGAATAATGCTTGTCGGATCAATCAGTTTTGATTTTGGTGTTCCCTTGCCCATTCGATATTTCTCCTCAAACCCTCTTCGATCGAAATCTTTGGACGCCAGCCAAAAAGACGATATGCCTTGCTTGCGTCGCAGCGAAGTTTTTGGACTTCCGCGATCCGTTTTGGGATGTGTATGATTTTAGATTTGCTTTGACTTAACTCGACGATCAGCCGAGCCGTTCGGTTGATTGAGATGTCTTTATGGGTGCCGAAGTTCACTACTTCTCCGACGGCTTTTGGACTGTGTCCCATGAGGAGAAACGCGCGAACCATGTCGTCCACATAGGTAAAGTCTCGGCTTTGTTCCCCCGTTCCGTGAATCGTGATGGGTTCGTTGCAGAGCGCCATGCGGATAAATTTCGGAATGACGTCGTACGTGTGCCTTGGCCCGTAGGTATTGAACGGGCGGATGATCGCGAGCGGGAGTCCGTACGTTTGATAGTAAGAATAAGCGAAACGGTCAGCCGAAACTTTTGAGGCAGCGTAAGGAGAAGTGGGATTGAGAGGGTGGTTTTCGTCGATAGACGATTTGAGCGCAGATCCATAAACTTCACTGGATGAGGTGCAGACAATTCGCTCTAAGCGCTTCAGTCTGAGTGCCGCAGCAAGCATATTGAGGGTGCCGTGAAGATTGGTTGTCATCACTTCAAGGGGTCGGTCGAACGAATAAGGAACATAGGCGTCCGCTGCTAAATGGAAAATGACTTGGGGTTTGACGCGTGTCACCAGGGGGATGCAATCCGTGCTTCCAATGTTCACCGCGATGATATGATCGAGCTTCTTTTTCAGGTGGTTGGTATTGCGCAAATGAAATTGATTGGTTCCGTTAATGGACGTGCCGCGAACAAGCACAGAGACACGCGCACCAAGCGCCAATAATTTTTCAGTTAAGTGCGAACCGATAAAACCGTCGGCTCCCGTTACCAAAACTTTTTTGCGCGACCAGTAATTTTGGTTCATGGCGTTTGTTCTGTGTGGACGGCTTCAGGCAGTGGCACAAACATAGAATAGATTTTTTTGGTACGCTTTGCCGTTTGTTCCCAAAGGAAGTGTTCTTGAAGACGATTTTTTAACGCGTTCGTTTTTTTCTTCTGGAACGCGTTTTTTATCTTTTCGTATATGTCTCGTTCGCTTGCCGGATTTACGTAATCAACCAAATCCTGAAAATACTCTTTTGTGGATCCTTCCCGGGTCACGACTAATTTCGCTCCCGCCAGTCCGGCTTCGAGTGCCGCAAGACCGGGTGTTTCAAACCAACTTGGAAGCGCGAAGACTTCGCATGCTGCATAGGCGGAGACAAGCTCCTCACTGTCCATAGGCAGTTGATCCACGAAATGTACATTGGAACCTGCCTCTTGTCGACACCGTTCATAGTAATTCATGTGGCGCGTGACAGGGTTCCCAATGATGACAAGAATGCGATCCAATTTTGATGCAGCACGGATAAGTTTCAATTGATTTTTCCTCGGCTCTATTCTCCCAACGGTTAAGAGAAAGTTTTTGAATCCATACTTCTGTCTAAACAGGTGTCCGGAAGCAGACGAGTATCGTTCTTCTACGCCGTAAGTTACTACTTCGATCGCGCGCCTTGGAATCCCAAAATACCGATTAATCTGCCCGGCTTCCATTTCGGATCCCGCGAGCACGACGTCAGCCAATGCCATCATTTTCCGTCTATCACTTGGGAAAAATGGAAAAAAGCTTTTTGCGGATTGCCGTAAGACGCACGCTACCCGCTCTTGCCATGCATACGGAATTTGAAATGCACTTTGCCAATTGTACCAAATGACGGGGCTGTGAACAATGGTAACCCTTTTTGCCCTCGCAACTTCCATAAGTCCGAGCGCTTCCTTCACAGATCCGAAAACGTGCAGAATATCCCCTTCTTTTAGCTGGTGGCGCCACATATCAAAAAGACGGATCTGCACATTTTCTTTCTCAAGGTATTCCTTTGTCTTAAGAAGAAAGATTTCCCCACCCCCCGGATTTTGGAAAGCTGACGGATAAACGTAAAAATAAATAGGATTACTCATCGTTTTAGTTTTATTTTGTTTATGTTTTTCATATATTCTCGTGCGCGGAAATTTTTTGTCCAACCGTAATAGCAAGATAATGTGTGGTACAAAAAACCGGACTGCCCATCTAAGAAACCTCCAAATAATAAATAATCTAAAACCCACTTCGTGGGAGGAAAAAAGATGGATTTAAACAACGACGGAAAGTTTCCAAGAGAAATAATTTTTGTGATTTCCAATTCAATGTAGAGCTTTAATTTTTCATTATATTCATCAAGATTCTCAGTTCCAAAGTGATCGATGAAGTTTTTTAAATGACCGACCGATCCGTCTACCTGGACGGTTTCGTGTACTAAGCCAGAAAATTTTGCTCCTCGTTTGCAAAACAAGCGCAAGATATATTCCGAACCCTGCCTTCCGAAACGCAAGCACTTACCTAAAAATCTGTTTCGTCTCTTAATCAAATAACCAGCATGCTGCTGATCTTGATTGATGATGTGTTTGATTTCTTCTGCGAGTGAGGGCGTTACGACTTCGTCAGCGTCGATCGATAACGCCCATTCATGATTGACTAATGAAAGCGCATAATTCTTCTGTTGCTCAAAATTGTCGAACATTCTTTGATATACCTTGGCACCTTTTCCTTTGCAAATTTCTTGAGTCCGATCTCGGCTTCCACCATCGACCACAATTAGTTCATCTGCCCATTGAAGGGAATCCAGCGCCTTAGAGATCCTATGCTCCTCGTCGGTGGCAATTAAAAAAGCGCTAAGACCCATTGGCAAACAGCGTAATCACTTCGCGATCTAAAAAACGGTAGCTTATTTTTTTTTCTTTCGCGCGTCTATCGATGACCAGATTTAATTTTGTGAGAGCTTTTAGAAATGCGGCTATAAACTCCCAGTGTCCTTTCATCAGCATCCAAATCATTCTCGGAAAAAGAAAAAAGAAATGAGCAGCTACATATTCGGACGAGAAAATATTTTTCCACATAAATAAAAAGCTATTTCGATATGCAATTTCCATAGTTCCCCGTTCACCGTACTTTTGTTTGAACGATCTTCCTCCCATGTGATAGAAGATGCTTGCGGGCTGATAGTAACACTTCCACCCTTTTTTCCAAGCTCTTAGCATTAAATCAGAATCTTCCACCCGGCCTGGCAAATACAGATCGTCATAGCCGCCCAACTCCAGAAATCGTTGCCGGTGAAAAGCGCCGAATCCTGCAGCGAACGTAAAACCAGATTCCTCTTTCAATTTTTCGTATCCAGGAAAATGACACGTCGTTGAAAACATTCCGTAAGACATGAGAGGAATCGAAAGCCCTCCTTCATAGGAGCCATCGGATAAAAGCGATTTGGCAGTGACGAGAAAAGCGTCTTTGTTCTCTTGAAAAACTGAAACCATCGGATCAATCGAAAAAGGATCTGCTTTTAAATCGTTGTTTAGTAAAAAAACGATATCTGCATTAGATTGCGAAGCGGCATTATTGAAAGAACAAAGCACGCGATTCTGCGACATAAGAAGAAGGTGGACATTTGGATATGCTTTTTTAATGAATGCAACGCTTTCGTCCGTACTTTTATTATCAATCACGACAACGCGACAATCGTAATTTGAATTTTTGACCGCTTCCGAAAATGAATGAATACACTCTCCAACAAAGCCAGCACCATTATAATTGAGAATAAATAAATCAACGTTCATCACGACACCCTCAAGACATTCTTTCGACCCGTGTTCGATCGCAGAGAATCGTGCCGACGGTCAATACAATCCAAATGTTGAATTGAACAACAAACGATTCCATAAACGAATAAAGCAACCAGACCAAAAATGCCGAAAAGATTCCGAGACGAATAAGATTCGTACCATCGTCAAATCGGGACAATCTATCAAGCAGTTTTCTCGACCATTGAATGGCGAATCTAAAAAATAGAGCGAAGCCCAATATGCCTGTGCCGCCGAGAAGTGTCAAATAAAGCGAATGAAAATCAGTAACGACTTTGACCAATCCAACACCAATAAGGTAATTGCGGGAAAGGATCTCACGTACGGAATAGAATTGATTTAGCCTGAAAATACCGAAAGGTCCAAAATTTGTTCGCTCATTAATAACGAACCATAAATACGTCGGATCAAAGAAACGATCAAGTGAAGTAATGCGTGAAAACACGTCCTGATTCATGAATATGCCAATTTCAACGATTAAAGCAAACGACAATGCCATGATCACCAGAACCGATCTGCTTACGGCAGCATCTCTGGTATGTTGCGATTTTCTCATCAGGTTAAAAAAATAACCAAACATAACGGATACAAACACAAAAGCAAACCATCCCGTGCGTGAACAACTTAGTAAAAGTCCAGTAAAGGTGGTGACCAGCAAGAAACTAGAGATAATGTAATGAGATGCTTTTAGCTCAGGTTTGGAAATTACAATGAAGGAAAATAAAATGAACACGGCTGAAGCACAAAGGAATCCAATATGGTTGTTGTAAAATAAATATTCATAGTCACTGTAAAAAAACTGTTCGCCCAATTTAAAAGATAGACCAGCAAGAATGAGTCGAATGGTAACACCAAATGCATAAGCTAATAGCGCATTAATAATCATACGTTTTCGATCTATCACACAAATGAGAATAAACGAACTTAGGAGAAGTGTCAGAATATTAGCATTAGTTCGCAAACCACGAATGATCTGATCCTGACTGTTTACAACGGTGGCAATTGTTGAGATCAGAATGATTAAAATCCATGGGATTAAGAGAATAAAACTTGACTTATAGTTTGCCTTTACTTTAATCCAGAGCTCTGATTTTAAAAATAAGATCGCTGTTAAAAGCGATATAGCAATATGAAAATGTTTTACCGTAAAGAAGAGATCTGGGAAAAAACCGCTGGCATGAAAAAGCGCACCGTAAAAAAAAGCAGCATAGACAGCATAATCACTCTTAATGGCTCCAAGAAGAACTAAAAGAAACCATCCGAATTTACCGAGAAATAAATGTCTCTGAAAAATCGTGGTAAGGCAAAGAGCGAAAATGAGAATCGTCCACTGTAAAATTTCGCCGGATTGTGTCTGCTCAACCTCTTGCTTTACCAACATTTTATCCTACTTTAAAGCCTTTCCTTCCGAAACACATAGAAACCTTCGTGCTCATGGATTATTTTGTACCCCTTTTCTTTTAGTGATGTGACATGAGACTCAATCGGCGGGTCTACAAATCCTTTGTCAATGAAAACATATTCAGCGGCTTGCGCTTTTTCAGACCCCCCCTCTCGAGGGTGTTTGTTTTCATAGATGTGAAGTTCTGTTACTTTTGGTATATGGGGAGCGAAAAATTCGTGGGTTCTGACAGAAATATGTTTAGGAACAGTTTTCAAATACTGCCTAATGTATTCATAGTGTGGATTGTCTTTTCTTCTATATTCCTGAATGATGTGAATTTCCGAAACCCCAGCGAGCAGCAAACTCCATCCGATTAGCCAGTAAATAGCAAATCTTTGTACTATTTCAATACTCCACCATTTACTGGTCCAATCGACAAAATGTTTAAATCCGTGAATAGCGGAAATAAAAACATAAGGTGTTAGAAAGACGGTATACTGGAAAAAGATCGAGCGCGTCAGTTCATTTCTTGCCGCCAAATTTTGAAAAATAGCAGGAAAAGTTAAAATGAGTGTTGACGGACTTAAAAGTGAAAAAAAACCGAGTGGCAGAAAAACTTTTTTGAGATAAGTAAAAGAGGCCGGCTGAAAGAAATGAGAAAGAAAAGCGATTAACCCTCTGTTTTGCCACTCCATATAGTTACTCGAAAGATAAGCGTAATCCCCTCCTGAAAAATAAGGTACAATCACACGAACATCCAGGAAGAAAATAGTTACAGAAATTAAAAACCAGGAAATGCCAAAAAAAGGTTTTTTGAGGAACCACCAACAATAAAGGCCGAACATGGCAATTGGTGCGCAGGCGGTTTCCTTTGAAAAGAGCGTAACAAATAAGGAGACAGAAGCCCAGAAAAGATGTTTTGAGACAACAAAATAATAAGCTGATAGACACAGTGGAAGCGCTAGAATTTCAGGATGAAAATCAAATCGTGAGGCATTTCGAACGGGAAGATAAAGAGCATAGCAAAGGGCAAAAATCAACCCCAATCTGTCACTTTTAAGCAAAAGTTTTGCAATTAAATAAAGTGGAAAGACGGCGCTGAGAGCAATGATCGCTTGAATAATAAGCAATATCGACGGGTTGTCCCACAACAGATAAAGAGGTGCAAAAAAAAGAATGATCGGCCCCATGTGATCACCCAGAAGACAAATCCCACCTTTAATCGATGAATAAAGGAATTTGCCATTTAAAACGCTTCGAATCGCTTGAGCAAAAACAGCGAAATCAAAACTGGAGCCAAAGACATGGTGCCGGACGACGGCACTATAAGAATAAATAGCCGAGATAACGAAAAAAATAAACCATAACCAATGGACTGACTTTATATTTAAGTGATCGATGAACGCAATAATTTTTGAATACTTTTTAATAGGACCACGACTCTGAGCCAAGAAAAAAAATATGATAAAAGCCAATGAAAAACAGGACAAGATCAGTCGATGATATTGAGGATGGCCCCGAAACAACACCAGTAGTTCCGGAGGGAGAAGAAAAGTCCCCCCCGTGATCAAGATATAGCTGCCTATGATGAGATAAGCATCAAATAAAAGAGTCAAAATTTTTCTGGTCACGTTGCCTTTAGCCGGTTCAAGAAGTACGTTATTGTAGCAGTCAATTGTAACTTGTCAAATTACAGAAACGTACGTCTAACAGAAAGAAATCTCCTATTGACTTCGATGTTTTTTTCCCATTTAATAACCAAAATTCTTCTCGAATCATGACAATCATTAAATCCTTTTTTCAAGCGAGTCATCCAAAGAAAAAAATTTATTTAGGGATCATTGTTTTCCTTTGCGTTGTAATTTGGATGATCTTATTAACGCAGGGGATGCCTTTTTATGATCCAGACGATTGGGATCATGTATTAATTAGCGATGACACGCCGTGGAAGCTGATGATCCAGAATTTCATCACTCCTTGGTCTACGAGTGAGAATTGGGTTGCTCAAGCCAGCATGATGGATCAAGTGAGAAACAAGCGTGTTTTTTTAGGAATCGTGCTGAAATCCATTACGGGCGTCTTTGGGTATAAGTTTTTTCCATATTACCTTTTTTCAAAAGTTTTATTTTTTGCCGGAACTATTACGCTTCTTTTTTTAATATTAGTATCATTAAATTCGTCCTACCGTTATGCGATCACAGGCGCCCTCTTTTACCTTTTGGTGCCGGCAAACTATTTACATGCGCTGTGGATCAGCGTTCCTGAAACCATGGCTCATTTTTTTATTTTGCTTTCAGTCTATTTGTATCTCAATTTAGGAATCTCCCTTGATCAAGGAAACTTAAAATTCAGTTATTGGAGAACACTTGGTTTTTTATTCATCGCGGGATGGTTTGCAATGAAAACAAAAGAAACCGCGGTTATTTTACCTTTGATGTTGCTCGCGTTTACTTCTTTTCGTTTTAGACGCTGGTCTTTACACAAAGTGCCATTAGCAGGTCTCATATTGGTTCTAGTTTATCTCGCTTTCCTAATTTTTCCGGTAACCAATCTGGGGATGCCTGGAACTACCTTTAATTGGAGAATTCCATTTCGATTGCTTTTGAGAAATTACAATTGTGGATATGCTGATGAGCCAACAAGCGCTTTTATTTCGTTCGATCATATCTGGCCGGTGTCCATGGCTCGAACGATTGGCTTGCCACTGCTTTGGATTATTGCAGTATTCGTTTTTATGTATTGGTTCAACAGGTTTTTTAGAAGACACGTATACTCAATTCAATTTTTAAAACACCCGATTGTTGGAATATCAGTTTTTTGGATGCTCATCGAACTTTTTCTAATGGGTTTTTTTCAACCGGATCCCAGATACTTTAGCGGCACGATGATCCCTATGACAATTTTGATCAGTTGTTTGATTTATTGTGTCGTACATCAGTTTCAAAAATCATGGTTCAAAAAAATCTGGTCTTGCATTGTAATCATTGTAGTCATTTGGACTCTCTTCGAAAACTTCCGACATGTCATATGGCGTAGGCAACAAATGGGACAAAGGGGAAACACTTTTATGAATGTCGCTAAAGTAATTTATCAAGACCAATTTCCCAATAAGCCGTTTACAATGCGCGATCTCGGACTTTACTATTGTCCTACCTACGTCCCCCCGCCCGTGACGCGACCTCATTTAAAAAAGGTGACCTACTATATTGGTCTTGGATACACGATCTGGGACAAGGCGGATGGGTCGCTACAAGAATTTGACCGATTTTCGAAATATGGTGTAGTTTATTACGCGACGGACAACCCTGGCGAACTGTCAGATCAAGATCAAGTGAAATTATTAGCGGCTCTTCCCAGGGTCAACGAAAGCAGTTTGTTCGAATTTTTACTTTATAAGTTAAAACGAAAGAAACCGACACCCTTTTACGTGTTCAAACATCTATAGTTTCACGTTAGATTCTGCGCCATAATCAATCGAGCAGTTTGGCACGAGGACGATAAAGTGAATTTCCCGTTGGCTACGCCAAATTTTGAGTTACCGATCTAATAAAAACTGCATGAAAGCACTCCCGCTCGATTTTAAATCCCCGTTCCAAATGGAGAAGAATATCGGTTTTATTATTTTTTTACTCACATGCGCGTGGATGATTCTGCTAACTCAAGGACTCCCTTTTGCTGACCTTGACGATTGGGATCGTGTCTTACTGAGCCAAGATATCTCGTGGCCTGTTCTCATTGAAAATTTAATTGTTCCTTGGTCTAAAGCACATCATTGGATTTCTCAACACGATTTAGCGGACCAAGTATTGGGCCGCAGGTTGGTGCTTGGCATTGCCCTGAAATCACTGGTCAGCGTTTTTCAATTTCATCCTTTTCCGTATTACTTTTTTACCAAAGCTCTCTTTTTTTCCGGTACGATTGCAATTCTTTTTTTCATGCTTTTGGCTGTCACTCATCGCCTGCCCTACGCCTTGTTAGGTTCGTTTTTCTTTGTCATGGTACCAGCCCATTACATTCATGCTATCTGGATTAGTGCTTCGGAAACCATGCTCCACTTTTTCATGGTGGTAGCTTTATGGATTTATGTGAAGCTCGTTGAAAATCAAACAAAAAAGTTTTGGATTTGGCTTATTTTGTTATTTGTCGCCGGCTGGCTAGCGATCAAAACTAAAGAGACGGCGCTTATTTTGCCATTATTTTTGGGTTGTTTTACGGTTACTCAATTAAAGCAGTGGAAAAGCCAACCACTCAAATTGAGTATTTTAATATCGAGTATTTTATACATGACTTTTCTGTTTATTCCAATTGAACATCTTCAAGGAGAAGGTCTTCCTGGAATGAAGTTCCATTGGACAACGATTCAGAGATTGGTTTTTCAAAATTATCACACTGCATTTGAGGATGAAACAGCAAATGCATTTATTTCGCTTGAGCAATTTTGGCCAGTTTCGATTGCGCGCACGTTTACCGCCCCTCTTCTTTGGACGTTCGTCATACTTTTTGGCCTGTACGTCATCGATAAAGCAAAAAATAAATCAGCTCGATTTGTAAATCATCCGTTCATTCAAATTTCGCTGATTTGGATTCCTCTTGAGCTTTTGTTTATGGGTTTTTTTCAAGCAGATCCCCGGTATTTTAGCGGTACCATGATTCCATTGACACTTGTGGGCGCGCGCTTCACCCAATCTGTTCTAGTGCGATACGGCGGTTTCATAAAAAAGGCTTTGGCGGCGTTGGTTATAGGATCCTTGATGTACAATTTCTATGTCAATGTTCAGCATGTGATTTGGTTTCGACAACAAGCGGGGAAAAAAGCGAATGCTTTCTTGAATATATCTAAAACTTTATATGAAGATCAATATCCACAAAAAAAGTTGTCGTTGCGAGATCTGGGACTGTATCATGCGGCGAGCTACATACCAGACGATCACCGTCCACGCTTAGAAAATATCATCTACTTTTCTCCGCTTGAATATGAGGAATGGAACCAAACGAATTCACCCAATCTGCAGGATTTTGAAAGAATGGCAAAACATGACGTTCGTTACTACGTTACGGAATCACTTGAGGATTTATCGGATCATCCAAACGTTAAATTGATCAAAATTCTGGATAGAATGAACAGCTCCAGTGTTTTTGAACATTTGCTCTACCATTTCAAGCGTAAGAAACCCGCTGTTTATTACATTTATAAGTATGTAGGCCAGTGAGAGTGATTACCGTTCTTCAAGAATGGGAACACATTAAAGCCGCTCCCTTTATCTCATAGCGCAAAGTCATACGACTCTGGAGAAAAACCTTTTTCATGTTCGCTCTGATGACTTTTCCGGGAATTAAATTGATCCCGCTCAGAAAAGCAGTCGTTAAAGTGTAGACTCATTTTTGGCTTCAAACACGTAGAGAATTTTTCCTGCAACGTAATCCGGTTTTCTATTGCGAAACCAAGAACGTTCATTCCCCTGCTGTTGATTGTATGCATCCAAATCAAGCACATAATAGCCTGGTTTCGGGGCTTCGTACTCATCTAGATCCATAAATGACCACGAGAGACCATAATATTCATATTCAGCTAAATTATTGCTAATGCTGGCAATTTTAAAATGAGGAACATTTAATTGATGAATTAATTTGGCCAAGCGCTTATTGTCTTGACCTACGTTCAGCGTTGAATGTTTTACCCCTTCTGTTTCGTTGCCGACTAATTCATTGAAATAAGAAAGTTGATGGGGCATAAATTGAAGGTTTCTGACAATTGAAGTTATCACAGCTACCAACAAAATCGACTGCAGCACTTTTTTAACGGGTTGAGTCTTGATCAAATTCATTAAAGGTATGGAACCACCGGCAATTAAAAAAATAAAGGGATAAATAGGCAAAATGTGCCGGATTCCAATATGGATTTGATTTACAAAACTTGCAAACAAAAGAAAAATGACCGGCGGAACAATGAGTATAGCTTTGTGAATCTTTGGCATTGGCAATCGAGTCAGAGCGAGAAGCCCAATACCGAAAAGTGCAAGGGTCACAACGGGCGTTTTAATCGCAATCACGCCAAAAAAATATTTCCAATCACAAGTCAACCAAGAACCACGAACACACGTATCGTGGCCAAAGATGGAATGAGTTGAAGCGATGTTGAAGGATAAAAGATAGTGACTAAAAACGTCCAGCTGCAACAAGGTTTTATAAAAATCGGTGTAAATCAATATCATCACCATTAGTGCTAACAACCAAATAAACACGAAGGCCTTCACGAAATAACTTAATTTGGCTGCGTCCTTCATTTTGAGTAGAGATAAGTTAAACAATGTAACGATCGCCATCCAAACTCCGGCGGCCATGGTGATGAGTAAATGACGCTTATGAGCAATCATTTTGATAAAGATTAAAGACGCCACCAATCCGACCAACCATATAATACCTAGCAGAATATAAAAAAATTTATGTTGTGAGCGGGCTTTTTGAACAAAGATTAACGACGCTACCGTAAGACACATGGGCGCAACGGCTACAAAGATGAGTTTTTCTCCAAGCGATATAACGAAAAGAAAAATAGATAGCACTAACAAAACTGTGTCAAACCATGGTGGCTCACGGTAAGGAATTT
>Ga0209541_10007635_pt1 | contig 18121 bp, 16 predicted proteins | sample RifCSPlowO2_01_FD_184027 | JGI IMG/M metagenome (GOLD analysis project Ga0209541, IMG submission 184027) | Groundwater microbial communities from Rifle, Colorado - Rifle CSP2_plank lowO2_0.1 (SPAdes) (version 2) | ecosystem: Environmental > Aquatic > Deep subsurface > Groundwater | place... | reverse complement strand
AGATGCAAGAATTTTTAGAAAATAAATTGAGATTAAATTTGCATTCTAACAAAGTTTTTATCAAAACAATCGCTTCTGGCGTGGATTTTCTCGGCTGGGTGCATTTTCCACACCACAGAGTGTTGCGAACCACAACGAAGAATAGAATGTTTAGAAAATTATTGGAAAATCCGAAAGATGAAGTAGTGCAATCCTATTTAGGAATGTTGAGTCATGGTAATGCACGCAAAATTCAAGAGAAAATTTATAACTTGTTTAGGTAGAATTTTGATGTATAATATCGTTATAGATGGCAACCGGAGACAAAAATATAAATATTAGCATTAGCTCTTCTTTTGTCGCGAAAGTCTTTTTCGTTGGTCTCCTTTTCGTTGGTCTTTATTATGTCAGAGATTTGGTACTGGTAGTTTTGACAGCTATTGTAATAGCTACTTTTGTTGATCTTATTTTACAGAAATTTAGCAATACATCTAAAAATAGAGTTTTGTGGGTAGTGGCAATTTATTTTATCGGTACAGGAATCTTACTAGGTCTACTATATTTTTTTATACCAGTTTTTGTATCTGAGTTTTCTGGGTTAACATCACTTCTTTCAAATTATATTCCTTCAGTGGATACTTTTACAACAATGCAAAATAGTGCAGTCGGAGAAGTTAAAGAAATTACCTCTGGACTTAATCAGAACTTATCAATAGGAGATGTGATAAATGCTTCGCAAGCTCTCGCTTCACATTTATCTAGTGGTTTTCTAAATGCTGTTGGTGTGATTTTTGGCGGATTTTTAAATCTTATTTTGATATTTGTTTTGTCATTTTTATTTTCAACTCGCGAGAAAGGAATTGAAGGATTTTTACGAATTATTGTGCCAGAAAATTACGAAGACTACGCTGTTGATATTTGGACTAGGACGGAACGCAGGATTGGACTTTGGGTGCAAGGTCAATTTATTTTATCGCTTCTTGTTGGTCTAATAATTTATCTCGGACTCATGATTCTTAATGTTAAATATGCACTCATTATTTCCCTTATTACTGCATTATTAGAATTGGTACCTTTTGGTTTTATACTTGCAGGTGTTCCAGCTATGATATTTGCTTATGTAGACGGTGGTATGGGTTTGTCGCTTTGGGTTGCTGGGCTATATCTTATAGTTCATGAGTTTGAAGCATATCTTCTTCAGCCTCTTGTTATGAAAAAAATAGTTGGCATTTCTCCACTTATTGTGATTTTATCTCTTTTGGTTGGAGCCAAGATAGCAGGCATTTGGGGAGTGATTTTGGCTGTGCCTATGGCTGTACTTGCATTGGAATTTGCAGGAGATATTGAAAAACGCAAAGTTATGAGCAAGGAAGCAAAAGTGTTAAAGAAAGAAAAAGTAAAAGAATAATGAGATTTTATATAACTACAACACTGCCTTATGTAAATGCGGATTTACATGTGGGTCAGGCGCTTGAATTTATTCGGGCGGATATAATAGCTAGATATAAAAAGATGAGTGGTTTTGAGGTTTTCTTTAACACTGGTACGGACGAGCATGGTATAAAAATACACGAAAAAGCAAAATCTGTCGGCAAGAGCACGCAAGAATTTGTTGACGAGAGATTTTTGAGATTTAAAGAATATGTGAAAATGTTTGGAATGATGGACGGTATACATTTTATACGCACCACAGATGCTTCGCATGAAAAAGCCGCATGTGAATTTTGGAATCGTGTCTATAAAAGTGGATATATTTATAAGAAAAATTATCAAGCCAAGTATTGCATAGGTTGTGAGTCAGAAAAAACAGACAGAGAGCTTGTAAATGGACACTGCCCAGATCATCCAGGAATTATGCTTGAAATTATAAATGAAGAAAATTACTTTTTTAAATTTTCAGAATTTCAAAAACCGCTACTTGATTTTTATTCCAAGAATCCGAATTTTGTTGTACCTGATTTCAGGTTCAATGAAACAAAAGCTTTCGTAGAAAGGGGGCTTGAAGATTTTTCAGTTTCTAGGCTTAAATCTAAAATGCCATGGGGGATAGAGATTCCATGCGATACGGAACACGTCATGTATGTTTGGTTTGATGCGCTGACAAATTATATTTCTACACTTGGTTGGCCAGAAGATGACGAGAACAGTCAGTTTTATAAATTTTGGATTAATGGAACACCTACTCAATATTGTGGCAAAGACAACAATCGCTTCCAATCAGCTATTTGGCAGGCAATGCTTATGGCAGTAGGAATCAAAAATTCTTCACAAATAATTATAAACGGACATATTACCGCAGATGGTGGCATGAAAATGTCCAAAACCCTCGGTAACATAGTTGACCTAGAGAAAGTTATTGAAGAATACAGCACAGAGGCTTTGAGATTTTTCTTGGCCAAAGAAATTGGTTTTGAAGATAGTCCTTTTGGGATGGAAAGATTCAAGGATTCTTATAATGCTTCACTTGCAAATGGGTTAGGTAATCTAACTTCGCGTGTGATGAAAATGGCAGAAACAAATTTATCTTCACCTGTGTTACTCAAGCCCGCAGACTTTCCGGAAGATTTTACCGAGCTAATGAATAGTTTTGATATCAAGAAAGCATCTGACCTTATATGGCGCGAAATATCTGCTTGCGATGCCTATATACAAGAAACGAAACCGTTTACGCTTATAAAGACAGATGAGGCTAAAGCATGCGGAATTATTACGGAACTTGTTGCACGACTTCATAAAATAGCTTTTATGCTTTATCCAATTCTTCCCCAAACATCTGATAAAATAATGGAGCTAATAAAGACAAATAAATCTCCCGTAGAACCACTATTTTTGCGCAAATGAAATACATTGATATTCATTCCCATTTAAATTTAAAACCGCTTAATGAAAATATTGAAGAGGTTATTTTTTGTATGCAGGAGCAAGGCGTTGCCACAATAACTGTTGGCGTTGATTATGCAACCTCTAAGATGGCTATAGAGCTTGCAGAAAAATACCCTGAAATGTTGTGGGCAACAGTGGGCTTGCATCCGAATGATGCTACCGCATCATTCGCCCCGAGTGAAAACGAGTGGGCAGAGTTTAAAAAGCTAGCACAAAATTCCAAAGTTGTTGCGATAGGTGAGTGTGGACTGGATTATTTTCGAATAGACCAACCCTCCTCCGTTCCTGCGGAGCTTTTGCGCGCCAAGCAAAAAGAAATTTTTAAAAAACAAATAGAATTGGCGATTGAAATAAGCAAGCCACTTATGATACACGCTCGTCCAAGCAAGGGAAGCATGGACGCGTATGAAGACACATTGGAATTACTGGAAAATTATAAATCACAAAAAACAAATAACAAACCTCATGCTAACTTCCATTTCTTCGTCGGTAACATAGAAATAGCAAAAAGAATTCTTGATATAGGCGGGACAATGTCTTTTGATGGGCCAATAACATTTTCAGAAGAATACGACGAAGTGATAAAATTTTTACCAATTGAATCTATTATGTGTGAGACCGATGCACCTTTTGCTGCCCCAACTCCTTTTAGGGGGCGTATGTGTGAACCATGGATGGTGGTAGAGGTGGTAAAAAAAATCGCTGAAATAAAGGGCTTGCCGGTTGAAACAGTAGAGAAGGCGATGCTTGAAAATGCTAAAAGAGTTTTTGGTGTCCATGTGTAGTAATAATCGAGTATTTCTTTGACAAATACCCCTCGTTTTGCTAACATAGCACTTATGGAAAAAGAAGAAATTATTTCGGATGACACTTCAAAAAGGGGGAAGGTTTATGAACTTTCCTTTATTTTTGTGCCACTTTTAGCCGAAGAAGTAGTACCAGTTAAATTTAGTGAACTCAAAAATATAATATCTGATTCGGGTGGGCAATTTATAGTGGAGGAATTACCAAGACTAATAAATTTGGCCTATGTTATGGAGAAAACAATAAGTAATAAAAATCACAAATTTAATACCGGATATTTTGGTTGGGTTAAGTTTGAGATTGGGGATGAAGGGGTAGAAAACATAGCCAAGAAATTAAAGTTTAACGATGATATCTTGAGATGCCTTTTAATTAAAACTGTCCGCGAGAATACATTGGCTCCAAAGAAAAATATAGTACGAGAGCGTGGCAGTAGGAAATCTTTTGATAGAGCGGCTCATAAAGAAGAGTCAGTGCCAATGGATAAAGAACAAGTAGATAAAGAAATTGAAAAATTAGTAGTTTAAAAAAATAATATGTATTCCGTTAGAGGCCGCGGTCGCTTGCGGGAGAAAAGGTTGATAAATGTTTTCTTTTATTAAAAAAATAAATATGGCATGGAGTTGTCTTGCGACCGCGACCTGCCTCTAACGGGATGTACATCAATAAAGCTTTTGTAATGGGAAATTTAACGAGAGATCCAGAGATGCGGTCGTTGCCATCTGGGATGAAGGTTGTTTCTTTTGCTCTTGCCACAAATAGATCTTGGAAAGATAAAAATGGCGCCAAGCAAGAATCTGCTGAATTTCATAACATTGTTGCTTTTGGAAAACCAGCAGAAATTATTGCTCAGTATTGCAAGAAAGGGAACCCCCTTTATGTTGAAGGAAGAATTCAAACTAGAAGTTGGGAACAAGATGGACAAAAGAAATATAAAACAGAAATTGTTATAGATAATTTTCAATTTGGACCAAAAGCAGGAGGTGCTTCGGCAGGAGGATATTCTGCAGGCAAGGCACAAGACAGTGGAGAAGACCAAACACAAAAAGGAAAAGCCAACGAAATAGACACAATAGAGTACCCAGAAGAGACAAATAACCTTGATGACATTCCATTTTAGTAGGTTTTAGGTAATAGGTTATAGTTTGTAGTAAAATGCAAAAAATAAATTCCTTTAAAGATTTAATCGTTTGGCAGAAGTCTATGATACTTGCAAAAGATATATACCTAATCACAGAATCTTTACCAAAGAGTGAAGTTTATGGGTTAATGTCTCAGATAAGAAGGTCTGCAGTTTCAATACCAAGCAATATTGCGGAAGGTAGCAAAAGAGGAACAGCAAAAGACTATTGTCAGTTTCTTAAAATAGCTCAAGGCTCTGGTGCTGAACTTGAAACCCAACTCTTGCTTTTAATGGATATTTATGCAAATATTGATACACGCAAGGAGTTATCTTTGCTCACAGAAGTTCAAAGAATGTTAACCACTATAATTAAAAAGCTAACAGTAGTAGGAAACTAGGCAATATGTTGTGGTAAATGCTACAACCTATCACCTACCCATATGCAAGATTTTTTTTCACAAAACAACATCAAATACATAGATTATAAAGATGTTGAAATACTAAAAAAGTTTTTAAACCCAAATGGGCGTGTTTTTCAGCGCAGGAAGACAGGACTTATAGCCAAAAATCAAAGAAAACTTGCTATTGCAGTAAAGCGCGCTAGATTTATGGGGTTATTGCCCTTTGTCGCCAAATAGTTTTTATTAATAATTAATAGATGCTTTCGCAAAAACTGAGGCGTCCCAAATAAATAAAATGGAAAATAATACAATAAATACACAGGCAGTAGCAGAAAATACAGTTACCTTTAGTGGAATTTTAAAACAAAGCTGGATAATGTTTAAATCATTTTTCCAAGAGAATTTACTATTTACTATTGGTCTTTTAATTTTACTTTTTATTCCTTTAGTAAATCTTTTGGTTTTACCAGTAATAGTAATAGTGGCTGGTAGAAAAATTCAAGGCGAGGCAAATCCTTTTGTTGGCGCATGGAAGATTTATTTTAGTAAGTTTTGGAAAATAATTGCTTTGGCTTTTGTTACTTTTGGTATGCTTATTTGGAAAGCTTTCATCTGGGTTCTTATTCCATTAGTTCTTTGGGGACTATTAAAGGTGTTATCTGCTAGTTTTGGAATAAATACAGAAATTATAAATATAATAATGATGGTGCTTCTTGTTGCGGGATTTGTTGTGACTATTGTTTTTACTTATAAATATATGTTTGGGTGGAGTTTTTCTCTACAAGCTCTACTTTTTGAAGATAAGAAAAATAATGGAGCGCTTAAGAGGAGTTGGGAATTAACGCTTGGACATAAATGGGGTATTTTCTTTTATATTTTAGGGCTCGGTCTAGTTACGATGTTAATTGTTATACCACTAATGTTAATTATCGTTTTTATTTTTGGTTTTGATGTAAATGGAGATAGTTTCTCTTTTCCAATTATTCAGTATATAATAAGTGCCGTAATGTATTTGTTTATGTTTATTTTTTACACAAATCTTTATTTTCAGTTTAAAAATAACTTTGGTAAAATTAAGTTAAAGGTTAGTAAGTGGTTAAGAGGATTGGCAATTGCTTTTGTTGTATTAATTCCAGTTGGAATATTGGCAAGTATAGTTTTAACATCTTTGCAGACTGCTCGTGATAAGGCAACAAACGAGAATATTTTGTATGACAATTCCTTGGTTCAGCCAAATGAAGTTCCGCAAGATCAAGACAGTGCTTTTGCGGAATAATTTTTAACAGAGCAAAAAGCCCCGTTCACCATCTGGTGAACGGGGCTTTTGTATACAGAGAGAGCTTTAGGCTCTCTCTGTATACTCTCCAGACTCTGTATTTACGATTATTTTTTCTCCTGCTTCAATAAACATTGGTACGGTGATTGATGTTCCGTTTTCTAGTGTTGCCACTTTGCCAGAACCAGTAGCGGTGTTTCCTTTGATGGATGGGGAAGTGTCTTTGACTAGAAATGTCATTTTGATTGGAAGTTTTATGCTGATGGTTTTTTCCTCCCCATTGTCATCATAAATCATAGCTGTAACTATTTCATTTAGTTGAAGAAACTTTGTTTTTCCCTCGAGTATCTTTTCTGCAAGCTGAAATCTGTTTTTGGGATTAGTTGGGTCACAGAACCAATACTCACCCTTACTTTGGTAAAGAAATTTAACATCACGCTTGATAATGTCTGCCTCCTCCGCTTTGTCTGAAACATGGAAAGTTGTGGCAAATGTTTTACCAGATATAAGACTGCGTAATTTTACTTGGTTTTGAGGCTTACGTTGCTGTGTACGCGCTACATGATAATTCATAACTTCGCATGGTTCGTCCTCATAAACTATAATTTTACCCGTTTTAATTTCATTGTAATCTATCATAATATTTCACAGTTTAACCGATTTTAACTTTTGGTCAACCTTGTGATTTGGACGTCGGACGTCTAAATGTTACAATATTGATTGTATGAGAAAAATTCCACTAATAAAAAATGAATACTACCATGTTTACAATCGGGGTGTTGATAAAAGAAATATATTTGGAACAAAAGGAGATTCAAATCGTTTTTTGCAAAGCATGGATTCTTTTAATACCGAAGAGCCAGTAGGAAGTTTATATCAGCTTTCTTTTGATAAAAGATTTGGACGTCGGACGTCTAAATCTTCAAAGAAATTAGTAGAGATTGTTTGTTTTTGTTTAAATCTAAACCATTTCCATTTTCTTTTGAAACAAGTCGCCGAGAATGGAATAAGTGAATTTATGAAGAGATTATCTGGTGGATATACGAAATATTTTAACGAGAAAAATGAACGAAGTGGCGTGTTGTTTCAAGGAAAATTCAAATCAAGTCATATTGATTCAAATGAATATATGCTTCATTTAAGTGTTTATATTAATTTAAATAATTTAATCCATGGGTTAAGTGGGGAAGAGTTCAAAAATTTAAGTTTTTCAAGTTGGAAAGAATATATAGAAGAAAACATGGAAAGCTCAATGTGCGCAAAACAAGTTATTTTAGATCAGTTTAAGAGCAAGGGAGAATATAAAGATTTTGCTGAAAAAAGTTTACCTGATATTATTGCTCGAAAAACTCAAGAAAAGGAAATAGAGGAAATGTTTATTGATTAATTTAGACGTCCGACGTCTAAATCGCGTTTAAATTTGGGTTATTCTGCTGACAATTTTTCTTCTTTCATTTTTACCATTATTTCTTTGAGTATCGTATTTGCTAATTTACCATTATCTCGAAGGTAAGTGCGAGTAGCATCATAACCTCGCCCTAGTTTTATTTCTTCCTGTGCATCTTTTGGTGTGTAGCTATAAGAAGTTCCACTTTTTTGCATAATATTATATTTTTCTCCGAGCGCTATAATTTCTCCTTCGCGTGATATTCCTTCGTTATACATTATGTCAAATTCAGCTTGGCGAAATGGTGCCGCCACTTTGTTTTTGACCACCTTTACTCTCGTGCGTGAGCCCATAATCTCCTCGCCTTTTTTAATTTGAGCTATTCGACGAATATCTATTCTTATTGATGAGTAAAATTTAAGAGCTTTTCCTCCTGTAGTTGTTTCTGGATTTCCAAACATAACACCTATCTGCATTCTTATTTGGTTTATAAATATAACTATCGTTTTACTCTTGGCAACTATAGCCGTGAGCTTTCTAAGGGCTTGTGACATAAGTCTAGCTTGTTTGCCGACGTGGTGAGCCCCCATATCACCCTCTATTTCATCTTTTGGGGTTAGTGCGGCCACGGAGTCTATAACAATGATGTCTATTTTCCCAGATCTGACTAAGCTATCTACTATTTCTAATGCTTGTTCTCCTGTGTCTGGTTGTGAAATTAGTAAATCATCTATTTTTACACCTAATTTTTTAGCATAATCTGGATCCATGGCATGCTCTGCATCTATAAATGCGCATATCCCATTAGTTTTTTGAGCTTGAGCTATGGCATGTAGAGCCAAAGTAGTTTTTCCGGATGATTCTGGGCCATAAATCTCTACAATGCGTCCTCTAGGGAAGCCCCCAACGCCCAAAGCGACATCTAGTCCGACAGAGCCAGAAGAAATAACGCCAACATCTACTTTTGGTGTTTCTCCGAGTTTCATTATTGAGCCCTCGCCGAATTTTGTTCTTATTGCCCGCAGCGTGTCTTCTATATCGCCTGCATTTTTATTCTTATCCTCTTTTTCTTTTTTTGCCATTTTATTTTTTGAAAATTACCTTATAAATTTTTTTTGAAACTATTCCAAATTTATCTGTGGCCTCGGCTGTAATTATATTATATCCTGAAAGTAATGTTATTGTCTCGTTAAAATTTCCATCTTTGTCTAAGAAAATTTTTCCCCCATTCAGTGTTACGAGTTTGGCATTTTTCGCAATACCTATTATTTCTAGTGTATCTGTTGCATAAGTAGTTCCATCTCGTATCCCTTCCACTGTAAAATTAATTCCACCTATCAAATCTTTTGTTTTCCAAAGCCCGAAACCTATTATTGTCCCAGCAAATATTATTATAACTATAATTTTTATAATCCTTTTAAATTTATTTGTCATTGTTTCTCGTTCATTTTTACATCATATCGTTCCTCAATCTATTTCCGGGCTCATCTCCCATTGCTTTGTATTCTGAGTCAATAGATTTTTCAAGAACCTCGCGAGGTTTTGCTCCATCTCCGGGGCCTATGATTCCTCGTTCTTCTAGTATATCCATTAATCTCGCGGCTCTTGAATATCCAACTTTTAATTTTCTTTGCAGATAAGAGGTTGAAGCTTTTCCTGCTTCTATTACAGCAGCGCGAGCATCCCCATAAAGTTCATCATTAGCATCATTTTCTAAATCTTCTGAAAATATATTTTTACCACTACCAATAGGTCCAGCAAGCTCTATTTCTGGTGGAACTTCATCAATTGGGGCATTGTTTTCTTTTATAAACTTAACAACCTTTTTTACTTCATCTTCTGAGATATAAGCGGATTGCAATCGCTCTGGTTGAGACATTTCTCCCGACATCCAAAGCATATCTCCAGCACCAAGTAATGTTTCGGCGCCAGATGAATCAAGAATCGTACGCGAATCTATTTGAGAAGATACTTGTAATGCCACACGAGCGGGCACATTGGCTTTGATAAGACCTGTTATAACATTTACAGATGGTCTTTGGGTAGAAAGTATCAAATGTATACCTACAGCTCTTGCCATTTGCGCTATGCGCACGATGCCAGCTTCTAATTCTCTCGGATAGGTACTCATTATGTCAGCTAATTCGTCTATAACGATAACTATATAAGGCATATGGTACGATTCAGCAGAATCGTGCCGCGCACCATCCTTTGAAGCGCGACCCTCTTCACCCTCCTTTAATTTCTTTTTATTATCACGAAGTTTCCCATGATAGGATTCTATATCTCTAGCTCCCTCAGCTTCCAAAATGTTATATCTGCGTTCCATTTCTTTCGTTGCCCATTTTAGTGCCAATATTGTTTTCTTTGGATCAGTGATAGTTGGTGTGAGTAAGTGAGGGATGCCTTTATAAAGCGTTAGCTCAACTCTTTTTGGATCAATCATAATAAATCTAAGTATGTCTGGCCCATTGCGATACAAAAGGGAATTAATGATGGTGTGTATGGTGACTGATTTTCCAGACCCAGTTGTTCCGGCAATGAGAGCATGAGGCATTTTAGCAAGATTGCTAAAAGTTGCGCGCCCAGCAATGTTTTTTCCAAGCGCCACAGTCAAAGGTTTCATTGCCCCAGTAAATTTTTCATCAGAGAGAAGAGTGGCGAGGCCGACAGTAGATTTTGTTCTATTTGGCACTTCTATACCCACAAGACTTTTACCAGGGATTGGAGCCTCAATACGAAGTGGGTGAGCAGCAAGAGAAAGTGACAAATCATTTTTAAGAGTGATTATTTTTGATAATTTTACCCCTTCAGCTGGTTTGAGGGAATATCTGGTCACAGTTGGGCCAACAGTAACCTCATCCATCTCCACTTCTATTCCGAAGTTTGCTAATGTTCTTTTTATAATATTTGAATTTGCCTTTATGTCGCCGACATTTGGTTTGCCACTATCACGTTCAAGTAAACTAATTGGTGGTGGAGTATAAACATAATCGCCCTGAGATTTTTTGTAAGGTTTTTGTTTTATTGCGGGTTCTTCCTTCGCCACGCTCGCCTCGGCGTAGCCTTCCGGCGTAGCCAGGCCGGAGTTTAGAGCGTAGGCGGGCTCCTCCTCTCCACCAGCTGGCGGATCTTCCTCGACAGGAGTTTTTTCTTCGTCAGCTACTGGATACTCTTCCTCATAAATATCTTTACCACTTTGTGGAATTTTTTTAACATAAATCTTTTTTATCCAATTGAGAATATCTGGATGGTTGTCAAAGATAAGAAAAAGAGAAATAAGAAGTATTGCCGATAAAATTATTATTCCCGCGTGAATGGCAAAAAGTCCTATGAAAATTTTTGCTACGATTTCACCAAATATACCACCATCGCCTTTTGATATTATTTCCACCAAACCAAGACCGGACAGAAGAAAAAGAAGGGCGCCAAGAGTGTGACGAAAACCAAGACTATTTATCTTGTTTCCACCCTCGTCTATCTTACTAGAAGCAAAAGAAAAACCTAAAAGGAGAAAAGCTATTGGTAGAAGGAAGTACCCAACACCTAAAAGATAGTTAAAAATTTTATAAAAAAAGTCTCCCACGACACCTGCTTTCGCAAAAGCACTCATCATAAAAAAAAGAGTCAAAACAAAAAAAACAACAGTCCATATACCACGTCTAGTTTCTTCTTTGATATTTGTTTTTAGAGACCTTATTCTTTCTATTATTCCTCTACCATTAGTATCCCGTTTTGATACTTTTTGCTTTTTTTCATCGCTATCTTTTTTCTTTGCCATATGCCGTTTATTATATCAAATTTTTTCATTCATGTTGGGTGTTGATTACCCGCTTTCGCTCCTGAAGGAGCTTCAGCGTGGCGATGCCCGCTTTTATTCCCGTGAGCTTTGGAAAAACATCAAGGACTCACCTTGATGTTTTAGTGTTGCGTTTTTATTTCAAAGGAATATAATGGCCGTTAAAGACATGGATATTTTCTAATGGACCAACTTATTTTTTAAAGTTTTTAGGATAAAAGACATCAATTATTATTAAGGACATGCAATAAAATAGTCGCTTTCGCTTAATAAGCTACGGCGAATCAAAGTATGGAAAATAATATAAATAATAAGGAGAAAATAGCCTCTAATTGGATGCTTAAAAAGGTAGAAAAATTAATAGCGGCTGTATTTATAGTTGCCAGCTCAATAAACGATAATATTTTTCTAAAGGACAAGATAATGGAGCTTTCTACCGAGCTTTTGTCCTTTATAAATCGCGTAGATTTAAATTCAGAATTTTCCCCATTAATAAAGAGACAAATGTTGCCAGCTAGGGGCATGATTGAAGAGATTGTTTCTATGTTAAATGTTTCTAGGATGTCAGGATTAGTATCAGAGATGAACTACCAGATTTTGGCCAAAGAGCTGACTCTTTTTGCCAATATGATTGATGATGCCGAAAGTGGTTTTTTGAGTGATATGTTGAAGCAGGAAATGCCAGATCAGCCACGATTATTTGCAGGTGCACATTCAAAAATAAGTAATCATAATTTTCGCAACTTACATCTCAAGGGAAGCAATGATGTTGCGAAAAAACATCAAGGACAAACCAATGTTTTTTATAAAAAAGAAAGTTCATATCAAGGGCCAGGCGGGGTTGATTTGAAAGAGACAAGAAAAGTAAAGATATTAGAATTTATCAAAGACAACCAAGAAGCAAGCATAAAGGACATATGTAAGATAAAGGACAAGTCTATTTCTGCTTGTAGTGAAAAGACGATACAGAGAGAATTGACCAATTTGATCAAAAAAGGATATATAAAAAGAATGGGGGACAAGAGATGGGCGAGGTACTCACTAAAAGGTTAGGGACTAAACAAATTTAGACGTCGGACGTCTAAATTTGTTTGGTTTACTAGTTCTTAGTTTTGTGGTGTAGTGTTAAATTTTGTAGCAAATAATTCTCTTTTTCGTTATATTAATATGAGTGTTGAGATAGCTTCAATGTCTTAATTTTAGGATTATTTCATATATAAGCTGTTTTCCACACCATGTCTTGTAGATGAGTTCTATACTCGTGTATAATGTAAGGCATAAACGAAACAACTGCTTTTTTTGCATCTTTATTTTTTAAATCTAAAGTTGTGATTGAAGGTTAATGTTTCGTTTCAAATTTGTTACTAAGTTTTTTTATGATTTTTTTGCCATCCGCCAGTTGGCGGAGCGGATAATTGTAAAAAGATTTGGAAAATTAAGGCGCGTTTTTGGTTCCAGATCTGACTTGATCTTTTAGATTAATTCAGGGATGGTCGAAACCAATTATTTAGTATCCGCGCCGACCGTTTTTATTTTTCAATAAAAGGAAAATAAAAAAGGATAAAATTATTAAGAATAAAATTTATTATGAAATTATCAATTTCTAGTTTAACTAAGGTTTTTTCAGGAGTGATAGTAGTAGCCGTTTTAATTGCGGGCTTTACTACTTTTGTTCCTAAGGTAAAGGCTGCTTTAACTCAGGTCCAAGTAGATGCAATTATTTCTCTACTTCAATCTTTTGGAGCAGATGCTTCAACTGTTGCTAATGTTCAAACATCTTTGACAGGTGGAACACCTACGGGAGGAACAGAGACAGTTGCTCAAGGTTCTTATAACTTTGGCACAGTTCTTTTGAAAGTAGGAAGCAAGGGAACAGCAGTTATGGAATTACAAAGATTCCTTAATGCTTATAACAACGCCGGCTTAACAGTCGATGGTGTTGCTGGGCCTATGACAGGCAAAGCTATTAAGGCATGGCAAACAACACAAGGACTTACAGCTGATAGTCTATTCGGAAAGGATGGACGAAAAGCTGCTTATGCTCAAGCTGGTGGAACTACACCTACACCAGGTGATACAAACCCAGTAACAGGTGGATCTGTCACGGCAACACTTGCATCTGATAATCCTTCTGGAATGGTTTTGGCTTCAGGAAGCTCAAACAATACCGTATTGAAATTCAATATTGGAAATGGAACAGCATCTGATGTAAACGTAACAACACTTAAACTTACAAAGACTGGCTTTTTAGCAAGTACTAATGTTAGTGGAGTTGGCGTTTATGCCAAGAATGATGCTGGCGCATGGGTCCGACACGGAAACGTTGTTACAACACTAGGTGCTGACGGAGTCGCTATTATGACTTTGTCTTCCAGCCCTATTGTGGTTAAGGCAGGCAAGTCTGTAACAGTTGCTGTTAAAGTAAACCTATGTCAATACACTGGTTGTACTGGCTCAACGACTTATACAGGCACAGTTGGTTTCAATGTTAATTCTGCCGCTGACATAACTCTTTCATCTGGAACAGCAACAGTTGCAACTCCAGTTGCGGGAAATGTTATGAGTATAGTTGATGGTTCAACTTCTTTGGCAATAGTCAGAGTTGACGTTCAGCCAGTAAATTCATCTGGCGCAACACTTAATGTTGATCCAGCAAATTCTCAAGAGATCACAAAGTTTAGAATTCAAGAAACTTCAAGCAATGAAGATCTTAAGCTTTATGACTTAACTCTTTGGAATAATGGAACAGCGGCTGCGGCAGACTACAAGGATGTTGAGCTTGTTGACCAAACAGGACTTATTTTGGCAACAGCGCAACCAACAGCAAGCGGTGTTCAATTTACTTTGGCTACCCCTTATAGTATTACAAAGGGTCAGACAAAAGATTTCACCATTAAAGCAAAGATTATTGATGGCGCCGCAAGAACATTACAACTCGTTATTTACAACGATTATGATGTTGATGTCCGAGGTGTTAATACTGGAGCAACAATTCTTCCTACACCTTTGGCTACCAATGACACAGGAACAAGCTTCCCAGTTGGTGACCAGAATTCAACATATAACACTGTAACAGTTGGTTCTGGAAGCTTGGTATTCAACAGGTCTTCAGATTCACCTTCTTCAGCTGTCACACCTGGCGCAAGCAGTGTAGTGCTCGCAAGGTATGATGTTAAGCCAATTGGTGAAGATATGGAACTAAGAACGATTAACTTCGGTATTACTAATACCGCAGCTAGTCTTACAGGAACAGTCTTTGTAACTGTTGATGGCTCAACTGTTTATTCTGCCGCTATGAACACTACAAATTTTGCAACTGCTGGAACAGTTGCTTCAAGAAATCTTTCCTCATATCCAATCATCAAGTCAGGAGTTAAGAGCATACTTGAAGTTGTCGCGTCTGTAGCCACAAGCGCTACTTCAACAAGCTCTGTTATGGTTAATGACTTTGATATAACATCAAGAAAGAGACTAATAACAAACGATATTGGTGATCCTTCCGTAGGAACAGCAGATGGTCTTGCAAGATCAATCAATGCTGCTTCTCTAACAATCACCAACTTGGCAACACCTATTGCCACTTCACTTATAGCTGGCACAGCTGGCGCTGAATTGGCAAATATCCAGTTTTCAACTATTGCTTCCGGTGAAGACGCAAGAATTTCAACTCTTGTTATAGCCGATACAAAAAGTGCAACGGCTACTTATGCAACCGTAAGCAATCTTGTTTTGAAGAATTCAGCTGGTGAAGTAGTTAATACTTCAAATTCAACTGCTACAAATGCAGCTACTGTAAGCTTTACGATTTCTAGCCCAATCATAGTTGCCAAAGGAACAACTGCTACCTATAAGCTTTACGGAGATGTCTCCGGAACAGCCACGGGTACACACTTATTCTTTGCAACAAGCACGGGTGGAAGTGTAACAGGCAAAGATACTGGAAATACAGTAACTCCAACATTTGCCGGATCTGGTCAAACAATGACAATTGCCACTAATGGATCAATGTCACTTTCTCTTGTTTCTGGAACAAATGCTGCTCCTTCTGTTGCCCAACTTGTAAATGTTGGTTCAACTAATGAGTCAGTGTTCGCATTTAGATTGTCTTCACTCTTTGAAGCGCAAAAGATTAGCGCTCTAAGATTGACATGGTCTGGAACAACTGCTTCAACGACAGATATTAAGAATATTCGGCTCTATAAGAATGCTGAAACAACAGCATTTGCGTCAGCCGAACAGGCAGATAACTCTTGCGCGTCAAGCACATGTACATATGCATGGACATGGTCTGACAACTGGGGCGCTGGATCAGTTCAACCAGGTTCACCTATGACTATATATGTTAAGGCGGACATTGGCACAGCGGGTATAGCAAGACTTGGTCATGAATACTTGTTTAAGATAGCCGCAACAACAGATGCTAGCTCAACAGGAGCTTACTCTGCGGTAGTTTCAACTGTAACTGGAACACCAACAGTAACAGCAACAAGCACAATCGTGCCATTCAAGGTTACAGCCGAAGCAGTATCTCCTGCTCCAGGATCTGCTATAACACAGGTTATAACAGTAGGTTCTACTCTTGGACAATTCAAGGTAGCAGCTCCTTCTGGTGGTTCAGCAATTACACTTAATCAAGTTAAATTCATTGATTCTGGATCAAATAGTTCAGCAAACACCATGGTTTATGGATTGTATGCTTCTAATCAAGGCGCAGGCGCATCAAATGGAACACTTATAACAACAACAACTAGAGCAACATCAACAAATGTTGTAACATTTGGAACATCAGCATCCACTAGTGCTCTAACAATTAACGCTGGTTCTTACAGAAATCTATTCATAACATATGAAACTGCTGGAACTAGCGCTATTGCATCAGGTGACTCATTTAAGTTATCTGTAGCAGCTCTTGGTGATATAACTTATAATGTTACTGAGTTAAACCTTGGTTATGATGAAAACAATAATGGAGATTTGGCAGATGCTATCATAGGCCTAAAGGCAGATGGCATACCAATCTTAGGAACATTGCAGAAGACATAATTGAGTTAAAAATTTACCTCTGTTGAATAAATTTCAATAGATAATAGGTAAATTCAAAAACCCCTCTCTTGTCGACAGAGAAGGGGTTTTTGTTTGCGTATCTTTTTAACCCAGTGTATAATTATGAAGTCTGACTTCATAAAAAAATGAGAAAAGAACCATTTTCAATTAGTTCAATAGTCCATATTTATAATCGTGGAAATCGCAAACAAAATATTGTTCACGATGATGGTGATCGCAGGCACTTTTTACAAATGCTTTTTTATTTTAATGATGAATATTCACCAATAAATCCATTTCGTACCATAAGAGAATTACTGAAGTCAGACTTCAGTAAACTTGTGTGGCCTAAAGAATGGCCAAAAAGAAACCCTCTTGTAAACATACTCGCTTTTTGCTTAAAAGACAATCATTTTCATTTAATTATTGAAGAAATTAAAGATGGTGGAACAACAAAATTTATGAGAAAATTTGGCACAGGAATAACAAATTATTACAATACAAAATATGAAGAAACTGGCAGGTTGTTTCAAGGGGCATATAAAGCTAAAGTTGTAGATAATGAAAATTACTTAAAATATTTAAGTGTTTATGTGCAAATTAAAAATGTTCTTGAGGATATTTATCATAGGAATATGGTTTTGGCAAGAAATAATTTTAGTGAAGCTTTTAATCGTATTTTAGAACATCAATATAGCAGTTTAGGAACTTATTGGGGAGAACAAAATTTAGAAAATAGCAAAATAATAGGCTCCAATAAAATTTTGAAAGATATTTTTTCTGGGAGTGATGATTATAAGAATTTTGCCAAAGATTGCATTGAGAGACTTGTTTTTGATGAAAAAAAGGTGGAGCTAAACTCTTTATGAAGTCTGACTTCATAAAGCTGTGGATAACTTATTGTTTTGATTTAAAGATTACAAGGAGTATAATAAGCTTGTTAGTATTACTAAATTAATAAATAAGTTAGTATCGTGTCAAAAGGATTTACACGATGTGATTTGCAAAATCAATATGAAAAATAAATTTTCCACAGTGTTTTTTTTAGCAGTTTTTGTTTTAGTCGGTACTTTTTTGTTTGGATTTAATCCGCAAAATGCAAATGCCACAACACCAACAGTAACTGGTGTTACTTCCGACCATGCCAACGGTTCTTTTAAGGCGGGCGAGGTAATAAATATTCAAATTACTTTTTCAGAATCGGTAACTGCTTCTGGCACGCCGGCTCTTTCTCTCGCTTTGAATTCGGGCGGAACGGCGACAACTACTTTTAGCGTTGCAAGCACCACTGCGACTGTTGTCTATACTGTGGGCGCAACTGATACATCTTCCGATCTTGATTATTCAGCAACTAGCTCTCTTACGGTTTCGGGCGGAACGCTTATTGATACCGCTGCTACTAGCACTGATGCTGTTTTAACTCTTC